>Ga0164243_10014733_pt1 | contig 10871 bp, 8 predicted proteins | sample OricompcompostOP_FD_108781 | JGI IMG/M metagenome (GOLD analysis project Ga0164243, IMG submission 108781) | Organic Plus compost microbial communities from Emeryville, California, USA - Original compost - Organic plus compost (OP) | ecosystem: Engineered > Solid waste > Mixed feedstock >...
AGGAATCTCGCGCAGCTCTCCCTGACTGGCGCTGATGGTGCGGCGTGATACGAAACTCAGCAGATGCGTATGTGCGATGACGCGGGGGATCAGTGGAATCGAGTTGGTTTCGATCTGTGCATAGGGGCGAGGCAGAGCTTGGGATTCGAATGCTTGATCCAACCACACTCGACTGGCGACCGATACATTGGGCAACGCCCAGCGGTATTGCGTCAGCGATTCCAGTGTCAGGCGTTTTCTGCTGCGGAAAATGGGGTGATGCACGCCGGCTGCGGCGACCACGACATCTTTGAGCAAGGTGTCGCAGACGAACTCGGGTTCCCGATCGGGCACAAATCCCAGCACCAGGTCCAGGTTGCCGTCGCGCAGTTCAACGCGCGATTCGTAGTTCATGCGGATCAGCAATTGCAGTTGAACATCGGGGGCTTCTTTCAAGAGCAACTGTGAGATCGTGGGCAGCAGATACTCGGCGCCCAGAGGGCCGCTGCCTAAACGCACCAGACCTGCTGTGCCACGGCCGAGCGCGGCGACTTCGTTGCGCACGGCATCGGCCGTACCCAATAGCGGTGTGGCGCGCGCCAGCAGTGCGGCGCCGGCCACACTGAGCCGTTGGCCGCGCCCCTCGCGTTCAAAGAGCTTGGCGCCTAACGAGGCCTCCAGGCGGTCGATGGCCTTGGTGAGGGCCGGTTGTGAGCGGTGCACGATGCCGGCAGCGCGCCGGGTATTGCCGGCATGAGCTACAGCCACGAAATATTTCAGATCGCGCAGGTCCATGGTGATTACCCGTAAAAGAGGCCAAAACGTTCAGATCAGTGGCGTCGTGTAACTACGCGCCGAAATTGATCGCTAAAAAGATTCAATTGATGAAAATTTTAAAGTAGACGGAATCAATTGCGCAGCCCAGAATGCAGAAAACTCAAGGAGACGGTTTCGTGCACTCGGCGCAACGCCCTATCGCCCCCACGGATAGGCCCATCACCATTTTTGTAACGGCGCCCAAGCTGGCTCAGGCCGGCGTCGATGTCCTGCAAGCGGCGGGCGCCCGTGTCATCTATCTGCCAGCGGCAGACGATGTGCAGGCCGTACGTCACATCATGGCGACAGAGCCCGTGGACGCCGTGATTTCGCGAACCGTGGCGTTGGATGCCGAGGCGATAGCCTCATGCCCAACGTTGAAGGTGGTCTCCAAACATGGCGTCGGGGTCAGCAATATCGACGTGGCGGCCTGCACCGAACGAGGCATTCCCGTGTATGTGACGCCAGGAGCGAATGCGCAATCCGTGGCGGAAATGACCTTGGGCTTGATGTTTGCCGCCGCGCGCCGCATTCACTGGATGGATGGTGAATTGCGAGAGGGACGCTGGTCGCGCGCGCAGGATGGTCTGGAATTGCACGGTCGGACGGTGGGCTTGGTGGGATTCGGCCAGGTCGGTCAGCGTGTGGCTGCGGCATGTCTGGCGATTGGTATGCGCGTCTATGCCTACGATCCCGCGTTACAGGAGCAGCCTTCGCCGTTGCGCGGGGTGACGTTGTGGACCGATCTGGACGATATGCTGCCGCATTGCAATGTGGTCAGTCTGCACGTGCCCTTGAATGCAGGTACGCGCAATCTGTTTGATGCCGTTCGATTGGCGCGCCTGCCGAGACAGGCGGTGTTGATCAACACCGCGCGCGGCGAGGTGGTGGACGAAGACGCGCTGATCCAGGCACTGCAGAATGGCCAGCTATATGCAGCCGGGCTGGACACGATGGCGGTCGAGCCATTGCCCGCGGACAGCCCGCTGGCAACGTTGCCGAATGTGGTGCTGACACCGCATGTGGGTGGGTCTACGCCTGCCGCGCTGGCCGCGATGGCCAGCGGTGCTGCGCGTAATGTCTTGGGCTGGTTGTCGGGCCAGCCTGTGGATGCCTCGGCCTGCGTGAATGCGCAGGTGCTAAAGACCGCACCAGTTGTGTCAGCGTAGCGCGCCACGACGTTGTACTTCTTTTTTACTAGGATATTTCATGAGCACGAACACGACTTCCTGGCCCGCCGGCTATCGTATCAATCCGCGCGATGCGGGTCCTTCGGCCGAAGTGGTCAGCGGTTTTCAGGGTTTGCCTGCAGCTGCGATCGGCGATGCGATGAGCCGTAACGTCGGAACAGTGGGTTTGCGTCAGTATCACGCCCGTCTGGACACGACGATGTGCGGCCCGGCGTTTACCGTGCGTGTACGGCCAGGCGACAACTTGATGATTCACAAGGCACTGATGATGGTGCAACCGGGCGACGTACTGGTGATTGACGGCGGCGGCGATGTGACGCAGGCTTTGGTCGGTGGGCTGATGCGCACGACTTGCGTGGCCAAGGGCGTTGCGGGCTTGGTGATCGATGGCGCGGTGCGTGATCTGACTGAGTGGGCCGAAGACGGCATGCCGATTTTCGCGAAAGGCCACACGCATCGCGGCCCGAGCAAGGATGGTCCAGGCGAGATCAACGTGCCCATCAGCTGCGCCGGGTTGGCAGTATTGCCAGGCGACCTGATTGTGGGCGATGCTGACGGTGTGATCGCTGTCCCGAAAGATCAGGCTGAGGACGTATTGGCGCGCACGCGCGCCCACCTGGAAAAAGAAGCGCGCATCCGGGAAAGCAATCGTACGGGCTCCGCTGATCCCGAGCGGTTTGATGCAGTGTTGCGCGCGAAGGGCCTGCCGGTTTGACGACTGGCGTGTAACGACAGACCCGTGATGAGCTGAGCTTCGACGAGTGTATCGTGCCAGGTATTGGAGGGTGCGCACGGGTTTGCTTTTAAAAGAAAATGATACGGAGACGTTTATGAATCGACGCGATTTTCTGCAGCTCGCGGCTGCTGGCGCAGCAGGGGCCACGCTGCCTTGGGCGGCTCAGGCCCAGTCCAATAATTGGCCCGCGACTGTAATCAGATTGATTGTGCCTTTCCCGCCGGGAGGCGGTACGGACACGGTGTCCCGTTTGGTGGCAGAGAAGCTCACACTATCGAAAAAGTGGCAATTGATCGTAGACAATCGTCCAGGTGCAGCGGGCAATATCGGTTTGGACCAGACTGCCAAAGCGAAGCCCGATGGCTATACCTTGGCGATGGCGCAGACATCGAACATGGCCATCAATCCGGCCTTGTATCCCAAGATGCTGTTCGATCCTCTGAAAGACCTGAAGCCGATTGTCCAAGTGTGCGCGCAACCGGTGATCCTCGTGGTGCGCAAGGAGTCACCCTTTAAGACATTGGCAGACTTTATCGCGGCAGCCAAAAAAGAGCCGGGCAAGTACACCATGGCGCAAGCGGGCATGGGTACGGTAGGCCATCTGGCGGGGGAAATGCTGACGCGCGAAGCAGGCATCGACGTGATGCAAGTGCCTTACAAAGGTGCGGGACCAGGGATGAATGATTTGATGGGCGGCCAAGTCGATACCTATTTTGGCAGTGCGGCATCGGTCATGCCGCAACTACAGGCCGGCGCTGTTCGAGGTCTGGCGACGACGTCTGCCAAGCGCCTGACGGCTTTGCCTGATCTGCCGACAGTAGCAGAACAAGGCTATAAAGATTTTGAAGCGACAACATGGCTGGGGCTGGTCGGGCCGGACGAATTGCCGGATGATATCGTCAAGCAAGTCAATGCTGCTGTCGTGGAAGTCATGTCGAGCAAAGAAGTGCAAGAGCGTCTGGAAGCCGAAGGCAACGAGCCCAATGCTGGAACGCCCGACGCATTTGCTGCGCTCATTCGTAATGAATACGACAAATGGGGTAAGTTGATTCGCGAGGCGAATATAAAAATTAGCTAGCGAGTATGCACCAGGAGCCCACCTTCTCTATGCGTATGTATGATGCGCATGGGGATGGTGGGTTTTGCTGTTTTCACCTTATAGAGGGGACATGGAATGAAAGTATCGATTTCTGGATTGGCCGGCAAGCGTGTCGCACAGCTGAGTGCGGTGGGACTGGCGTTGGCGACGTGGATGATGCCTGCGGCGCATGCGGCCGATGCTGCGTATCCGAACAAGCCCATTACGCTGATCGTGGGGTCTTCCCCAGGTGGATCGAATGATGTGTTTGCGCGCGCTATAGCCAAGCACATGGGCGATGCGTTGAAACAAACCGTCGTGGTAGAGAATCGGCCATCAGGCGGCGGCGTGTTGGCGAACTCGCTGGTCGCAAAGGCTGCGCCGGACGGTTATACGCTAGGAATGGTGTCGTCTACGTTCACCACGGGTGCGGCGATCCGCACGAACCTGGGCTATGACGCGGTAAAAAGCTTTACGCCAGTAGCGATGATTGCGCAAGGCCCGCTGTTGATCACCATCAACAAAGATCAGCCGTTCAAGACGATTCAGGAACTGGTGGCTTATGCTCGCGAGAATCCGGGTAAATTGAACTACGGGACCTCGGGCATAGGCAGTATCAACCAGTTTTCGACGGAGTTGTTTTCCCAGTCCGCGAATATCAAGATGACACATGTCCCCTACAAGGGCATGGGTCCTGCTACGAACGATCTGATCGGTGGCCAGATCAATGTGTTGGTGGCGAGCGCGCCGTCGATTCTGGGACAGGTGCAAAGCGGCAATGTACGCGCTTTGGCGGTGACCACTGCGCAGCGTTCGCCGGTGGCGCCGGAGCTGCCGTCTTTGGAAGAGGCTGGCTACAAAGGCAGTGCGACGGATTTGTGGTGGGGCATTCTGGCGCCGGCCAATGTGCCGGCTGACGTGACTGAGCGCTTGAACAACGTCATCAACGAAGCGCTCAAGAGCGACGATATGAAGGCGTTTCTGCTCAAAGAGGGTGCCGAGGCTGCGCCAATGAGCTCTGCTGCGTTTGGCAAGGTGATTGCTGATGAATTGGCTAACTGGAAAGCCGTGGCTCAGAAATCGGGTATTCAACCGGAGTAATCATGTCAGGCGAGGCGCGCTGTGTGCTCGGCTATGCGCGCCTGCGCTTTGGTGCAGTCGGCTCGGTCGCCAGAATATCGGTGATCTGCCCGATGTTGCTTAACGTGCTTTGCAGATGTTCCCGCAAGGCCTGCGATGCGTCGGCGTTGCGGCCTTGCTCCAGCAATTCCAGGATGTGCAGGTGCTGTTCGCAATGCTGTTTATAGCGTTTGCGATCGCGCATTGATCGATAGGAAAGCAGACGGCGTACGCGATTGACGCGGCCTACGGTATCGATAAAGAACGGATTGCCTGAGGCCTCTACCAGCGATTCGTGAAAGCGCACCCCACGGTCATGGAGTTGATCTGCGGTGTCGGTTTCGATGCCGCCTGCCAGCAGGTGCAGTTCAGCCTGGCGGCAGCGTGCCAGGATTGCGGGATCGAGATGGTAGCCTGGTTCCAGCAGTGCGGCGGGCTCTAGCGCTAACCGCAGGCGATATGACTGCAGCAACGCGTCGGGTGTGCGCATCATGCCGGAGAATTCCCAACCGTAGCCAGGGCGTCGTTCGGCCCAGCCTTCGTTGGCAATGCGCCCCAGCACGGCGTTCAATTGCGCCGGTGTCAGCTGATATCGCGCGCGCATCTGCGTTTCGGTAACGGCCGCCGCCAGCTCGCCGCGCAGCAGATCGTCGGCGATGCGAAAGTAGACGTCGGTGAGGACATCGTGTTCTTGCAATCCCAATTCTGCCGCCAACTCGTCGGTGCGCGCAGTCACGGCTTGAGCGACGAAGTAACCACGATTGCGTTGTCGGCTCAATACCCCTTTTTCGTGCAGTTGTTGCAACGCTTCGTTGATCGGCGAGCGCGACACCCGCAGCCGGTCGGCCAGCATTTGCGCGGGCAAATGAGCACCGACGGCCAGGCCATCCATATGGATGAGTTCAACGATCTGCGTGGCAAGGGATTTTTGCGGAGTCATGCACAGGACTGTAGCGCAGAATCAGTCCGCTGCCATGTTCGAAAGGGGATGTGCCGCCAGGGTGTCGCGCAAGATGGCGGGGATGACTCCGCCGACAGTAAGCAGGCCCACTTCCAGTTGAGTTTCCACGGCTGCGCCAGCCGTGAAGGCCGTGATCGAACCGTCTTGGCGATGGATGCGTACCGGGATGTCGCAGCGCGGCGTGATGGCGCTGGCGGGAGCGTCGATCTCGATACGGTCGCCGGATTGAATCTGCAGGGCGTTGGGCCCATGCGTTGCCGGTAGGCGCAGCGGCAATATACCCATGCCAATTAGATTGGAACGGTGGATGCGTTCGAAGCTCAAGGCCAGGACGGCGCGGATGCCGAGCAGTCGTTGGCCCTTGGCCGCCCAGTCGCGGGAAGAGCCGGTGCCGTAGCGTTCGCCTGCGATCAGGACGAGCGAGTCGCCCGCATCACGGTAGCGCTGTGCAGCCTCCCAGAGCGGTAGTACGTCGCCTGTCGGAGCGTGCCGTGTGTGGGCCACGGGTGCCTCTGGGCATAGCAAATTGACGAGTGTTTTGCTGTGAAATGCCGCGCGCAGCATGACTTCCCAGTTGCCGCGGCGCGATGCGAAAACATTCAAATCGTTGCGATCATCACCGCGTTCGACCAGAAAATCCGCGACCAGGCTGTCGGCAGGAATAGCGCTGGCCGGCGAGATATGGTCGGTAGTAATGTCATCGCCCACGACCAGGAGCGGATGGGCTGTGTAGTGTCCCAATTGACTGCCTGCGTCCGCGGCGACAAAGGGCGGCCGGCGCAGAATCGTCGAGGCGGGGTCCCAGGGAAACTGAGGCGACGAGGGTGCATCGAGTTGTTGCCACAAGGGATTGCGCTGCGCGATCTGAAAATCGCGCCGGAAATCCGCTGCGTCCAGCCCGGCCTGAAGACAAGCCTGAACCTCTGCTCGGGTGGGCCACAGGTCCTGCAAATAGACGGACTGGCCGTCTTCAGTGTGCCCCAAGGGATCACTGCCCAGATCCCGCTCGGCGTCTCCCGCCAACGCATAGGCAACGACGAGCGGCGGCGACATGAGAAAACCCAGATCCAGATCGGGGTGAATGCGGCCTGGGAAATTGCGATTGCCGGACAGCATGGCGACGGGATGGACGTTGCCCGCCTTGGCTTCCTGCGTAATGACTTCAGGCAACGGGCCGGAGTTGCCTATGCAAGTGGTGCAGCCATAGCCCACGATATCAAAGCCCACGGCTGACAGATCGTCGATCAAGCCCGCGCGCTGCAGATAGCTGGCCGCGGCAGGAGAGCCGGGCCCTAGGGACGTTTTGACCCAATGAGGCACTTTGAGACCATGGGCGTGCGCCTTGCGGGCGACGATACCGGCTGCCATGAGCAGGCCGGGATCGGTGGTATTGGTGCAACTCGTGATGGCCGCGATGGCGATGGGATAACGCGGCAGATCCGTGTCGGAGGCCGGCTGAAATGCCAGTGCATCGAGTGTGGCCGGTACCTCGCGGTAGTGCAACAGGTCCTGCGGGCGTCGCGGACCGGCGACATGCATGCTGATCTGGTCCAGTGCAATGTGCAGGGTGCGCGTATAACGGGGGCGGGCACAGGGATCGAACCATAGTCCTGTGCGTTGCGAGTAGCGGCGTACTCGTTCGATGGCAGCCTCGGATCGGCCGGTCTGGCGCAGATAGGCCAAGGCATGGTCATCCACGGGAAAGTAACCGGTGGTGGCTCCGTACTCTGGGGCCATATTGGCCACGACAGCGCGTTCGCTGGCAGACAGCGTAGAGACGCCAGGGCCGTAGAACTCAACGAATTCACCGGATACCCCCATGCCGCGCAGTTGCTGCGTGACCGTCAACGCCAAGTCGGTGGCCAAGACCCCGGGCGGCAAGGCGCCCGTGAGCTCCACACCGATGACATCCGGGATACGCAACATCGTGGGCATGCCGAACATCACGGTCTGCGCTTCCAGGCCGCCTACGCCCCAGCCGAGCACGCCGATGCCATTGACCATGGGGGTATGGCTGTCGGTGCCGATCATCATGTCGGGCACGAGCCAGTCCTGTCCGTCGCGTTGATTGACTTGTACGACTGTTGCCAATTGCTCCAGATTGATCGTGTGCATGATGCCCGTGCCAGGAGGGTTGATACGCACGCCTTCCAGGGCCTGCGAGGCCCAGCGTAGAAAGCGATAGCGCTCCTGATTGCGGCGAATCTCATGACCGATGTTCTGCGCCGCGGCGTCGGGACGGGCATAGGCCTCGACTGCCAGAGAATGGTCCACCGAGACATCCACCGGTAATCCAGGATTGAGCACCGCTGGATCGACGCCCGCCTCGGCCAGGGCATCGCGCATGGCGGCGATGTCTACCAGGGCAGGGGTGCTGGTGGTGTCGTGCATGAGCACCCGGCCCGGCTGAAACGCGATCTCTGCTTCGCTCGATCCCGTTTGCAACCAGTCAAACAGCGCCTGTACTGCGCTGTCCCGCTCGCCGCCCTGCATATTGCGCAGCGCATTTTCCAGTAGCAGACGCAGCACGACGGGGAGCCGAAAGTACTCGGCGCCAAACGGGCCAGGGAGGTCGACGACGGCGTAGGTTTGGGATCCGACAACCAATGTGGCGGGGCTGGCAGGGGGCAGATGGGCAGGTTCCATGGAATCCATTATTGCATTTTCAATTTAAAAAATGCAATATAAAAAAGCGGTAGCCGTCATGGCCGCCCCATCGTTATCAAAAAAGCCATATTGGAGACGTGCATGTCCATTCTTCGTAAATTTCATGTGCTGGTGCCGCTGGCGCTGGCCGGGTTGGTGAGTCATGCGCTGCCGGCTGCTGCTCAGGAATATCCTAGCCGCCCCATTACACTGATCGTGCCGTTCTCGGCCGGGGGCGGTGTCGACGTCATGGCGCGGCTGCTGGCTGAAAAGCTGCGCGATTCGCTGCATCAGAACATCGTGGTGGAAAACAAGCCGGGCGCCAGCGGGATGCTGGGGGCGCAATTTGTGGCCAGGGCTTCGGCCGATGGCTATACCCTGCTGCTAGGGTCGGCGGGTGAGACGGCAATCAATCCATACGTGTACAAAGCACGCATGGCGTACCAGCCCGAAAAGGATCTGGCGCCGATTTCGCTCGTTGCGCGAGTCCCGAATGTGCTGGTGGCCGGGCCGTCGCTGAAGGTGAATACCGTTGCCGAGTTGGTCGCCCAGGCCAAGGCCAATCCGGGCAAACTGACCTATGCGACGAGCGGCGTGGGCAATCCACAGCACTTGAATGGAGCCCTGCTGCAATCAATCGCCGGGGTCGAGATGGTGCATGTCCCGTATAAAGGCGCAGCCGGGCAATTGGCGGATGTGGCGGGCGGGAATGTGGATATGACCTTCGTGAGTTACGCGGGGGCCAAACCGTTCATCGACGCGAATCGAGTCAAGGCGCTGGCGGTGACTTCGGCACAACGGGCAAGCTTTGCCAAGGACATCCCGGCAATTGCCGAAACGCCGGGACTGTCGGCCTATCGTCTGGAGAACTGGTTCGGTTTGTTCGCACCCGCCAAGACGCCCGAGACGACTCTGGAGCGTATCAATCAGGCCGTGACGGCCGCATTGCAAGATCCGGAACTGGTGCAGCGCTTGCGTGATCAAGGCGGCGAAGTGCAGGCCATGTCTGTCTCTGACTTCAAACAATTCATTCAACATGAGAGCGAGCAGTACAAGTCAATTGTGACGCAGGCCAATATCACTGCTGAGCATTGATCAGGAGACGTCATGTATGCCTATGTCGGAAGCCGCACGACGCGTGAGCGCAATGCGCGAGGCGAAGGGATCAGTGTTTTCAAGGTCGACCCGGAAACGGCGGCCTTGCAGCGGATTCAGTTGTTGAGCGGATTGGAGAATCCTTCCTTTCTGACGTTGAACGCGCGTGGGGATCGCTTGTATGCCGTGCACGGCGATACGACACGGGTGAGCGCCTATGCGATTGATGGCGACAGCGGGACGCTGACCGCGTTGAATACCGAGCAGACACAGGGCAAGAATCCGGTCGATCTGGCGGTGGACCCCAGCGGCAGATTTCTGATCGTGTGCAATCACATTGGTGCCAGTATGGCGGTGTTGCCCATTGCCGAGGATGGTTCGCTGTTGCCCCTGGTACAGCTTGTGCCGGTGGTGGGCGTTGCTGGCCCGCATCGTATCGAGCAGCCGCATGCCAAACCGCATGCCTGCCCGTTTTCGCCTGATGGCCGATACGTGGTGGTGCCCGATAAAGGGACCGACCGCGTGCTCTCATTGCGTTTTGAGGAGGGGCGGTTGTCAGTGCCGCCCGTCGAGGCGGTGGCACGCGAAGCCTCTGGGCCACGCCATATCGCGTTTCATCCATCGGCGCTGTATGCGTATTGTGTCAACGAGCTGGATTCGACGGTGACGGCGTATCGTTACGATGCGCACACCGGGTCGTTGAGTCCGCTGCAAATCCTGTCGACGCTGCCTTCAACGTTTACCGGCAACAGCCGCGCGGCTGAAATCATGGTGAGTGATGATGGACGCTACGTCTATGCCTCGAATCGTGGGCATGACAGCATCGCCGTGTTTCGTGTCGATGCGGTGACGGGGATGTTGACGTGGATGGACGCCTATGAGTCCGGCGGACGGACGCCGCGTTATATGACGTTCTTGCCTGGTGGCCGCTTCCTGTATGTGCTGAATGAAGACAGCGATAGCATCGTGACGATGCGAGTGGATGCGGCAACGGGGCTGCTGTCGCCGGCCGGAGATCTGGTGGCTGTGGGAAGCCCGGTATGTATGGTTTTTTCGCGTGGGCGTGATTGATGGGGGGTTATTGGACGTTGCAGTGGGGGCAGGACGGGGGATTGAGTGCTATTGGACGTCGAGGCGGGGCAGGGAACGTGTTGGCGCTTCACGGAGGCGGTCGGCCGCCTGCGCGTCCCACACCGCTTTTTTAAACTCGTCGCTGCGCTCCTTCGGTTTTCCTCGCTCGCCTCCGAGGCG
>Ga0164243_10014734_pt1 | contig 10871 bp, 12 predicted proteins | sample OricompcompostOP_FD_108781 | JGI IMG/M metagenome (GOLD analysis project Ga0164243, IMG submission 108781) | Organic Plus compost microbial communities from Emeryville, California, USA - Original compost - Organic plus compost (OP) | ecosystem: Engineered > Solid waste > Mixed feedstock >...
CGCTCGTAGGGCTCGGCGCCGATCACGCCCGCACCGCCTGCGGCTGGCTGGCGATCTGATCCCACGCGTCGCGCAGCTCGCCCAGCAGCTCGCTGACCTTGTCGAGCTTGTCGGCGTCCTGCTTGATGCGGGCCTCGCCGATCAGCCGCTGGCAGAAGAGGTAGATCGACTCGAGCTGCTGGGCGATCTCGCCCTGGCTCATGTCGAGCGTCGCGAGCAGGTGATCGACGATCGCCTCGGCACGGCGAAGGCGCTCGTGCGAGGTCTGCACGTCGCCGGCGCGCATCGTGACCGCGGCCTGGTAGAGGAAGCGTCTGGCGCCGTCGTAGAGCATGACGACGAGACGCTCCGGCGGCGCGGTCAGGACCGCGCTCTCGCGATAGGCCTGCGGCGATGCCGCGAGATGAGTGCTCATTCGGCCTTCCGGGTTTCGAGGGACAACGCGGGCCCCGAACGGGGTCCCAGCCCAGGTGATCGACGGCGACGCGGCGAGGTTTAGCGGCTGGACGCTCGACCGACCTCGAAGGCGCCGGCCGATGGAGCTTTGCGCAGCTCTGGCCAGCTCCGCCGCGCCACCGAGACGACGGACGCCGGCGGCCTCTCGGCCCGCCGGCGTCCGGTGCTGCGGTGCTGCGGAGACGTCAGTTGTTGAGGCCGGCGAGCTGACCGCTCAGCCAGGCGCTCTGCTGCTGGCTCTTGGACATCGCCACCTCGAGCGCGGTGAACTGCGCCTGCAGCGCTCTCTCGCGCAGCGTCAGGCGGGCGTCCATCTGCGCCATCTGCGATCTGAGCGTGCGCAGCTCGTCGTCGGCGCCGGTGATGCGCGAGTCGAGCATGCCGCCCGACTTGACCTGCTCGTTGATGAGGCTCTCGAAGCCGCGCGCGAAGCCGCCGGCGTTGTCGACGCCGGCCAGCAGCGTGCGGACGCCGTTGGGATCCGCGGTGAGCGCGTCGGTCAGTCTTCTCGTGTCGAGCGTCAGCTTGCCCTTGAGCGTGTCCTGCGACGTCGTCGAGGAGGTGGCGCCGGTCGAGATGCCGATGTCGGCGAGCGAGGTGAGACCTCTGACCGTGCCGTCGACGGTCGTGTAGATCGCCTGCCGCAGGGTCGTCAGCATCGTCGTCAGCTGCCGGTCGGCGTAGAGCGTGCCGGCCGTTCTCTGCGTCGACAGGCGCGTGTCGGCGACGCCGTTCTTGATGTCCTCCTGCGTGCGCGGGTCCGGCACCGGTCTCTCGTCGAGCTTGGTGCGGATCATCTCGATCGTCGCGTTGTACGCATCGACGAACGCCTGCACCTTTCTCGTGATCGCCTCGGTGTCGGCGCCGGGCGCGCCGACCGTGACCGTGACCGGGCCGCTCGTCGTCGTCAGCGCCTTCAGCGTGATCGTGACGCCGGCGACGGCGTCGGTGACGGTGTTGCTGGAGGAGGTTCTGGTGACGCCGTCGACCGTGAAGATCGCGTCTCTGCCGGCGCGCGCCAGCGTTCTGTCCTCGTCGAGCACGCCCGCGTTGCCGCTGACCTGGATGAAGGGGACCGAGTCGGCGCCGCTCTGGCGTCTGGAGAGGACGATTCTGCCGTCGCCGGTCGCCGCCGCGTAGACCTCGGCGTCTCTGTCGGTGTTGATCGCGGTGGCGACGTCCTGCGCCGTCATGCCAGCGGTGATGACGGTGTCGTGGTTGCCGATTCTGATCGTCGTGTCGGTCGCCGGCGTCGTGAAGGCGAAGGTCCGCTGCGCGGCGTTGGCGAGCTGCTGGACCTCGATCTGGTAGCCGCCGACGCCGGCGCCGTTGGTGGAGGAGACCGCCACCTTCGTCGCGTCGCTGGACTCGACCGCCTGCTTCTGCTGGAAGAGCGTCACCGAGCGCAGGTCGGCGGCGGCCGTCTGCAGCGACTTGAGCTGCGTCTGGAAGTTTCTGAGCAGCGCCTGCTTGGTCTCGATCAGCGACTGCTTCGTGTCCAGGAGGGTGCGCGGCCGCTTCTCCAGCGCCATCAGCTGAGCGATGATGGACGTGGTGTCGAGGCCCGACGCGAGGCCTCCGATGCTCATGGTCGACATCAGTCGAGAATCCCTCCGGTAGCAACGTCGAGCAGTCTGCTCGGCGGAATCGTGCGCAGCAGCTTGCCTTCGAGGTCGCGGACCTCGATCGTCATGCGGCCGGTGTCGGCGTCCTGCGCGAAGCGCAGCTCACGTCCGTCGGCGCGAAGTCTCTGGTAGGCGCGGGAGGCTGCGTCCATCGCGTCGAGCACCTCCTGCGGAGGGCTCGGCGGAACCTCGCCGAACTGCGCCATGTCGCGCCCGACGGCGGCCGGGCGCGGCTGACGCTGCGACGACGAGAGGTCGCCGTAGGCGTGGTAGCTGCTCGGTCCGACTGGCGCGACGTCCAGGCTCATGGGCGGTTCCTCCGGGCGGCCCACCCCCCGGTGGGACGCCGTCTCCTTTACGGTCACCCCTCGTGGTCGGACGGGCCGCGACCGGCTTGAGCGTCCTGGACGGGCGTATGAACGCTGACCGCTACGCGGCCAGCGGCTCGAGCCGTGCGAGCGCGCGCGCCGCGCCGGCGTCCTCCGGGTCGAGCGAGCAGGCCTCGCGGGCGAAGTCGAGCGCCTCCTCGGTCATCCCCTGGGCCGCCGCGACCTGCGCCAGGCCGAGCAGCGCCGGCACGTCGGGCTCGCGCTCGCAGACGGTCAGCCACTCCTCCGCGGCGGAGGCGAGGAAGCCGCGCCGCAGGTAGATGCCGGCCAGCAGCTCGCGCCGCACGCGCGGCGTCAGCGGGGTGCGCTCCAGGAGCGGCGCGAGCAGCCCGAAGAGGTCGACCTCCTCGACCCGCAGCAGCGCCTCCAGGATCACGTTCAGCAGCGTCACCGACGCCGCCGGCAGCGGCGTCTCGTCATCCTCGCGGCGGGCGGCTGCCAGCCATGCGCCGAACAGCTCGCGGTCGCCGTCGGGCAGCTCGTCGCCGTGCTCCAGCAGCGCGGCGGCGTGCTCCAGCTCGCCGCCGGCGAGCCGCGCGAACAGCTCGTTGCGGCGCGCGGTCGGCGCGAGCGGGTCCTCGGCGGAGACGGCGGCGGCCGCCGCGGCCGCGTCGGCCCAGCGGCGCTGCGACAGCAGCGCGTCGGCGAGCGCGATGCGGCCGCGCGCGCTGCCCGGCTGCTGCTCGATCACGCGCTCGAACTGCGCCGCCGCGGCCTCGGCCTCGCCGCGCTCGATCAGCGCCGTGCCGAGCATGAAGCGGGCGCTCGCCGTCATCCCCTCGACCCGCCGCTCGACCTGCGCGACGACGTCGGCGGCGGCCGTGCCGGCCGCCAGCAGCGCCGTCGCGTAGGGCAGCACGAAACCCTGGAAGGAGGGGAAGTCGGCGAGCGTTCCCTCCAGCAGCGCGAGCGCGCGCTCGCTGTCGCCGCGCTCGAGCGCGATCTCGGCGAGCGCGATCGTCGGGCGGTAGCTGCCGACCCCGAGCGTGGCGTTGTAGCTGCTGGGGGCGTCGCCCAGCTCGAGGCAGCGCTCGTAGCGGGCGATCGACTCCTCGACGCGGCCGAGCGCGTGCAGCGCCCCGGCCTGCTCGAAGACGAGGTCGGTGAAGTCCGGGTAGCGCTCGAGGTGGCGATCGGCCAGCTCGAGCGCCTCGGCGTGGCGGCCGCTGGCGTTCAGCGCCGTGACGTGGCGGCGGGCGAGCGAGGGCAGGTAGCCGCCGCTGCCGCCGCCGGGCTCCGCGGCGAGCAGCTCGGCGGCGCGTTCGAACTCGCTCAGCGCGCGCTCGGAGTCGCCGAGCGAGAAGTACTCGGCGCCGATGTTGAAGTGCATGAAGGCCGAGTCGTCGCCCTCGTCGCGCTGGCGCTCGAGCAGCTCGAGGTTGCGGCGCGACTTCCCCTTCGCGTCGCGCACCGCGCCGAGGTAGCCGAAGTGCTCGATCCGCACCGGCGCCGTCGCGATCCGCTCCGGCAGCCGCACCGGCAGCTTGTCGAGGATCTGCTCGTGCAGGCGGCCGCTGTAGCGGTACTGGGGGCGGGTGCGGAAGAGCCGCAGCGTCGTGTGCACGGTCGACGTGCCCTCGCCGAGCTCGCCCGTGTGGTTGATCTCCGAGATGTAGAAGGCCTCGCGCCAGGTCTGCCCGAGCGCGGCGCGCAGCTGCGGCACGTCCTCGGCGACGAGCACCTCGTCGGCGTCGAGCACGAGCATCCAGTCCGAGGTCGCCGCGTCGAGCCCGACGTTGCGCGCCTCGGAGAAGGAGCCGGTCCAGGGGAAGTGCAGCACGCGCGCGCCGAACGACTCGGCGATCTCGACGGTGCGGTCGCTGGAGCCGGTGTCGACGACGACGATCTCGTCGACGGCTGGTGCGGCGGCCGCGAGGCAGCGCGGCAGCATCTCCTCCTCGTCCTTGACGATCATGCAGAGCGAGACCGTCCGCCCGCTCGCCGGCTGAGCGCGCCCGGCGACGCGCAGCGCCCGCGGCGCCAGCTCACCGAGCACGGTCGCGTCGGCCTGCTCGGGCACGCGCCGGCGGCCGATCGTCGCGGCCAGTCCCGTCGAGGCTGCGGTGAGCGAGCCGTCGAGCCGCAGCGCCGCCTCGAACAGCGCCTGCGCCGCGCCGCAGCTCGACAGCAGGCTCAGCAGCACGCCGGCCTGGCACAGCAGCAACGGCTCGCGCGGGTCGGCCTCCAGCAGCGTCAGCAGCGCGCGCGTGCCGGCGAGCTGGAACGGGCGCGCCCGCTCGGCGCCGACGCGGCCGTCGGCCTCGATCGCGGCGTAGGCGAGATCGCGCCGGGCGCGGTAGCGCTCGTGCGGGTCGGCCTGCGCCGCCGCCTCCGCGAACAGCGCGACGTAGCCGGCGTCGTCGCCGCGCTCGATCAGGCGCTGCGCCTTCGCCGCGAGCGAATGCGTGGAGCTGGTGGTGCGGCCGGTTGCCATCTGCGATCTACCTCCGAGGGGCGGTCGCGGGTCGGACGGAATGGACGCTCCTGTGATCGGCAGCGCGATGGCCGACCTGAGCGAGCGCCGCCCGCCCCCAGTGAGAAGCGCCCGCAAACCCTGGGTTTTTGAGAGCGCGCATGCGCCAGCGCGTGTATCGGCAGCAGCCGGCCATCACACGGCCGTCTGGACGCATGGTGGAGGTTTAGTACCTCAATCGGGCTATCCAGGTCGCGTTCTGGATGTCCGATACCAGCGGCGCAACCCCCAACCGCAAAGCAGTCCCTCGAACCCCCAGGAAGGCACCGGAGCATGAAGCTCGACACGAGGCGTCACCAGCGGATCTCCGCTGAGGATGCGCTGACGCTGTGGCGGCAGTACAAGGAGAGCGGCGACCGCGCCGTTCGCGACCGTCTGGTCCTGACGTTCGCGCCGATGGTCAAGTACATCGTCTACAAGAAGGTCCGCGAGATCCCCGCCCGCTGTGAGGTGGAGGACTTCATCTCGTGCGGCCTGGAGGCGCTGATCCACTCGATCGAGCGCTACGACCCCGAGAAGGGCGCGACGCTCGAGCAGTTCGCCTGGACCCGCATCCACGGCGCCGTGCTCGACGAGCTGCGCCGCCAGGACTGGGCGCCGCGCTCGCTGCGCCGCTGGGAGCGCGACATCAACCAGGCGCGCGAGCACTTCATCGGCGTCCACGGCCGGCGGCCCTCCCGCGAGGAACTGGCAAGCGCGCTGGGATCGACCGTCAGCGAGCTGCGCGCCCGCGAGGACGAGATCGTCGCCTCCGACGTCACCTCCCTCAACACGCTCGTGCTCAGCGACGACGAGACCGCGATCGAGCGGATAGACACGCTCGTCAGCGAGGACCGCTCCGCCGACCCCGAGCACCACACCGCGCGCGACGAGGCGAAGATGCGCTTCCGCGCCGCCTTCGAGCGGCTGCCGCGCCGCGAGCGCGAGGTCGCCGTGCTGCTGTACGTCAAGAACCTCACGCTGCGCGAGATCGGCGGCATCCTCGGCGTCTCCGAGAGCCGCGTCTGCCAGATCCACGGACAGCTGAAGCGGATGCTCAGAGAGGAGCTCTCCGCCGACTCGGTCCTCTTCAGCGAGGTCGCGTAGCGGCCGCGCCGTCGTCCCGGCTCGCCGCCTCCGCGTCGAGCCGTCCGATCCACTCCAGCGTCTCGGCGACCGCATGCCACAGCGGTTCGGGAAGGTCGCCGAGCGCCAGCTGATCCAACGCAGCCGTGAGCGCCTCGTCGGGGGACGGGCGCTCAGGCATAGACGTCGAGCGGTCGGCGACGCGGCGCGACCGCGACGTCGGCTGGACGTCCGATCCGCGACTCGAGCGCGGCGCGCAGCTCCTGGGACCGCTGCGCGCCCAGCGCCACCGCCTCCGGCGGCAGCAGCACGCGCACGCGCGTCGCCGCCGCGTCCTGCGCGACGGTCACCTCCAGCTCGCCGAGCGCGGGCATCCGCAGCCGCAGCGTCACCGCCTCCTCGACCGCGCTCCCGCGTCCGCCGCGGCCGCCCGTGCGGCGCTCCACCAGCGCGATGCTGCGGCCGGCCGGCAGGTTGACCTCCGCCGGCGCCGGCGGCTGCAGCGTCGGCGCCGCGTGCTGCGCCTCGCGCGGCGGGGCGATCTGCAGCAGCAGCCGCTCGTTGGTCGCCTCCTTGACGACCAGCCGCAGGCGGTCGCCCGGTCTGACGTCCTCCGGCAGCTCGGCGGTCAGGATCGCGCCGGCAAGGTTGATGATGCCGACGTGCTGGGGGCCGCGCTCGAGCACGCTCGCCATCAGCGAGCGGCCCGGCAGCAGCGCCAGGTCGGGCGCGGCGGCGCGCAGCAGCATCGCGTTGACCTGGATCTGCATCGGCGCCCGATGCTAGCCCGCGCCGCGGCGGCTCAAGATCGCCGGCGGGGCGCCGATCACCCGGGCTGACATGGAACGTGGCCTCTACATCGCGGCGTCCGGGATGATCGCCGAGCAGATGCGGCAGGACGCGATCGCGAACGACCTCGCGAACGCCTCGACGCCCGGCTACAAGGCCGACCGCGTCACGCAGTCGAGCTTCCCGGAGCTGCTGCTGTCGAACACCGAGACCGGCCAGACGGTCGGCTCGCTCGGGATGGGCGCCTACGCCGACTCGATGGTCACCAACCTCGCGCCGCAGGCGACGCGCGTCACCGACGAGCCGCTCGACCTGGCGATCGCCGGCGACGGCTTCTTCGGCGTGCAGACGCCGCAGGGCCTGCGCTACACGCGCAACGGCCAGTTCGGCGTCTCGCCGCAGGGCCTCCTGATCGACCAGAACGGCAACCAGGTGCTCGGCAGAGGCGGCGGCCCGGTCCGCGTCGCGGCCGACGGCACCGTCGACGGCCGCGCGGTCGGCGTCTTCAGAGTGAACGGCGCCAGAAAGGAAGGCGACAACTACTTCACCGGCGCCGCCGGCGGCCAGGCCGACGGCCAGGTGCAGGTCGGCGCGCTGGAGGGCTCCGGGATCGATCCCGCCCGCGTGATGGTCGACATGATCGCCTCCTTCCGCGCCTACGAGGCCGGCCAGAAGACGATCCAGACGATCGACGACACGCTGCGCCGCACCGCCACCCAGGTCGCCAACGCGACCGGCGGCGCCTAGCTCGCGCCCTAGCGGTAGAGCGCGATCTCGCTGATCTCGACGCGGTCGCCGCCCGGCGGCAGCTTCGTGATCCACAGCAGCACGTGGCGCGCCTCCTGCCCGGCGCTGTCGAGGTCGATCGACTCCCTGCCGCCGACTCTGACCGGCCCCGCGACTCTTCTCCAGGCCGGGTCGTCGATCGACTCCGGCACGTCGCCGGCGGTGATGTAGACGTCGGCGGTGAAGCCCGGGGTCGGCGTTCTCACGACCATCCGCCGCAGCACCGCGCCGGGCGAGACGTCGACCGTCAGGCCGACGCCGGCCTTCTGCAGGTCGTTGGCCTCGTAGGTCTCGGTGCTCCAGAAGGTCGACGGGTCCTTGTCGACGGCGAAGGCGGTCTCGTCGGCGTGCTCGGTCGCGTCGCCGTCGGGGTCGTAGTCTCTCGCGCTGTCGCCCTTGAGGCCGATCTCGCGCAGCTGCTCGGTCTGCCCGCCGCTGCCGACGCCGGTCGCGCGGTCGCCGCTGGTGCCGGTCCCTCTCTCGCCGCCTCTGAGCACGACGAAGACGATCACGCCGATCGCGGCGATCACCGCGACGAGCGCCAGCAGCGCCAGCCACTCGGGCCTGCGCACGCGCAGCGGGACGCGCTTGCGGGCGCGCCGCGGCAGCGTCGCGATCACCGCCGTCGCCTCGCCGGTGGCGGTGCCGGAGCGGGCCGCCTCCAGCGCCAGCACGTCCTCGAGGTCGGCGATCAGCTCCTCGTCGCTGCGGTAGCGGTCGCGCAGGTCCTTCGCGGTCGCGCGGTCGATCACGGCCGCCAGCGAGGCCGACACCTCGGGCCGCAGCGCGCGCACGTCGGGGATCTCCTCGCGCACGTGCTGCATCGCGACCGCGACCTGGTTCTCGCCTCTGAAGGGGACCTGGCCGGTCAGCATCTCGTACAGCACGACGCCGAGCGAGTAGAGGTCGGACTGGCCGGAGACGTCGTGGCCGAGCGCCTGCTCGGGCGAGACGTAGTCGGTCGTGCCGAGCACGCGGCCGTCCTGCGTCAGCCCGTCCTCGTCGAGCGTGCGCGCGATCCCGAAGTCGGTGACCTTCGCGCTGCCCTCCTCGTCGATCAGGACGTTCTGCGGCTTGACGTCGCGGTGGACGATGTGGCGCGCGTGCGCGGCGCCGAGCGCCCGCGCGATCTCGATCGCGTAGGCGACCGCCTCGCCGATCGGGAGCTGGCCGAGGCGGCGGATCCGCTCCTTCAGCGTCTCCCCCTCGACGTACTCGAAGACGATGTAGGGGCGGCCGTGGTCCTCGCCGGCGTCGATCACGCCGACGATGTGCGGATGCGACAGCTGGGCGACGGCGCGGGCCTCGCGCCGGAAGCGCTCGAGCTGGTCGGAGTCCGACGCGATCTCGCGGTTCATCAGCTTGATCGCGACCTGCCGCTCGAGCGTCTCGTCGAGCGCGCGGTAGACCGTCGACATGCCGCCCGTCCCGATTCGGGCCTCGAGCCGGTAGCGGTCGTTCAGCAGCGTTCCGAGCAACGTGCTCACCACCCCCACATTACGACGTGAGAGCGTCGAGTCCGGCCCTGGGATGGAGATTTCGTGCGCGCCGACGCGCCTACGCTCTCTTGGGCCGTCTCGGCAGCGGCGGGATCTCGCCGGCGGTCGCCGCCGCCTCGTTCTCCTGCTTGACCGCCGCCCAGATCTCCTCGCGGTAGATCGGGAGCGACTTCGGCGCGTCGATGCCGAGGCGGACCGTCTGGCCGCTGACCTCCATCACCGTGACCGTGATGTCGTCGCCGAGGACGATCTTCTCGCCCGGCCTCCGGGTGATGATCAGCACGACGTTCCTCCTTGGAAGCGGGTGTCCGACCCGGCTCCGAGGCGCCTCAGGCGGCGCGGTCGGCGGCGTCGGCCGCCTTCTCCGCGAGCTCGCCGAACAGCGGCGCTCGCAGCGGCGCCTCGGCCGCCTGGTTGATCACCTGGTGGCCGCGGCCCTCGGAGATGACGATCGGCGCACGCAGGTTGGCCGTGAAGTCCTCGAGCTGGTCGCTTGCCCGAACGGTGACATAGATGTCGGTCGCGGTGAGCTGCGGCAGGCCGAGCCGCTCGCGCTCCTCCTCGGCCAGCTCGACCTCGTAGGTGCTGAAGAAGCGTCGCGGATCGGTCACCGGCAGCGCCAGGTCGGGATCCTCGACCGAGTGGAGCCAGAGGAAGTCGGCGTCGGGCTCGCGCGCGACGAGCGCGAAGCGCCGGCTCTCGAAGCCGATCATGCCGTGCGGGAACTCGACGACGCTGGCGGGATCGACCTCGATCTGGCCGAAGCGCGTGCTCTCGATCGTGAGTGACAAGGGGGCCTCTCCTCCTCCGTCGCTATCGCAGGAAGTCCATCAGGGAGCTCTGCACCACGTTGGCGCCGGCCTTGAGCGCCATGTTGTACGCCGACTGCTGCGTCGTGTAGTCGATCAGCGTCTTGACCGTGTCGGCGTCCTGCACGTTCGACAGCAGCTCGATCGAGTTCTGCTCGAGCGCGGAGAGCCGCCCGTCGGCGATCGTCAGCCGGTTGGTGCGCGCGCCGACGTCGGCGCGGACCGCGTTGAGCGCGTCGAGGCTGGCGTCGAGGCGCTGGAGGTCGGTGCCGCGCAGTCTGTTGCCGTCGCCGCTGCGCAGGTCGTCGGCGATGTCGCGCAGCGTGTGCAGCAGGAGGTTGTCGGCGGCGCCCTGGCCGCTGCCGAGCACGCCGGAGACGTCGACGTTGATGTCGAGCATCACGCCCGGGCCGATCTCGCGCTCGATCCCGTCGGCGTTGCCGGCGTAGACGTCGGTCGCGGTGTCGTACGGACGGGTCTCGGTCGCGGTGCCGGCGAAGATGTAGCGGCCGGCGTACTGGATGTTCGCCTCCTGCTTGATCGACTCGATCAGCTGGTCGATCTCGGTCGCGGCGGCCTCGCGCGCGGCCGGGCCGGCCGAGTCGGTGGCGCCCTGGACCAGCAGCTCGCGGATACGCTGCGTGGCGTCGTTGATCTTGCCGAGCGCGGCGTCGCTGGCGTTGAGCCAGGCGGTGCCGTCGGCGACGTTGCGCTGGTACTGCTGCAGACCGGCGACCTCGCCGCGCAGCGCGAGCGCCTTGCTGGTCCCGTAGGGATCGTCGGACGGTCTCGTGATCTCCATGCCAGAGGACATCTTGCGCTGGAGCGCCGAGAGCGTGCTCATGCCGTTGTTGAGGTCCCGGATGGTGTGCCGGGCCGTCATCGCGGTCGTGACGCGAAGGGTCATCTCAGAGCCCAACCTTTCCGGTCCGGTTGATCAGCGTGTCGAGCATGTCGTCGAGCGTCGTCATCGTGCGCGC
>Ga0164243_10014735_pt1 | contig 10871 bp, 12 predicted proteins | sample OricompcompostOP_FD_108781 | JGI IMG/M metagenome (GOLD analysis project Ga0164243, IMG submission 108781) | Organic Plus compost microbial communities from Emeryville, California, USA - Original compost - Organic plus compost (OP) | ecosystem: Engineered > Solid waste > Mixed feedstock >...
GCCCGGAAAACCGTTCGCCATAATCGGACCTACTCGGCCGGTTCGTCGCCTGGGGCGCCCTCGGCGGCGGCTTCCGCGCGGCGTTTGCGGACGATGCGGTCCGCCCACAGCGCCGCGAGCACGAGTGCCGCGGCGCCTCCGAGCGTCCAGATGAGCGTGGCCGTACCCGACATCGCCGGCCGTCCTCAGAACAGCGCGCTGGACAGGTCGCGGCGCGCCTGGGCGACCCGCGGGTCGCCGGCGGGCAGCAGCGCGAACAGGTTCAGCAGGTGCTTACGGGCCCGGTCGCGGTCCTCCTCGCGGGTACGGCGCACCGTGCCGACGAGGCGGTCGAACGCCTCCTCCACCCGGCCGCCGTACATGTCGAGGTCGGCCACCAGGATCTGGGCGGCGACGTCGTTCGGGTCGTCGGTCGCGGCGCGGCGCGCGTCGTCCTCGTCCACCCCGCTGACCCGCTGCACCAGCTCCACCTGCGCGAGCCCGGCCTTGGCGTAGTCGTCGTTCGGCGTCTTCTCCAGTACGGAGCGGAACGCGGCGGCCGCGCCGTCGAGGTCACCGGACTCCAGCGCGGTCTGCGCCGCGGCGTACGCCGGGTTGCCCTCCGGGACGTCGCCCGGCTCCTCCGCCGGCGGGCCCTCGCCGGCCTCCGGCATCAGGCCCTGCTGCTGGATGGCCGCGAAGAGCTGCTTGATGCCCTCGCGCACCTGCGCCTCCGGCAGCGCGCCCTGGAACAGCGGCACGACCTGCCCGGCCACCACGGCCATCACCATCGGGATGCTCTGCACCCGCAGCGCCTGCGCGAGCCGCTGGTTGGCGTCCACGTCGACCTTGGCGAGGATCCACTGGCCGTTCGCCTCGGCCGCCAGCTTCTCCAGGATCGGCGACAGCTGCTTGCACGGCTCGCACCACTCGGCCCACAGGTCGATGATCACCGGTACGGTGCGCGACCGCTCCACGACCTGGTCGTTGAAGGTCTCCTCGGTCACGTCGATCACGGAGGGGCCGCCGCCGCCCGGAGCGGCGCCGCCACCGGACGATCGCGCCTGCGCGTTCTGCTGCTGTGCCGCCCGCTCCAGCGCCTGCTTCCGGGCGCCAAGGTCGATCGCACCGTGCATGGAGAAATCCGAGGGCTTCATAATGTCCATCCTGCCTCATACCGCCGACGGCCCGGTCCGCCGTCATCGAGACGCCCCCGCATCCTAGAACGTCGGGGTGACGGTCATCAGAAGCGCGGCGGCTCCGCGTACGCGCCCCACTCCTCGCGCAGCGCGCCGCAGATCTCCCCGAGCGTCGCCTCCGCCCGTACGGCGGCGAGCATCGGCTCGATCAGGTTGTCCGTTCCCCGTGCGGCCTCGACCATGCGCGCCAGCGCGGCGTCCACGGCCGCCCGGTCGCGCGCGGACCGCCGCTCGCCGAGCAGCTTGTTCTGCGCGGTCTCCACCTCGTGGCTGACCCGCAGGATCTCCAGCGGCTGCTCGTCGGTGGACGTGGCCACGTTCACGCCGACGACCTGCTTGTCGCCCTTCTCCAGCTTCCGCTGGTACTCGAAGGCCGCGTCGGCGATCTCCGCCATGAACCAGCCGTCCTCGATGCCGCGCAGGATGCCCGACGTCATCGGCCCGATCGCGTGGGAGGCGTCCTTGCCGCCGCCCATGTCCTCGATGCGCGCGAAGATCCGCTCGGCCTCCTCCTCGATGCGGTCGGTCAGCGCCTCCACGTACCAGGAGCCGCCGAGCGGGTCCGCGACGTTGCCCACGCCGGTCTCCGCCGCGATCACCTGCTGGGTGCGCAGCGCGATCTCCGCGGCCTGCTCCGACGGCAGCGCCAGCACCTCGTCCAGCGCGTTGGTGTGCAGCGAGTTCGTGCCGCCGAGCACCGCGGCCAGCGCCTCGATCGCGGTACGGACGACGTTGTTGTACGGCTGCTGCGCCGTCAGCGACACCCCGGCGGTCTGGGTGTGGAAGCGCAGCCACTGCGCCTTCTCGCTGGTCGCGCCGTACCGGTCGCGCAGCCGGCGGGCCCAGATGCGGCGGGCCGCGCGGAACTTGGCGATCTCCTCGAAGAAGTCGATGTGCGCGTCGAAGAAGAAGGAGAGGCCGGGCGCGAACGTGTTCACGTCCAGGCCGCGCGACAGGCCGAGCTCCACGTACGCGAACCCGTCGGCCAGCGTGTACGCCAGCTCCTGCGCGGCCGTGGAGCCGGCCTCGCGGATGTGGTACCCGGACACCGACAGCGGCTTGTAGGCCGGGATGTCCCGCGCGCAGTACTCCATGAGGTCGCCGATCAGCCGCAGGTGCGGCTCCGGCGGGAACAGCCACTCCTTCTGGGCGATGTACTCCTTGAAGATGTCCGTCTGAAGCGTGCCGTTGAGCGCGCCGACGTCCACGCCCTGCCGCTCGGCCGCCACCAGGTACATGCAGAACACCGGCACGGCCGGGCCGCTGATCGTCATCGACGTGGTGATGTCGCCGAGCGGTATGCCGTCGAACAGCTCGTCCATGTCGGCGGCGGAGTCGACCGCGACGCCGCAGTGGCCCACCTCGCCGAGGGACTTCGGGTCGTCGGAGTCGCGGCCCATCAGCGTCGGCATGTCGAACGCCACGGACAGCCCGGTGCCGCCCGAGCCGAGGATCATCTTGTAGCGCTCGTTGGTCTGCCGCGCGTTGCCGAACCCGGCGAACTGCCGGATCGTCCACGGCCGCCCGCGGTAGCCGGTCGGGTAGAGCCCCCGCGTGTACGGGAACTCCCCCGGCCAGCCGATGCGCTCGAACCCGGCCACGCCGTCCCCCGGCGCCGGCCCGTACACCGGGTCCACCTCGACGCCGGAGAGCGTGGTGAAGTCGGCGTCCCGCTTGCGCGCCGCGTCGTACCGCTCCTGCCAGCGCTTCCGGCCGCTTTCGATCTCCGCGTCGTCCATACTCCAAATACTAGGACGTCCTACTAAATTCGGCCAGCACGCGATCACTCATCGGACCGGTGTAGTCGCGGAACAGCACGATCCGCCCGTCGCGGATGCGGAAGACCTGGATGCACGGCACCTCGAAGGTCTCCCCGGTCGCCGGGACCCGCCCGGCCGACGTCAGCTCGAGGATCACCACCTCGGGGTCCGCGCCCCGGTGGAGGTCGCGGGTGCGCAGGTCGGAGATCTCCACGTTCCCGGCCCCGCTGCGCGCCGCGAACTCCCGGATCGCGTCCCTGCCCTCCAGCCGTACGGGCATCCCCGCGGCGGCGAACGGCATCTCGATCACGCCGTCCTCCGTGAAGAGGTCGGCGAACGCCTCCATGTCCCGGGCGAGCAGCGCGCGCCGCCGGCGCTCCAGGACCTCGATCGGGTCGTCGCTCATGATCGCTCCTTCAACACTTGTTGAATGATTCAACGAGCGTAGAACGAACGAGGCGCTTCGGTCAACGCCCGTAGAATGATCGGGTGAGCCCGTCCCGAGCCGAACAGCGCCGCACCACCGAGGCGCGGATCCTCGCGCACGCCCGCGCGCTGTTCGCCGAGTCCGGGTACGACCGGACCACCATCCGGGCGATCGCCACCGCCGCGGACGTGGACCCCGGCCTGGTCATGCACTATTTCGGCAGCAAGCAGCGCCTCTTCGAGCAGGCGATCCGGGCCGGATCGCCCCCTCTGCCGGGCGGTAACGCGGACGAGGTCGCCGCCCAGCTCCTCGACCAGCTGCGCCGCTCGCTGGAGGAGGAGCCGGCCGAGTCGCTCGCGCTGCTGCGGTCGATGCTCACGCACCCCGAGGCCGCCCAGGAGATGCAGGCCTCGAGCCGCGTCTACAAGGACCGCATCAGCGCGGCCATCCCGGACGACGACGCCGACCTGCGCGCCTCCCTGGCGATCATGGTGCTCATCGGCGCCGTCCTCGGGCGGCACCTGATCAGGCTCGACCACCTCGCCGACGCCGACCCCGACCGCATCGTCGAGATCCTCCGCCCCTGCGTACGCTCCATCACCCGCGCGGACGGCTGATCAGAAGTCGCCGGTCTCCACCCGCAGCTCGCGGAGCAGCGCGAACATCTCCTTGAGCTGGTCCTCGGTGTAGGAGCTCAGGCCGAACTCGGCGCCCATGAGGTCGCGGGTGGCCTTCTCCACGACGTCGCGGCCCTTGTCGGTGATCTCGGCGAGGACGCCGCGGCCGTCGTTCGGGTTCGGGCGGCGGTGCACGAAGCCCTGCGTCTCCAGGCGGTCCACCGCGTTGGTCACGCTCGTCGGATGCACCATCAGCCGCTCGCCCATCTTGCGCAGCGGCAGCGCCCCCTCCTGGGAGAACACGAGCAGCACCAGCGCCTCGTACCGGGCGAACGTCAGCCCGTACGGCCGCAGGATCGCGTCCATCTCACTCAGCAGGATGGCGTGCACCCGCATGATCGACGTGACCGCGGCCATCGCCGGCGACGGGCCCCACCTGCCCTCCCAGAGCTCGGCGGCCCGCTCGATCGGATCGAAGGGAAGCTTCAACGGCCGTACCACGGCCACACCGTAGCGCGTAGCCAGCGAGAACGGCATGCGCGTCCGGGTACGCGACGCGTGGGCGTTACAGAAACGGGAAGCAAAGCCCACGCCAAGTTATGATCGGGCTGGCACACGGGCCGAGACATCTGATCGGGGGATTGGGATGGGGCGTGGGTGCACGGCCGGCGCCGGCCGTTGAGCCGCGCCGCGTACGCGCCACCGGGCTGCGGCGGGTCCCGTGGTCCGTCGTGGCCGGGCTGCCGCTGCTCACGATCTGCGGGCTGGTCGCGGCGTGGCGTGACCTCATTCCCGGGATCTCGTACTGGGACAACGCGGTGGGCGCGCTGGTCGCGTCCGTACGGATCACCGGGCCGCTCGCGGCCGCGCTCGCCGCGCTGATCGGCGCGGCCACCCCGGCGGAGCGGATGCGGCGGGGGCTGCTGCGCGCCGGCGGCGTGGCGACCGCCTCGTACGCCGCGCTGACCCTCGGCATCGGCGTCAAGACGCTGTGGCACAACACCTCCGGCCACTTCGTACTCAGCGGCATCGCGGCCGGGCTCGCCGCGCTGCTGCTGCACGTCGGGCTCGGGTACGTCGCGGGCTCGCTGGTCCGCTCGCCGCTGACCGCGCCGGTCGTCGCCGTCGTCACGTACCTGGCGGCCGGCTGGGTGCTGGCCCGGGACGGTGCCTGGTGGCGGCTGCTCGCGCCCACCGCCGCGCCCCCGGAGACCGTGTTCGCGCACTGGCGCCCGGCCGTCTTCCACGGTCAGGTCGCCTGGTGCGCGGGGCTCGGCGCGCTCGCCGTGCTGGCGTACGCGCTGGCCGTGCTGCGGCGGCGGTGGCTCGTACTGCCGCTGGTGGCCGCGCTGTTGCTGGCCGGCGCCGGTGGCGTGCTGCTGCACCAGTACCGCGGCCGCGCGCTGACCGTCTCGGCCGCCACCGACCTGGTCTGCCGCGACTGGCCGCTCACCATCTGCGTGCACCCGGCGCTGCGCGGCGCCCTGCCGGACCTGGAGACCGCCGCGATGCCGGTCGCCGAGCGGCTCGCCGACACCCCGGGCGCGTTCAGCCGCCTGGTGCAGCTCCCGAACGGCGCCGGCACCGTGGAGGCCGCGCCGGGCGTGCGCTGGCTGACCGTGCCGACCCTCGGCCACGGCTACACCGCGACCGCCATGACCAGCGTGGTCGAGCAGATCCCCGACCGCACGGCCTGCACCGCCGCGGGCGCGGAGACGGCCGGTACCGAACTCGTCCTGCACTGGCTGGCCACCGGCGAGATCTCCCGGCACACCACCGAGGGCGCCCGCTTCGCCCGCCTCGGCGAGACCGACCGGCGCGCGTGGCTGCGGGCGCACTACGAGCAGGTCCGCACGTGCCATCTGCGTACGGAGGACTTCGCGTGGCAGCCGACGGTCCCCCGCTCCGGTTACGCGGGCAAGGGACAGCTTCCGGACTGAGCGCTCAGCCCGTCGTCTCCTCGATCAGCCGGTCGGCCGCGACGTACGGGTCCAGGTCGCCGGCCACGACGCCGTCCGCCAGGTCGTCCAGCCGGTCCTCGCCGTACTTGCGGCCGAAGCGCTCGCGAAGCTCGGTGACCGCGATCGCCTCGATCTCGTCCCGCGCGCGCACCCGCCGCCTGCGGGCCAGCTCCCCCGTGCCGGTCAGCCAGGCAAAGTGCTGGGACAGCCGCTCGACCACCTCGTCGATGCCGTCGCCGCGCGCCGCGACCGTCTGCACGATCGGCGGCTTCCAGTCGTCCTCGCCGCGGTCGGCCAGCGCCAGCATGTTCCGGATGTCGCGTACGGTCTGCTGCGCGCCGTCCCGGTCGGCCTTGTTCACCACGAACAGGTCGGCGATCTCCAGGATGCCGGCCTTCGCGGCCTGCACGCTGTCCCCCATGCCCGGCGCGACCAGCACGATCGTGGAGTCGGCCAGGCCGGCGATCTCCACCTCGGCCTGCCCCACGCCGACGGTCTCGACCAGGATGACGTCGCACCCGGCCGCGTCGAGCACCCGCAGCGCCTGCGGCGTGGCCCACGACAGCCCGCCGAGGTGACCGCGCGACGCCATCGACCGGATGTACACCTCCGGGTCGGTGGCATGATCCTGCATGCGGACCCGGTCGCCGAGCAGCGCACCGCCGGTGAACGGCGAGGACGGGTCCACGGCCAGCACCGCCACCCGCTTGCCGACCCGCCGGAACGCGGACACCAGCGCGCTCGTCGTCGTGGACTTGCCCACGCCGGGCGCGCCGGTCAGCCCCACGATCTGCGCGTTGCCGGCCAGCGGCGCCAGCGCGGCCATCACCTCGCGCAGCTCCGGACGGGCGTTCTCCACCAGCGAGATCAACCGGGCCACCGCGCGCGGCTCGCCCTTACGGGCCCGGTCGACCAGATCGTCCACGTCTACGGGCCGCGGCATCAGGCCCCCGGCACGCGCAGTACCAGCGCGTCTCCCTGGCCGCCGCCACCGCACAGCGCCGCCGCGCCCACGCCACCGCCGCGCCGGCGCAGCTCGTACGCCAGGTGCAGGGCGATCCGCGCGCCGGACATGCCGATCGGGTGGCCCAGCGCGATCGCGCCGCCGTCGACGTTCACCTTCTCCTCGTCGAGGCCGAGCTCGCGGGTGGACTGCACGGCCACCGCGGCGAACGCCTCGTTGATCTCCACCAGGTCCAGGTCGGTCGCCGCCAGGCCGTTCTCGCGCGACAGCGCCTTGGCGATCGCGTTTGCGGGCTGGGACTGCAGCGAGTTGTCCGGCCCGGCCACCACGCCGTGCGCGCCGATCTCCGCCAGTACGGGCGCGCCCAGCTCCGCGGCCTTGGCCGCGGACATGACCACGACCGCGCAGGCGCCGTCGGAGATCTGCGACGACGACCCGGCGGTGATCGTGCCGTCCTTGCTGAACGCGGGCCGCAGCTTGGCCAGGCTCTCCGCGGTGGTGTCCGCGCGTACGCCCTCGTCCTCGCTGAAGACGACCGGGTCGCCCTTCCGCTGCGGGATCTCCACCGGCACGATCTCATCGGTGAACTGCCCGTTCTTGATCGCGGCGGCGGCGCGCTGGTGGGAGCGTGCGGAGAAGGCGTCCTGCTCCTCGCGGGTCAGGCCGAGCCGGGCGTTGTACCTCTCGGTGGACTCGCCCATCGACACGCCGTCGAACGCGTCGGTCAGCCCGTCGTACGCGGTGGCGTCGAGCACCTCGACGGAGCCGTACTTGTAGCCGTGCCGCGCCTTCGGGAGCAGGTGCGGGGCGTTGGTCATCGACTCCATGCCGCCGGCCACCACGACGTCGTACTCGCCGGCCGCGATGAGCTGGTCGGCCAGCGCGATCGCGTCCAGGCCGGACAGGCAGACCTTGTTGATCGTCAGCGACGGCACGCCCATCGGGATGCCGCCCTTCACCGCGGCCTGCCGCGACGGGATCTGGCCGGCGCCCGCCTGGAGCACCTGCCCCATGATCACGTAGTCGACCTGGTCACCGGTGATACCGGCGCGTTCGAGCGCGGCCTTGATCGCCACCCCGCCGAGATCGACACCGGAGAAACCCTTGAGCGAGCCGAGCAGACGACCGATGGGCGTACGCGCCCCACCGACGATGACCGAACCGGGCATGCGACCCTCCGTGCGGCGACGACCACGACTGCTGCCACGATACCGACGTAGACGCCACGTCCCCTGGGGAGGCCCCATGCTCACGCGCATCGACCACGTCGGGATCGCCTGTCAGGACCTCGACGCCCGCATCGGCCTGTACGAGTCGGCGTTCGGCCTGACCGTGGTCGCGCGCGAGGTGAACGAGGAACAAGGCGTCGAGGAGGTCATGCTGCGCGTGTCGGACGGCCCGATGGGCGCCTCCCACGTCCAGCTCCTGCGCCCGCTGTCCGAAGAGACGCCCGTCGGGAGGTTCCTGGCCAAGCGGGGCGAGGGCATCCACCACGTCGCGTACGGCGTGCCCGACGCGGCCGCCGCGCTGACGGAACTGGAAGGGCGCGGCATCCGGCTGATCGACCGGACGCCGCGCCATGGGGCGATGGGCTCGTCCATCGGCTTCCTGCACCCCAAGGACATGGGCGGCGTGCTGACCGAGCTGGTCCAGGCGGCTACTTGACCGGCAGGTTCTCGAAGCTGCCGAACGCGGGGACGTACAGCGACAGCTTCGTCGCGCCGGTCGTGGGCGCCGGGAAGTAGATGTAGCCGGGGCGCAGGCCGCCCGTGCCGTACGACTCGCCGTCGCCGGAGTCACCGATGTCCGCGACCTGGTCGCCCTTCCCGGTGATCAGCGGCTCGAGCTGCTGCTTCTTCCCGGCGTCGTAGAGCAGCGCCTTGATCTGGCCGCCGCTGATCGGGTCCGTGCTGCCAGTGAAGAGGTCGTAGATCCCGCTGTAGGTGTTCGTGCCGGGCTGGCTGAGCACCTCGGTCTGCACGTCCGCCCGGATCAGGCCGTCCTGCTTGGTCAGGCCGAGCACGTTCAGCCGCAGCTTGACCGTCTCGTTGTCGACGCTGAGGTCGCGTACGCCGGAGGCGATGGCCCCGGTGGCGGGCGGCACCCCGGACGGCTTCGTCGCCGGCTGCGTCAGCGGGACCGAGATGTCGTACTGGTCGTCCGACGAGGTGTTCGTGGACGACGTGTTGTAGACGATCGCGACGCGCCGGTTACGCGCGCGGTGCGCCGCGCTGTCGTTCTTGACCAGCGGGTCCTTCTCCCCCACGCCGGACGACTTCAGCGTGATGCCGCTGCTGCGCAGCTTGTCGTACAGCGCGGTGTCGACCGCCTGGGCCCGCTGCTTGGACAGGCTCAGGTTGTGCGCCTTCGAGCCGGTGTCGTCGGTGTGCCCGATGATCTTCACCTGGCCGGTGACGCTCGCCGCCTTGAGCTTACTGACCACCTCGTTGAGGTTGGCGTTCGCGTTGCCGCTGAGCTTGGCGCTGTCGGTGTCGAAGAGCACGTCGGCGGGGATCGTGAAGGACTTGCCGCCCTTCTCCTGGTCGTTCTCCACGACGACCAGCGGATGGCGCCCCGCGTCCGGTTGCAGCGAGACGGGCGCGCCGCTGATCGGCAGCGGCTTCTCCTTCTTCCAGTCGCTCACGTTCGCGCCGGGCGACGGCCACTTCGCGTTGACGTTCGGGCTCGGGCTCTCCGCGCGCGCGGACGGCGCCGCGACGCAGGTGAGCGTCAACGCGACGGCGGTGGCGCCCGCGGCCGTACGGCGCCTCACGACGACACCTTGACGTGCGGGATGGGCCCGACCTTGGGCAGGACGACGGTCACCTCGTCCACCGAGTCCGGCACCGCGGGGTAGTCGGCGTACAGCGTCGTGGGCTGGTCGAGCGGGAACCCGCTCGAGCTGTCGATGGTCGAGCAGGCGCAGTAGGTCTTGTCGCCGGAGCCGGCGGTCAGTGGCACGTAGTCCTTGAGGTTCTTCGTGTCGAGCAGTTCCACGCCCGTGAGATTGCCGCCGGAGAGCGAGTCGCCGCCGAACGTCGTGCCGTCGAGGTCATCGGTGGTGTCGGCGCCCGCGCTGAGCGGCTTCACCACGAACACCAGCCGCGTCACCTTGTCGTACCGGGTCAGCGAGACCACGTCGACCTGGACCTTGTACCCCTGGTACGGCGTCGTCGCGGTCGCGATGGCGCCCTTGACGTGGCCGTCCGCGCCCATCTCGATCTTGGGCCGGCCGGACGTCCCCGGGTCCGCGCCGCCCCCGCCCGACAGCAGCGAACACCCCGTCGTGGACACCGCCATCGCAGCCACCGCACCGGCCAGACCGAGCACGGCCAGGCGGGTGCGGGTACCCCTGGTCACCGCTCGCCACATGTCAACTCCCCGCATGATCAGAAGGACCACTCTACTTGGTGCCCCAAGATAGAGGCTCTCGCTTGCGGTTGTCCACCCGAGTCGCGAAAGACCGACAACGAACCCATGACCATCTGGTCAACGACCGGCATCATCTAGCCTGGTTCGCCCGAGTTCACCCCAGCTCACCGGATGATTTCCGACAACCAATCACCGAGATCACACACACCGCCACCCTCGGACGTCATATATTCGCCCTAGCGCCCCGTCGGCCCCCGCCGGTCGGTGCGCAGTGCCCCTGTCCAGCCGACCGCACAACTCATCGACCCGTCCACGCAGGTGGCGGGGTTGTACTACACGGATGACCCCATCGACCGGACATCCAGGTGAGAGTGCCGCAGATACCGGGTTGGTCGTACCGGCCTCCCCGGCGGGAATCGCGGAGTACGCTGCCTAGGACCGGCCATAGGGTCTCGCCCGCAGTGTCAGTTCGGTCAGTCCGTACGACGCCTACGGCGGTTCACCGGTACGCGTAGCCGTCTCGTCACCACCCAGGATCGAGCCACATGCAGTCCGACATCGACGCCCAGCTCAGTAACTTCTTCGAGGACAC
>Ga0164243_10014736_pt1 | contig 10869 bp, 12 predicted proteins | sample OricompcompostOP_FD_108781 | JGI IMG/M metagenome (GOLD analysis project Ga0164243, IMG submission 108781) | Organic Plus compost microbial communities from Emeryville, California, USA - Original compost - Organic plus compost (OP) | ecosystem: Engineered > Solid waste > Mixed feedstock >...
ACGTGGCCGGCGCGGCCGAGGGTGACGGCCACGGGCGCCGGCCGTGACCCTGCCGGGAGCGTCCTCCCCGGGCGTTTAAAGCCCGGTACGCGCCGGGTAGGTCCCGGATTCCGACATCCGCGACCTACCCCGGTGTGGAGGACCCCGACATGAGAGACAACCTCGGCGACGCGGTGGGCGACGCCCTCCGCTCGGTGATGCTCTTCGTGCCCAAGGCCGTCGCCTTCGTGGCCATCCTGGTGGTCGGTTGGCTGATCGCGCGGGCCGCGTCGAAGGTCGTGAACCGGATCCTGGAGCGCGTCGGCTTCGACCGTGCCGTCGAGCGGGGCGGCATCCGCCGGGCGCTGAGCCGGTCCCGGTACGACGCGAGCGATCTCGTCGCCCGGCTCGTCCAGTACGCGCTGCTGCTGGTCACCCTCCAGCTCGCGTTCGGCATCTGGGGGCCGAACCCCGTCTCCGACCTGATCGCCGCGGTGATCGCCTGGCTGCCCCGCGCGTTCGTGGCGGTCGTCATCGTCGTGGTGGCCGCCGCCATCGCCAGCGCCGTCCGCGACGTCATCGGTGGTGCGCTCGGCGGCCTCTCGTACGGCCGGGCGCTCGCGACCGTCGCCTACGTCTTCCTCCTCGGGCTCGGGGCCATCGCCGCGCTCGACCAGATCGGCGTCGCCACGGCGATCACCACGCCGGTGCTGATCGCCGTGCTGGCCACCCTCGGCGGGATCCTCGTCGTCGGGGTGGGCGGCGGTCTGGTCCGTCCGATGCAGAGCCGCTGGGAGACGTGGCTGACGCGGGCCGAGCAGGAGTCCCGGCAGATCGCCGAGCAGGCCCGCGCGTACCGGGCCGCCCGCCGCGACGCCGAGCGGTCCCGGGCGGCCACGGACGACCCGGACGCCACCCAGGCCACCACGCCCGCCGACCCGGAGGCGACCCAGGTGGTGCCGCCGGCGGCCGACCCGGACGCGACCCAGGTGGTGCCCCGGCCCGCGGACGCCGCCGCGAGCACCGGCACGTCGGTCCCCGGTCCGCGCGGTGCGGACGACAGCGAGGCCACCATGGTCATCCCGCCCGTCGAACGCCCGTCCGACCACCGCTGAGCCGACCGCGACGGGCGTGGGGCCGGCGCCCCACGCCCGTCGCGTTCCCGACCTGTTCGCGATCACGCTGGGATCGGCGGCCTGCCGCCGTTACGATCCTCGGCATGACCTGGCGACATTGATGCACTGTCGACGGCCGCACCCGTGGGCCGCCGCGGACGCCACACCACCGGCGTCCGCTTCGATCCCACGGGAAAGGCCTCATGACCATCACCACCACCCGCGTGCCGGGCGTCCGCCGCGTGACGGCGACGCTCTACGGGTACGCGTTCCTCACGGACTTCGTCCTGCTCTACCCGGTGTACGTGCTGCTGTTCGCCGACGCCGGGCTGTCGGTCGGGCAGATCTCCTCGCTCTTCGTCATCTGGTCGGCCAGCGCCATCCTGCTGGAGGTGCCCTCCGGCGCCTGGGCCGACGCCGTGTCCCGGCGACTGCTGCTGTGCCTCGCGCCGCTGGTCACCGCCGCCGGCTTCGCCGTCTGGGTGCTCCTGCCGTCGTACCCGGCGTTCGCGCTCGGCTTCCTGCTCTGGGGCGCGGGCGCGGCGCTCGGCTCCGGCGCGCTGGAGGCGCTGGTCTTCACCGAACTCGACCGCCTCGGCGCCGCCGGCCGGTACGCCCGGGTGATGGGCCGGGCCAGGACCGCCGGGGTGGTCGGGGCGGCGGCCTCGGCGCCGCTGGCCGCTCCGGTGCTCGCCGCCGGCGGCTACCCGGCGGTCGCCGCGGGCAGCATCCTCGCGTGCCTGCTCGCGGCGGCCGTCGCCACCCGGTTCCCGGAGCACCGCGACACCGACGGCGGGGCCGGGTCCGACGAGGACGACCTGGGCTGGGCGGCGAGCCTGCGCGCCGGGCTGGCCGAGGCGCGCACCGTGCCCACCGTCCGCGCGGCCGTGCTGCTGGTCGCGGCGGTGGCCGCGGGCTGGGGCGCCCTCGACGAGTACACCCCGCTCCTGGCCCGGGACACCGGCCTCGACACCGCCACGGTGCCGCTGCTGCTCCTGCTGGTCTGGGTGGGCACGACCGCCGGCGGGCTGCTCGCGCCGGCCGGGGAGCGGCTCACCACCCGCGGGTACGCGACCCTGCTCGGCCTCGGCGCACTGACCCTCGCCGGTGGGGCGTTGACCGGGCACCCGGCCGGCTTCGTGCTGGTCGCGGTGGCGTTCGGCGCCTTCCAGCTCGCCACCGTGCTGGCCGACGCCCGGTTGCAGGCCCGCATATCCGGCCCGAGTCGCGCCACCGTCACCTCGCTCGCCGGCCTGGCCACCGACGTCACCATCATCGCCGTGTACGCCGGCTACGGGCTCGTCGCCTCGGGCGCGGGCAACGCGGTGGCGTTCGCGGCGGTGGCCGTGCCGTACCTCGGGGTGGCGCTGCTGCTGATCGGCCGTCGCCGGAACCGGAGCGGGCCGCGGCCGGTCGCCGAACCGGCGGCCGTGGGGGACACCGCCCCGGCCACGGCACCGCCCGCGTGATGATGTGACGGGGGTCACTTCATCGGGTGTCGGGTCGCCGCCGCCGGCTCCGACCCTTCGGTGAGCGGACATCCGGCCGGGGGTGCCGCCGTGAGCGACGAGGAGCGACGGGATGACGGCGGTGCCGGGCATGGGTTTCGACGGCTGGTGCGACGAGATCGTCACACAGGCGGAGGCGATGGCGTCGTACCTGAACGGGGCCGACCTGCGGACGCCGGTGCCGTCGTGCCCCGGCTGGACGGTCGGCCAGCTGGTGCGGCACGTGGGCGCGGGGCACCGCTGGGCCGAGGAGACCGTGCGCACCAGAGCCACGTCCCCGCTGCCCGACACCGACCTGCGGGAGCTGTCCGGGCACACCGGCGGCGATCCCGCGGTGCTCGGGCCGTGGCTCGCCGAGGGCGCCGTGGCGCTCGCCCGCACGCTGCGGGCCGCCGGATCGCGGGCCACGGTGTGGACGCCGATCCCGGGCCGGACGGACGCGGGCTTCTACGCCCGCCGTTTCGCCCACGAGACGCTGGTGCACCGGGCCGACGCCGCCCTCGCCCTCGGCGTGCCGTTCACCGCCGGGCAGGAGGTCGTGATCGACGCGCTGGACGAGTGGATGGCGCTCGACGCGCTGCCCGTCATGCTGGAGCTCAAGCCCGAGCGGCGCGAGCTGCTCGGGCCCGGGCGCACCGTGCACCTGCACGCCACGGACACGGCGCCCGAGGTGGGAGCGGAGTGGCTCGTGGACCTCACGGGGGACGTCGGCGCGTGGCGGCGCGGCCACGCGACGGCCGCTGTCGCCGTGCGCGGGCCCCTCACCGAGCTGCTGCTCACCGTGTACGGGCGCCGCCCGCTCACCGACGGCACGGTCCGGGTGCACGGCGACCGCGGGTTGCTGGAGTTCTGGCTGGCGCGGGTCAGCTTCGGCTGACCCGCGCCAGCTCCCAGGTCACCGTCGGTCGGCCCGCGCCGGCTTCCGGGTCGGCTTCGGTCGGCCCGCGCCGGCTCCCGGGTCGGCCTCGGTCGGCCGGCGTCTCGTTCCGGTCAGCCGGCCAGGTGCAGGAACGACCACTGGTGGCCGTCGAGGTCGCGGAAGCCGCGCATGTAGAGCGGGCCGGAGTCCTGGCCGGGGCCGAGCGTCGTGCCGCCGGCCGCGACGGCCCGGTCGACCATCTCGTCGACCTGTTCGCGGCTCGACGCGGCGAGGCCGACGATCACCTCCCGGCTGGTGCCGGTGTCGGTGACCGCGACGCCCGTGTACCCGGCGAAGGCCGACGCGATGTGCAGGATCAGCTGCGTCGTCTCGTTGAGCGGCAGCATCATGCTCGCCCCGTCCGGCGCGGGTCGCTCGCCGGTGAACCCGAGCGACCGGAAGAACTCGGCCGAGGTGGCCAGGTCGCGTACCGGCAGGTTGATGAAGGTGCTGATGGTCATCGGTCGTCTCCGTCCGCCTCCAGGAGCCGCTTGAGCGCGGCCAGCCGGTCCCGCCAGTACGCCTTCAGCTGCGCCGCCTGCTCCGCGTCGGTCACCTTCTCGTGCTGCACCGCCACGCGGGACCTCGTCTCGCCGACCGCCTCGAATCCGGCGACGATCCGGGTCGGCCCGCCGGCCCAGTCCGCCCGGAACGTCCGTGGCGGGGTCGCCGTCCGCAGCCGCACCTCGACGTCGGGCAGCCACCGGGCGCGCAGCGACCCGTCGGCGAACGCGGCGAACAGCCGGTCCACCGGCACGGCGACCGTCCGGCTGCCGCCCGCCGTGTAATCGCCGCCGCGCCGCTGGCCGGGTGCGCGCAGCCCGCGGGCCTGCTCGTACCCCACGGTCACGGTCTGCGCCCACCAGCCGGGCACGTCGTGCACGGTGACGAGCCAGCGGGCGATCTCGGTGTGGGTGTGGGCGGTGCCGCCCCAGTCGTCGAGCAGGTCGAACCACTGCGCCCAGTCCCGCCCGGTGCGCTCGCGCAGCAGGGCGTCGGCGATGCGGTCGGTCTGCGTGGCCGCCGCCGTGGGCGACGGGGTCTGCGTGGCCGCCGCCGTGGGCGGCGGGGTCGGGGTGGGCGTTTCGCCCTCGTCGGGCCGGTCGGCCCGGGCCAGCAGGTGTCGGCGGGCCGTCGTGTAGCTCTCGCCGGTCTTCACCATGCGGGCGCGTACCCGCGACTTGAAGGACTTCTGACTGGTCATCACATGCTCCCTGGCAACGGCGCGACCGCAGGGACTCACGCTCCCGTCGGCCCCGCCGGCGGTGGGGCATGTGGCACGCGTCCCGAGAGCTCAGGGCCCCCTTTGCCTCCGCGGAGCCGGCGGCGTGAGCGCCGGGAGGGAGGTGCGGCGCGGGACGGCGCCGCCGTCATCGTAACGCCCCGGGAGGGCCGTGCGCAGGCGCCGGGCCGGTCAGCCCGGTTCGGCGTCCAGGTACACCCAGCGCCCGTCGGCCCGGACGAAGCGGCTGCGCTCGGTCAGCGTGCCCGGCCGCCCCGCCGCGCGGTAGTGCGCGCGGAACTCGACGGCGCCGACGGTGTCGAGCAGGCCGCCGCGGTCCGTGGCGAGGATCTCGAGGCGGGTCCAGCGCCGGTCGGGGTCCAGCGTGATCCGGGCGGGTCGGGTGCGCTCGTGCCAGCTCCGCAGCAGGTATCCGGCGTCACCCACGGCGAAGGCGCTGAACCGGGAGCGCATCAGCGCCTCGGCCGTGGCGGCGTCGACCTCACCGCGGTGCAGCGGCCCGCAGCACCCGGCGTACGGCCCGCCGGACCCGCAGGGGCAGGGCGCCGCCCGGTCGCCGGGCGCGCTGCTGCGTCGGCCGCGCTTCGCCACGGTGCCCATCCTGCCGTACCGGTCCGGCCCGCCTGCGTCGCACCCGGGCCGGCGTCAGCCGGTGCGGGTGGCGAAGACGACGACGTTGTCGACGTAGCCGCCGGTCCGCTCGTCGAACCGGCCGCCGCAGGTGACCAGCCGGAGGGTGGCGCCGCCCGCCGGGCCGTAGACCAGGCCGGTGGGGAAGCGGTCCTTCGGGTACCTGCCGACACCGTCCACGGAGAACGTCGCGACCCGCGCGTCGGCGCGCGTGACGCGGATCGTCTGGCCCGGCCGCAGCCGGCCGAGGTCGAAGAAGACGGCGGGGCCCGCCGCGGAGTCCACGTGCCCGACGAGCACGGCGGCGCCGGTCTCGCCCGGGCTGGGGCCGTGGCGGTACCAGCCGGCGACACCGGGCCCGGGCGGCACCTCGAGGGCGTTGGCGGCGTCCACGCCCACCGGGACGACCTCGGCCCGGACACCGATCGCGGGGATCTGCACGAGCGTCGGCGTGGCGTGCGGCAACGCCGGCAGGTCCGGCGCGGACCGGGTGGCCGCCGGCGTGGCGGCCCCCGGCTGCGGTGGGCGGGGCGGGTCGGCGGTCAGCCCGGCGATGACCAGCCCGACGCCACCCGCGCCGAGCAGGGCGACGGCCGCGACGGCGGCACCCCGCCGGCGTGTCGTGCCGTGCCACCGCACGTGCTCACCTCCTCCGGGCGGGCGGATGCCCGCCCCGGCTCGTCGCCGGTGCGGGCACCCGTGGCGTGGTCGAGGTCAGGCGACGGCGGACGCGGCGCGCCGGCGGCGCAGCAGCAGGACGCTGCCGAGGGCGGCGGCGCCGAGCAGCGTGCCGCCGGCGGCCAGCGCGCCCGTGCCGTCGGCGCGACCGCCGGTGCCCGCCGCGGCGCCGCCGATCGGGGTGACGGTGAACGTCGCGCTGCCGGCAGCGGCGCCGTCACCGCAGGTGGCGGTCACGGTGTAGGTGCCGAGCGTGAACCCGGCGGTGAACAGTTCGGCGCTCAGTCCGCCGCCCGGGGCGGTCGTGGTGGAGCGGACGTTCTGGTCGCGGTTGGGGCCGGTGACGTGGAAGATCGCGTCACCGGACGCCGGATCGCAGGTTGTGGCGGTGAGCACCACCGTGCCGCCCACCGGTGTGCTGGCCGGCGACACGACGGTCTCGGCGAGCGCGGCGCCCGGCAACAGGAGTACGCCGAGACCCACGCCGGCCGCCGCCGACACGAGGACTGTCTTCGTCTTCATACGCGTCTTCCCTCACTCTTCGTCCGCTGAGCACGTGGGACGTCGTTCGGGTGGCCAACTCCGCGACTAGCACCGGTGTGCCCAACACTAGGGCGGTTGGCCCCCCGATCCGGTGAAAACGAGAAATCTTCGTTGCCGTCACGTGTCCACCCGGGAGGCAGAGGGAGCTGCGAAAACGCCGGATGGTGGATGCTCAGCCGGCCGGGGCGGGCTCCGGCAACGGGGCGCCCGTCTCCAGCAGCGTCTTGAGGCTGGCGAGCAGCTCCGGCCAGCCGCCGCTGCCGTCGAGCTGCCCGCTGATGGCCCGGTGCATCTCGCTGTCGGGCGAGAAGTCGTCGTGCACGACGGTGAGCCGGACGGCCGCGCCGTACGGCTCGATCTCGAAGGTCACCTTCGAGCGGCGCTCGCCGAGCCGGGCGGCCAGTTCCTCCTCCGACCAGCCGAAGTGCGCGGCGTGTTCCGGCTGGAATCCGTGCCAGCTGTAGCTCAGCCGCCGGTACGGCTCGGCCACCAGCACCCGCTGGCCGAGATCGCGGAACTCGCCGCCCGGCGCGTCCTGCCAGAGCACCGGCGAGCCGGCCCGCCAGTCCGACTTCAGGGCGACCCCGCCCCAGTACCGGCGGGTGAAGGCGGGCTCGGTCAGCGCGGCCCACAGCCGCTCCGGGGTGGTGTTGATGTAGGTGGTGTAGACGAACGTGGGGCTCTCCACGGGCGCACCCTCCAATGCTGCGCGCAGGTCGGCGAGCGCCTCGGCCCGCTGACGGTCGTAGCGACTCATCCACCGGTCGGTGATGGCGACGATCGGCGCCGCGTCGAGGTAGTGCAGCTTCTCCCGGCCCTGCCGTCGCGTGGTCACGAGGCCGGCCGACTCCAGCACCGCGAGGTGCTTGCTCACCGCCTGCCGGGTCATGCCGAGCCCGGCGCAGAGGTCGCGCAGGCTCTGCCCGTTGCGCGTGTTCAGGCGGTCGAGCAGCCGCCGGCGGCTGACGTCCGCCAACGCCCGGAACACCTCGTCCACGCCCCACCTCTCAAGGCAACCGATCGGTTGCCTGTCACGTTAGGCAGCCGTGCGGTTGCCTGTCAACCGCGTCGCCGCGTCACCGCGCCGTGTGGCAGCGTGGACGGATGCGATCCTCGGTCGACGTGGACCTCGCCCTCCTCGGGGGCGGCGGCGCGGCCTCCCTGGTCCTGGCGGCGCTCGACCGGCACGGCGTACGGGGGCTGCGGGTGGCCGTCGTCGACCCCGTGCACCGGCGCGGCCAGGACCGGACGTGGGCGTTCTGGGACCGGCCCGGCGGCGACCTCGACGCGCTGCTGAGCGCGAGCTGGCCCCGCGCCGAGGTGCTCACGCCCACCGGACGCCGGGTGCTCGACCTGGCCCCGCTGCGGTACGCGATGCTCCGCTCCGGCCCCGTCTACGAACGGGCCGCCGCCGCGGAGCGGCGCCTCGGCGCGACCCGCATGGTCACCGCCGTGGACACGGTCGACGACGACGGCGACCGGGTCCGGGTCCGTACCTCCGACGGGCGGACCCTGCGCGCCGGCTGGGTGCTCGACTCACGGCCGTGCCCGCCCGCCCGGCCCGGCCGCACGAACTGGCTGCAACACTTCCGCGGCTGGTGGCTGGAGGCCGACGCCCCGGTCTTCGACCCCGGGCGGGCCGTGCTCATGGACTTCCGCACCCCGCAGCCCGCCCGCGGCGTCTCCTTCGGCTACGTGCTGCCGGTCAGCGACCGGTACGCCCTGGTGGAGTACACCGAGTTCTCACCCACCCTGCTCACCGGCGCCGGGTACGACGCCGCGCTGGCCGGCTACCGCGACCTGCTCGGCCTCGACCCGGCCCGGCTGACCGTGCGCGAGGTCGAGAACGGCGTCATCCCGATGACCGACGGCCCGTTCGTCGCCCGCCCGTCGCCGCGGGTGGTGCGGCTCGGCACCGCCGGCGGCGCCACCCGGCCCTCCACCGGGTTCACCTTCTCCGCCATGCGCCGGCAGGCCGACCAGATCGCCCGTGCCCTCGCCGCCGGGCGCCCGCCCGTGCCGCGACCCGCCTACCCCCGCCGGCACCGCTGGATGGACGCCGTGGCGTTGCGCGCCCTGGACCGGGGATCGGTCGGCGGCCCCCAGTTCTTCGCGCGCCTCTTCGACCGCAACCCCGCCGAGCGGGTGCTGCGGTTCCTCGACGGCACCACGACGCCCGCCGAGGAACTCGCCGTCATGAGCAGCACCCGGCTGCGGCCGATGGTCACCGCCGCCGTGGGGGACGCCGCGCACCGGCTGCGCGACCGGCTGCGCCCGCCCCGACCGGCGCCCCTGGTGCCGGCGCCCGTGCGCGACGGGGCCTCCCCGCCGGAACGGGCCGGCGCCTGAGCGGCCCGCGCCCGGCCGGCGTCGACCCCCTCAGCGGGCTCCGGCGACCGCGTCGCGGATCAGCACCCGCAGGTCCTCCATCGGGTCGCCGTCGCCCGCGGAGAGCAGCGTCTTCGTCGCCGCCACGGTCAGACCCAGGTCCGGATAGGCGTACGCGACGCTGCCGCCGCTGCCGGAGGACCCGAAGGCGCCGTCGGGCTCCAGCGCGTACCCCAGACCCCAGGCCATGTCCTGGCCGAAGACCCACTCCGGGCCGGGCGCCGTGGCGCGGGTCGTGACCTCGCGCAGCCGCGCGGGCGAGATCAGCCGTACGCCGTCCACCTCGCCGATCAGCGCCGCGAACATCCGCGCGACGGCGCGGGCGGACATCGTGCCGGTGGCCGGCACGTCGGCGGCGAGGAAGTCCCGGCGGCGCCCCACCTCGGCGCCCGGCCGGACACCGGGCGGCGCGACCCGGTCGAAGTGCGGCAGGTTGGCGCTCGCGACGTCGAACAGCGCGGACAGGTTGCGGTCCGCGACCGGGGCGACCCGGTCCAGCCGCGTCTCCGGTACGCCGAGGAACAGCTCGTCGGCCACGCCGAGCGGCCCGGCGACCTCCTCGGCGAGCACCTGCGACACGCGCCGGCCGGTCACCCGGCGGACCGCCTCGCCGACCAGCCAGCCGAACGTCCAGGCGTGGTACGCGGTCAGCGCGCCGGGCGGTGCGATCGGCTCGGTGTCCGCGACGATCGCGCACATCCGGTCCCAGTCGGTGAAGTCCTCCACCGTGACGTCGGCCGGCAGGGTCGGCACCCCGGCCGTGTGGGCGAGCACGTGCCGCAGGGTGATGGCGTCCTTGCCGTGCCGGGCGAACTCCGGCCACACCTCGGCGATCCGCAGGTCGTAGTCGAGCCGGCCCTGCTCGGCCAGCACGTGCACCACCGTCGAGGTGAGACCCTTCCCGGTGGACACGCTCCAGATCGGCGTGTCCGCGTCGAGCGGCCGCCCCGTGGCCGGGTCGGCCACCCCCGCCTGCACCTCGACGATCGCCCGACCGTCCAGGTACGCGGCGACCTGCACACCCGACTCCCGCCCGTCGGCGACCAGCTCGTCGATCGCCTTCCGCACCCGCGCCCGCAGGCCGCTCCAGTCGTCACTCACGACGATCAACCCTGCCAGAGCGGGCCCCGTGCCGGCGCGGCAATTTCCGCCGGTCGCGTCCGGCCCGGTCCCGGGGCGGAGCCTGCCGGCGAGCCGCGCCGGCTCCGGGGCCGGCACCCGGCCCCGGCCCGCCGCCACTACCCTCGGCGGGATGGATCTCGACGATCTTCCCCGGGCCCGGTTCGCGTTTCCCGGCCCGCTGCGGGACCGGCTGGTGGCCGCGATCCTCGCCGGCACGAAGACGTCCACCACCGGCCTCCTGCTCGGCTACGAGCGGGAGGGGGAGCCCCTGCCCCGCGTGGGCCAGCGCTCGGTGGTGGTCGACTCCGCGGAGCGACCGGTCGCGGTGATCGAGGTGACCGAGGTGCGGGTCCTCCGCCTCGCGGACGTCGACCTGGCGCACGTGGTCGACGAGGGCGAGGGCGACACGTCGGTGGCCGGGTGGCGGGCCGGGCACGAGGAGTTCTGGCACGGTCCGGAGGTCCGGGCGGAGTTCGGCGACCCCGACTTCACCGTGGACGACGACACGCTCGTCGTGGCGGAGCGCTTCCGGCTGGTGCGGACCCTCGCGTAGGAGGCGGGACACGCGGGGCCCGACCGCGTCCGGCCGCCCCGGCGGCAGGTAGGTTGCCGGCATGGTGGACGCGGGCAACGTGGTGCGGATCTGGACCGACGGGGCGTGCAGCGGCAACCCCGGCCCGGGCGGCTGGGGCGCCGTCCTGCGCTACGGCGCGCACGAGCGCGAACTGTGCGGCGGCGAGGCGA
>Ga0164243_10014737_pt1 | contig 10869 bp, 12 predicted proteins | sample OricompcompostOP_FD_108781 | JGI IMG/M metagenome (GOLD analysis project Ga0164243, IMG submission 108781) | Organic Plus compost microbial communities from Emeryville, California, USA - Original compost - Organic plus compost (OP) | ecosystem: Engineered > Solid waste > Mixed feedstock >...
CTTCAGCACCACCGCATTGCCGGCGGCGATCATGCTGATGAGCGGCGACAGGCTGATCAGCACCGGCGAGTTCCACGTCGAAAGGTGCAGGATCACGCCCTTCGGCTCCCAGTGGATATAGGCTTTGCGTCCCTGCAGGCTCGGCACGTCCTCCACTGCTTCGTTGCCCATCCAGCCTTCCAGCCGTTCGCAGAAGAAATTGATCTCCTCCTTCAGCGGGATCAGGTGCAGCTTGCCGTCCATGCCGAGCTCGTCATGGCCTGCCTGGCCGATTTCGGCGCGCAGATCATAGACGGCCTGATAGAGCGCGCGCAGCTTGGCGACGCGCTCCGCGGCGGTGGTGCGGGCGAGTTCGGGCGCCTTTGCCTGCAGCTTGTCGAAAATATCCTGATAGGGATTGGCTTCGACGACCGGTGTATATTGGTTCATCGCTTGGGCCTCCTCACATCATGTCCGGGATGACGGGCTGACGACGTTCGATCATGTCGTCATAGCGCTTGCGGATCGCGTCCTTGGTCTTGTCGGTCAGCGGCAGGATGTAGAAATCGTCGCGCAGCAGCGACTGATAGACCTCCTCCGCGAAGTCCTGCGGCTGGGTCAGCGGCACCTCATGGCCGATCAGCATCTTCATCGCCGCCTGGAACTCGTCGACATTGTTGATGCCGGCGCCGGAAGCGATCGCGGGATCGTCATAATCCTTTTGCAGGTTGCGGTGCGAACTGAACAGATTGGTGTCGACGACGTGCGGCCCCGGAAACAGGATTGCCGCCTTCACCTTCGATCCCGCCATCTGCAATTGGTAGGCCAGCACCTCCATCAACGCGATCAGGGCCGCCTTCGACGCCGAATAGGCTGCGCCGGATGGAGGGAAGACGATCCCCGCGCCGGAAGACGTCGACGCCATCAAGGCTTCCTCGCCCTGTGCGACCAGTGTCGGCATGAAGGAGAGGACGCCGTTCAGCGGGCCGAAGAAATTGACGTCCATTGCCCAGCGATAGGCCTTTTCGGGCGTGTCCCAGATGGTCGGGCCGCCGCCGCCGCCGACGCCGGCATTGTTGAAGACCATATGGACCTTGCCATATTCGGCGAGTGTCCGATCACGCAGCGCGTCGACCTGATCGCGCTTCGAAACATCGCAGACCTGGCCGATGGCTGTCCCCCCGGCGGCCACGACCTCTGCCACGGCGGCATCCAGCGCGCCTTTCTCAATGTCGGAAAGGACGACTTTCGCGCCCTCCTTGGCCAGTCTGAGCGCAAGCTGTTTGCCGACGCCGCTGGCGGCGCCGGTGATCACCGCAACCTTATCCTTGAAATCCTGCATGTGCCTCAATCCTCTCCTTGATGTTCCGGCCGGCAGGTATCCGAGGGGCGATCAGTCCTTCGGAAGCACCTCCCCACGCCGTCTTGCTATCTGTTCGATGAGCGGCGCGAGCAGCCTTTCCAGCATCGCATCGGCGCTCAGCGAATAGCGATCGACCTGGCTGCGGATCAGCGGCAGCTCTTCGGGGCCATAATGGGCAAGGGCCGCCTGCACCCGTGCGGTTGCGCTGCGACCCCGTGCACGGCTTGCGCGCTCACGACATATTGCGACCGCGCCGGCAATGGCCAGCGACCCGACATGGCCCTGTATCTCGAGCGCCTCCTCTGCGGTGAAGCCGCGCTTCACCATCGCCGACAGGAAACGCTCGGCCACTTCCAACTCTACCTCCGGACCGAGGCCGGCATCGATGAGCTGGACGATGATCTGCGGATGCTCGACCAGCTGATCCTGGATCGCGCGCGTGAAATCGACGATGAACTTCGACCAGTGAACATGGTCGTCCGCGACGACGTCGAGCGAGGAGACCTGGCGAGCGGCGGCCAGCTTCAGCAGTTCGTCGCGGCTGCCGACATATTGATACAAGGTCGCGGTGCCCACGCCGAGCTGCTCGGCCAGCCTTTTCATGCTGATGGCAGCAAGGCCGATCTCGATGGCGGCATCAATCACCATCTCACGCGTCAAAAGGCGAGGGCGACCGATCGAACGGCGGGGCGAAGGCATTTCTCGAATCACATTCGGATACTCGTTCGGGAAGCACGAGACGTCAATCCCGTGCAAAGTGAATTTAATTCACTTCATCGCATGTCGCGGAGAAAGGCGACGGGGGAAAGAAAAAGCGCCGCCCCGACCATGCCGGGACGGCGCCTTTCGCCATGACCTTGCCGGTTATTTCCAGCTGGCCATTTCCGCCTCGAGGTTGACGCGGATCGCCTCGAAGAACTGTTCGGTCGTCATCCACGGCTGGTCCGGGCCGATCAGGATGGCGAGGTCCTTGGTCATCTGGCCCTTTTCGACGGTGTCGACACAGACGCGCTCCAGCGTCTCGGCGAAGCGCGTGACATCGGGCGTGCCATCGAACTTGCCGCGGAAGGACAGCCCTTGCGTCCAGGCAAAGATCGACGCGATCGGGTTGGTCGACGTCGCCTTGCCCTGCTGGTGCATGCGATAATGGCGGGTGACGGTGCCGTGGGCGGCTTCCGCCTCGATGGTCTTGCCGTCCGGCGACATCAGCACGGACGTCATCAGGCCGAGCGAGCCGAAACCCTGCGCGACGGTATCGGACTGCACGTCGCCGTCATAATTCTTGCAGGCCCAGACGAACTTGCCGCTCCACTTGAGCGCGGAGGCGACCATGTCGTCGATCAGGCGATGCTCGTAGGTGATGCCCTTCGCCTTGAACTTGTCGGCGAATTCGGCGTCGAACACCTCCTGGAACAGATCCTTGAAGCGGCCGTCATAGGCCTTGAGGATCGTGTTCTTGGTGGACAGGTAGAGCGGCCAGCCGCGATCCAGCGAATAGTTCATGCTGGCGCGCGCGAAATCGCGGATCGAATCGTCCAGATTATACATGCCCATGGCGACGCCCGAGGACGGGAACTGGAACACTTCCTCGTCGATCGTCTCGCCATTGTCGCCTTCCCAGACGAGGCGCAGCTTGCCGGGGCCGGGCACGCGGAAATCGGTCGCGCGATACTGGTCGCCGAAGGCGTGGCGGCCGACGACGATCGGGTCGGTCCAGCCCGGCACCAGCCGCGGCACGTTGCGGATCACGATCGGCTCGCGGAAGACGACGCCGCCGAGGATGTTGCGGATGGTGCCGTTCGGCGATTTCCACATCTTCTTGAGCTTGAATTCCTCGACGCGCGCCTCGTCGGGCGTGATGGTGGCGCATTTCACGCCGACACCGTGCTTCTGGATCGCCCTGGCGCTGTCGACGGTGATCTGGTCGTTGGTCTCGTCGCGCTTCTCGATCGACAGATCGTAATATTCCAGCTTCACGTCGAGATAGGGGAGGATCAGCCGCTCGCGGATCCACTGCCATATGATCCGGGTCATCTCATCGCCGTCGAGCTCGACGATCGGGTTCTTCACGGTGATTTTGGCCATGGAGTTTCCGCTTTCGCTGGGGAAGGATTCGCGGTCCGTCTAGGCAATGCGGCAGCGGGGATCAACCATGCGAAGCCGTTCGCGTGACGCCGCCCGCCCGATCGGGCGGGGAAGCGGCAAGACCCGCTCCGGTTTGCTGGATGAACGCCCGTGCCGGCCCTATCGCAACCTCGCCGCGATTGCGCCGTTGTCAGCGATCATGCCGGATCGTAAGAACGCGCCATGACTTCCCTGGAAAAGCCGGACGTCGGCACGACATCCGTCCGCTGGCGTTGGCCGTCGGTCCACCCCGAGGGCCGAAAGTTCGCGCTTATCGGCGCGGGCATCACATTGATCTTCGCGTTGCTGGCATGGGAGACGCTTGCCTGGCCAATGGCGGGCGTGACGCTATGGATACTGGCTTTCTTCCGCGATCCGATCCGCACCTTTCCCCGCGGGGAGGGGCTGGTGGTGGCGCCTGCCGACGGGCTCGTCACGATGATAGCCACGGTGCCGCCGCCGCGCGAAATGGCGGGGCCGGATGGCCTGGGCGATGCGCCGATGACCCGCGTATCGATTTTCATGAGCGTGTTCGACGTCCATATCAACCGCTCGCCCATCGCCGGCACGATCCGGCGGGTCGTCTATATTTCCGGCAAGTTCCTCAATGCCGATCTCGACAAGGCGAGCGAGGAGAATGAGCGCCAGCATATCATGGTGGAGGGCGCGGACGGCACGCGCATCGGCTTCACCCAAATCGCCGGGCTGGTCGCGCGACGGATCGTGCCATTCGTGAAACCGGGGGATATCGTCGCCGGCGGCCAGCGCGTCGGGCTCATCCGCTTCGGCAGCAGGGTCGATGTCTATCTGCCGGCGGGTACCGCGCCGAAGATCGCGCTCGGCCAGCGCACGCTCGCGGGAGAGACGATCCTCGCGAGGATCGGCGACGACGAACGGATGCTTGGGACGGCATTGTGAGCCCGGCCGATGGCCCTCGCGGCGTCCGCCGGAGCGCCGATCGCCCCCGTCGCGGCATCCCGCTGCGGGCGCTTGCGCCCAATGCCGTCACGGCGCTCGCGCTCTGTTCCGGGCTGACCGGCGTGCGCTATGCCATCACCGCAACGACACGTGAACCCTGGAGCGAGCGCTGGCTGCTGGACTGGCAGATGGCTGCGGGGCTCATCATCCTTGCGGGCGTGCTCGACGGTCTCGACGGCCGCATTGCACGGATGCTGAAGGGCGAGAGCCGCTTCGGCGCCGAACTCGATTCGCTCTCCGACGTGATCGCCTTCGGCGTCTCGCCTGCGATCATCATGTTCCTGTGGTCGCTGCAGTCATTGCCGCGCTACGGCTGGCTGTTCGCGCTTGGCCATGCCGTGTGCTGCGCCCTGCGGCTCGCCCGCTTCAATGCGCAGATCGATGCGACCGAACAGCCCCACAAGTCCGCCGGCTTTCTGACCGGCGTGCCCGCACCTGCCGGGGCGGGGCTGCTGATGCTGCCGCTCTATCTGTGGCTGTGCACCGGCATCGATATCTTCCGCGAACCGTGGATCGTGGCGCCCTGGGCCGCCTTTGTCGCCTTTCTGATGGTGTCGAACGTCGCGACCTATTCCTGGTCTGCCTTCCGGCTTCGCAGCGGCATCCGGCTTTGGTTGCTGGTCGCCATCGCGATGCTTGGCGCCGCCCTGATCGTCGCGACCTGGGAAACGCTTGCCATCGCCTCGATCGCCTATGTCGCCGCAATCCCGTTCGGCATGCGCAGCTATGCCCGGGTCAGGCGGCAGCGCGCAGCCGCGCTTCGCGGAACGCCGGCGCAGGGCGCATAACCGCCAGAGGGACAGCGGGGACGGGGCCTGCGGCATCCTCGTCGTGCCGCTGCCCGAGAATCCGGGCCATGCGCCCGGCATATTGCGCCAGCATGCCCATGATGATGCCGAAAGCGACGCCGCCGGCCGCCAGGAAGAACAGGATCGTCATCAGGTGCGCCATGAACGGTCTCCCACATCTCCAGAGCCTCCTTCCGGCGCCCGAATGAAGGGGCAACGGGCCAGGCCATCGATGGAGTTGATATGTTCATGTTTTGTTCTAACCGTCAAGGCTTGATTTGACGGGCCCGAACCGCTAGGTGCGCGTCCATTCCACATCCGGGGCTCATAAACCGGTGCTGCGCAATCCTCGAAGGCTTGCGCGGTCACTGTCCCGGAGAGGTTCAACCGGAAGGAGACTATCCCATGGCGGCACCCACCGTCTCGATGCAGGCGCTGCTCGATGCAGGCGCCCATTTTGGCCACCAGACCCACCGCTGGAACCCGAAGATGAAGCCTTACATCTTCGGCGATCGCAATGGCGTCCACATCATCGATCTGTCGCAGACCGTGCCGCTGTTCGCCCGCGCGCTCGATTTCATCAGCCAGACCGTTTCGCATGGCGGCAAGGTGCTGTTCGTCGGCACCAAGCGTCAGGCGCAGGAGCCGATTGCCGAGGCCGCGCGCCGGTCGGGTCAGCATTATGTCAATCATCGCTGGCTGGGCGGCATGCTCACCAACTGGAAGACGATCTCGGGCTCGATCAAGCGCTACAAGGCGCTGGAAGAGCAGCTTTCGGGCGATACGCACGGCCTGACCAAGAAGGAAGTGCTGCAACTCACCCGTGAGCGCGACAAGCTGGAGCTGTCGCTGGGCGGCATCCGCGACATGGGCGGCATCCCCGACGTCATGTTCGTGATCGACGCCAACAAGGAGGAGCTGGCGATCAAGGAAGCCAATACGCTTGGCATCCCGGTCGTCGCCATCCTCGATTCCAACGTCAGCCCCGACGGCATAGCGTTCCCGATCCCGGCCAATGATGACGCTTCGCGGGCCATTCGTCTTTACTGCGACGCCGTGGCCCAGGCCGCGACCCGTGGCGAGCAGGGCGGCCGCGCCGCCCGCGGCGAGGACTTCGGCGCGATGTCCGAGCCGCCGGCGGAAGAAGCGCTGAGCGCCTGATCCTGCCCCTTAGCGCGGCTCGTTTCCGGGCTGCGTCACGACAAGATCACGGGGCGGGCCTATCGGCTCGCCCCGACCCGTTCATGAAGAAAGGACAATGAGATGGCGGAAGTCAGTGCCAAGACCGTCAAGGAGCTGCGCGACCGCACCGGCGCCGGCATGATGGACTGCAAGAAGGCGCTCGCCGAAACCGATGGTGACATGGAGGCTGCGGTCGACTGGCTGCGCACCAAGGGTCTTGCCGCCGCTGCGAAGAAAGCCGGCCGCCAGGCTGCCGAGGGACTTGTCGGCGTCGCGGTCAAGGGCACCAGGGGAGCCGTGGTCGAAGTGAATTCGGAGACCGATTTCGTCGCCAAGAACGAACAGTTCCAGTCATTTGTGAAGACCGTGACCGAACTCGCTCTCGACACGGGTAATTCCATCGAGGCGCTCTCAGCCGCTTCCTATCCGGGCGAGGGCACGGTTGCCGAGAAGCTGACGAGCAACATCGCCACCATAGGCGAGCAGCAGGCGCTGCGCCGTGCGCGCTCGATCGAAGTCGGCGAAGGCGCCGTCATTTCTTATGTTCACAACGCCGCGGCGCCCGGCCTGGGCAAGATCGGCGTGCTGGTGGCGCTCGAAAGCGCCGCGCCTGCCGACAAGCTCGAGACGCTGGGCAAGCAGCTTGCGATGCACATCGCCGCTGCCGCTCCGCTGGCGCTGACGGCGGACGGCCTCGATCCGGAGACGATCGAGCGCGAGCGTGCGATCGCCGCCGAGAAGGCCGCCGAATCGGGCAAGCCCGCCAACATCGTCGAGAAGATGGTCGACGGTGCGATCGCCAAGTATCGCAAGGAGAATGCGCTCGTCAGCCAGGCCTTCGTGATGGACGGCAAGACGCCGGTCGCCGACGTCGTTGCGGCCGCCGCCAAGGAAGCCGGTTCGCCGATCGTGCTGAAGGACTATGTCCGCTTCCAGCTCGGCGAAGGCATCGAAAAGAAGGAAAGCGATTTCGCCGCCGAAGTGGCTGCGGCCGCCGGGGCTTGACCATCGGCAGGGCCCCCTCTCCAGGCTGGAAGGGGGCCTTGTTTTCGGTTGGCAGGCATTTCCCTGATATGCCTTTCCGGGCCCTGTTGTGCCGAATCCGGGCTTGCAGTCCTTCCGTTCGGGCGGGCTACTTAAATCGCTTCCCCCTCCAGCGATCAGGCTCTAGGGTGCGCGCCGTTTTACCTTTCGTCACATGAGAGTTCCCACGGCGATGACCCGCCCGCGCTTCAATCGAATCCTCCTGAAGCTGTCCGGCGAAGTGCTGATGGGTTCCGGCCAGTTCGGCATCGACCCCGAGACGGTCGCCCGCGTCGCGCAGGAGATTGCCGACGTCGCGCGCGACCATGAGCTTTGCCTGGTGGTCGGAGGCGGAAACATTTTCCGCGGGCTGGCCGCGGCCGCCAAGGGCTTCGAGCGGACCAGCGCCGACTATATGGGCATGCTGGCGACGGTGATGAACGCGCTCGCCGTGCAGAACGCGCTGGAGCAGATCGGCGTCGACACCCGCGTCCAGTCCGCCATTCCGATGAACACGGTGTGCGAGCCCTTCATCCGGCGCCGCGCCGAACGGCATATGGAAAAAGGCCGGATCGTCATCTTCGCCGCCGGCACCGGCAATCCCTATTTCACGACCGACAGCGCCGCCGCGCTGCGCGCGGCCGAAATGAACTGCGACGCGCTCTTCAAGGGCACTTCGGTGGACGGCGTCTATGATGCCGACCCGAAGAAGGTGAAGTCGGCGCGGCGCTATGATACGGTCACCTTCAACAAGGTCCTTTCGGACGATCTGAAGGTGATGGATGCCAGCGCGGTGGCGCTGTGCCGTGACAACAATATCCCGATCGTCGTCTTCAACATTCGCGAGCGCGGCAATCTGGCCCGCGTGCTTGCTGGCGAAGGCGTGGCGACGATCGTGCAGAACGAGGGAGTGTGACGATGCCCGCCTATGACAAGGCAGACCTGGAACGACGGATGCACGGTGCGGTGGAATCGCTGAGGGGCGATCTTGCCGGCCTGCGCACGGGCCGCGCCAACACCTCGCTGCTCGATCCGGTGACCGTCGAAGTCTATGGCGCGCACATGCCGCTCAACCAGGTGGCGACGGTCAGCGTGCCCGAGCCGCGCCTGATTTCGGTGCAGGTGTGGGACAAATCCAATGTCACGCCGGTGGACAAGGCCATCCGCTCGGCCGGGTTGGGCCTCAACCCGATCGTCGACGGCCAGACGCTGCGCCTGCCGATACCCGATCTGACCGAGGAGCGTCGCAAGGAACTTGCCAAGCTTGCCGGCCAATATGCCGAAAAGGCCCGTATCGCGGTGCGCAACGTGCGGCGCGACGGCAACGACGCGCTGAAGGCTGACGAAAAGAAGGGCGAGATCAGCGAGGACGAGCGCAAGCGCTTCGAGAATGAAGTGCAGAAGCTGACCGATGCCACCATCGCCGAGATCGACGCGGCCGCGGCGGCCAAGGAAAAGGAAATCCTCGGCAAGTGAGCCCGGCGTCCGCCAGTCCCCTGATGCGGCCCGGCAGCGGCGATGCGGCGGTGCCGCGCCACGTTGCGATCATCATGGATGGCAATGGCCGCTGGGCGAAGGCCCGGCATCTGCCGCGCGTGGCAGGCCATCGGAAGGGCGCCGAAGCCGTCCGGGCGACGATCCGCGCGGCCGGCGAACTCGGCATCGAAGTGCTGACGCTCTATGCCTTCTCGTCGGAGAACTGGCGTCGACCGGAGGAGGAGGTTTCGGATCTCAAGGGGTTGCTGCGCCATTATCTCCTGGCGGAGCTGGAAGAACTGGCGACAAATGGCGTCTGCCTGAAAATCATCGGGGATTATAGTCGCTTTGGGCCGGAACTGACGAAATTGCTTGAGGACGCGGTGATGCGCACGGCCGCGAATTCCGATACGACATTGGTGATCGCGCTCAACTACGGATCGCAGGATGAGATTGTCCGCGCCGCCCGTTCGCTGGCGGCGGATGCGGCGAACGGCTTCATTTCCCCGGATGCGATCAATGCCGACGCGATCGAGGCCCGGCTGGACACTGCCGGCCTGCCGCCGCCCGATCTCGTGATCCGAACATCGGGCGAGCGACGCCTGTCCAATTTCCTCCTGTGGCAGGCGGCCTATGCCGAGCTGCTCTTTGTCGATACCCTGTGGCCCGACTTCGGCCGTGACGATCTGTTCGCCGCGGTCGAGGATTATGGCCGGCGTCACCGGCGTTTCGGAGGGTTATGACCGAGCCGGCTGCCGCGACCACGCCCATATCCGCCGGACGATCCCCCGACCTGGCGATCCGGACGCTGAGCGGCGTCGTGATGATCGTCGTCGCGCTGGCCTGCCTGTCGGCGGGCGGCTGGGCGTTCCGCCTGCTCGTCACGCTGGTCGCGGGCGTGATGATGGCCGAATGGGCCGGCCTGATGCGCGCAACCCGCTGGAGGCAGGCGCTCGGGGTGATCTTTGCCCTCGGGCTGGTGCTCGGCCTCGGCGAGATCGCCTTTGCCCCGGAATATTGGCTGGGCGGATCGGCAAGCGCGTTGCTGCCGGTCCTGGTCTTCACCTTGGCGGCCGCCGCGGTGCTCGCCATCGTCACCTTCAGCCTGCCGCTCGGCCTGGGCCTCGTCTATGTGGCGCTCCCGGCGCTCGCGCTCATCTATCTGCGCGAACAGCAGGGAGTGCTCGTCGCGTTCTGGGCCATGGCGCTCGTGTGGGCGACCGATATCGGCGCCTATTTCTCCGGCCGCAAATTCGGCGGACCGAAACTCGCGCCGCGCATCAGCCCGAACAAGACCTGGGCGGGCCTGATCGGCGGCGTCATCGCGGCCGAGATATTGAGCCTGATCTTCTCGATCTTTTTCGGTCTGTCCTGGGTCTGGGCCTATTTTGCGACCTTGCTGGCGGTTTCGGCGCAGATCGGCGACCTGTTCGAAAGTTGGCTGAAGCGGCGCGCGGGCGTGAAGGATTCGGGGCGATTGCTGCCGGGCCATGGCGGCGTGCTGGACCGCATCGACGGCCTGGTCCCGGTTGCGGTGATCGTCGCCGGGCTCGCCATATGGGGCGGCCCATGACGCGGCGGGTCGCCATTCTGGGGGCAACCGGTTCGGTCGGAAGCTCCACGCTCGACCTCATCGGCCGCGCGCCGGAGGCGTTCGATGTCGTCGCCCTGACAGCGAACAGCGATGTGGAGGGGCTGGCAGCCGCGGCCCGTGCAACGCGGGCGCGTTTCGCCGCGATCGGCGATCCGGCGCTCGGGACGCGCCTCGCGGAAGCGCTCGCGGGGACCGGTATCGAAACCGGCGCGGGGGAAGGCGCGCTGATCGAAGCGGCTTCGCGCGATGCCGAATGGACGATGGCGGCAATTGTCGGGTGCGCGGGGCTGCGGCCGGTGATGGCCGCGCTGGAACGCGGCGGCGTCGTCGCGCTCGCCAATAAGGAAGCGCTCGTTTCCGCC
>Ga0164243_10014739_pt1 | contig 10869 bp, 10 predicted proteins | sample OricompcompostOP_FD_108781 | JGI IMG/M metagenome (GOLD analysis project Ga0164243, IMG submission 108781) | Organic Plus compost microbial communities from Emeryville, California, USA - Original compost - Organic plus compost (OP) | ecosystem: Engineered > Solid waste > Mixed feedstock >...
ATACGATGCCAGTTGTGATAGCCGGAAGCGGGTGCGACATTGAAGGCTGTGTATGATACATGCGCAGCGCGCCGGGCGTAGCCCCCCTGTGTCTCAGGTTTGTGCTTTGTAACGTGCCAGGGCTGGCGGCGGCGGGGCCCGGCGAATTGGTTTGTTCAAATAATGAACGTTTGCGGAGTGGGTTGGGCGCGGGAAAATGCCGGCCGCTCCTTCACGGCAGCGGCGCACACTCCGCCACATCACCCGCCAATACCACCCGCTCCAGCGAGACCGGCCGGCGCAGGCTCCGCCGGATCTGCGCGAAGGTCAAACCCAGCGCCGGATGGCGCCGGTCGCCGGCGATATCCGCCAGCGGCCAGGCGACGTGCGCGTATTCGGTGATATCGCGGCGCGGCAGGCTGACGCCGGGTGCGTCGCTGCAATGGTCGCCGTAGAGCAGCAGATCGAGATCGAGCGGGCACGAGCGGAATTTGTTGGCGGTGTCACGGCGGCCGTGGGCGATTTCGATGCGGCGCAGTTGCGCCAGCAGCTGCGCCACCGGTTCGGCCGTGTCGAACGCCGCCACCAGATTGATGAACGGCGGCCCGTCGAAACCCACCGCCGCGCTGCGATAGGCCGGCGATATCGTCAGGGCGCCGAAGCGCTCGCGCAGCCGCTCCAGGCCGGCATGGATCTGCCGCTGCGGATCGAGATTGCTGCCGATGCCGATGTAGACGCGCACTGGCCGCGCGCCGGACCGGGGGACGGCATCGACGGCGGCAACGCGGGCGCGTGTTGCGGTCTGATGCACATTGCACTCCTGCAAAAACCGCGAGTGTTGGCAAGCGGTCGGCGGGCGTCAAATGATGGATTTTCATGTCGCCATGAAAACGGTTCATGAAAGCGCGGCGACCGGTTCAGGCGTCGGGGGTGCGGGCCAGTTCGATGAACGCCTTCAGGTAGTCGATGTCGGTATCGGTCTCGCGCATGCCGAGGAAAATCTGCTTGGCGATGCCCTCCCGGCCGAGCCGCACCGGCGCGATCGCCATGCGCGGCGCGTACTCCTGCACCAGCCAGCGCGGCAGCGCCGCGACGCCGCGTTCGCTCGCCACCATCTGCAACAGGATGTCCGTGGTTTCGATCACCTTGTGGCGTTTCGGGCTGATGCCGGCCGGCGTCAGGAACTGGGCGTAGATATCCAGCCGGTCGGTGGCGACGGGATAACTGATCAGGGTTTCATCGGCCAGCTGCGCGGGTTCGACGAATTGCGCCCGCGCCAGCGCGTGGCGGCGGCCGACCACCAGCACCTGTTCGTAATCGAACACGGCTTCGAAACGCAGGCCGGGTTTGTACAACGGGTCCGGCGTCACCAGCACGTCGATTTCATAGCCGAACAACGCGCCGATGCCGCCGAACTGGAATTTCTGTTTGACGTCGACATCCACGTCCGGCCAGCTGGCGAGGTAGGGCGCCACGATCTTGAGCAGCCACTGGTAGCAGGGATGGCACTCCATGCCGATGCGCAGCGTGCCGCGCTGGCCCGACGCGTATTGGCGCATGCGTTCCTCGGCGTGCGCCAGCTGCGGCAGCACGCGGTTGGCCAGCCCCAGCAGGTATTCACCGGCCTGGGTCAGGCGCAGGCTGCGGCCCTCGCGCAGCCAGATGGCGGTGCCCAGCTGCTGTTCCAGTTTCTTGATGGTGTGGCTCAGCGCCGATTGCGTGAGGCACAACACATCGGCGGCCGCGGTCAGCGAACCGTGTTGATGCACCGCGCGCACGATGGCGAGATGAATACGTTCGAGCATTGCAACTCATGAATGAAATTAATGGATTGTTGAAATAATGCCATTTTATTTCACGAGTTGTCACACCGTACCATGCCCTCATCTTTTTTGGAGGGCAGGCCATGGTCACCACGCACAATCTGGGATTCCCGCGCATCGGCGCCGCGCGCGAATTGAAATTCGCGCTCGAAGGTTATTGGCGCGGCGCCCGTTCCCGCGATGAATTGCAAACCCTGGGCGCGCAGCTGCGCCAGCGTCATTGGCAGTGGCAGTCGGCGCTGGATTTCGCGCCGGTCGGCGATTTTTCGTTTTACGACCAGGTGCTCGACACCAGTTTCCTGCTCGGCAACGTACCGCAGCGCGTGCGCGCCGGCGAAACCTTCGACGATTATTTCCGGTTGGCGCGCGGCCGCTCCGGGCGCGAGGACGATTGTTGCGGCGGCGTGCAGGCCGGTGAAATGACCAAGTGGTTCGACACCAATTATCACTACATCGTGCCGGAGTTCAGCGCCGACACCGAATTCAGGCTGGACGCGGCGCTGCTGCTCGAACAACTGCGCCAGGCGCGCGCGCTCGGCGTTCAGGCCAAGCCGGTGATCATCGGGCCGGTGACCTATCTGTGGCTCGGCAAGGCCAAGGACGCCTCGGACAAACTCGCGCTGCTGCCGCGTTTGCTGCCGGTGTACGCGCAGTTGCTGGAACAACTGGCACAGGCCGGCGCGCACTGGGTGCAGATCGACGAGCCGGCGCTGGTGACGGAACTGGAAGCGCCCTGGCGACAGGCTTTCGTCGACGCGTACCAGGCGTTGGAGCGGGGCGCGGTCAAGCTGTTGCTCACCACTTATTTCGGCCCCTTGCTGGACAATCTGCCGCTGGCCTGCGGTTTGCCGGTGCAGGGGCTGCACCTCGACGCCGTCAACGCCCGCGCCGAAATCGACACGCTGCTGGCGCAGTGGCCGGCGGATCGGGTGTTGTCCCTCGGCGTGATCAACGGCCGCAATATCTGGAAAACCGACCTCAACGCCGTGCTCGATTGGCTCGAGCCGATCCAGCGGCGGCTGGGCGAGCGGCTGTGGCTGGCGCCCAGCTGTTCGCTGTTGCACGTGCCGGTCGATCTGGACAGCGAACAGAAACTCGATGCCGAGATCCGTTCCTGGCTGGCGTTCGCCCGGCAGAAACTCGATGAATTGCAAACGCTGGCGACGGCGTTGAACGCGGGCCGCGACGCGGTGGCCGGCGCGCTGGCGCGGAACCGGGCGGCGCTGGCATCGCGGCGCGCCTCGAAGCGCGTGCACAACCCGGCGGTGCAGGCGGCGCTGGCCGGCCTCGATGACGCGCTGGGGCGGCGCGCCAGTCCGTATTCGCAACGCGCCGCAAAACAGGCGGCGCTGTTGCAACTGCCGGCGTATCCGACCACCACTATCGGTTCGTTTCCGCAGACCGAGGGCATTCGCCAGGTCCGCGCGCAATTGCGCAGCGGCGAGATCGACCAGGCGCGTTACAACGATGCCATGCGCGCCGAAATCACCCGCTGCGTGCGCGAGCAGGAAGCGCTCGGCCTGGATGTGCTGGTGCACGGCGAGGCCGAGCGCAACGACATGGTGGAATATTTCGGCGAGCAACTGGACGGTTACGCCTTCAGCCAGTTCGGCTGGGTGCAGTCCTACGGTTCGCGCTGCGTGAAGCCGCCGATTCTGTACGGCGATATCCGGCGCCCGAAAGCGATGACGGTGGAATGGATTTCCTACGCGCAATCGCGCACCGATAAAGTGATGAAGGGCATGCTGACCGGGCCGGTCACGATTCTCAACTGGTCGTTCGTGCGCGACGACCAGCCGCGCTCGCAATCGTGCCTGCAATTGGCGTTGGCAATTCGCGAGGAAGTGCTGGACCTGGAGCGCGCCGGCATCCGCATCATCCAGATCGACGAGGCGGCGCTGCGCGAAGGTCTGCCGCTGCGGCGTTCGCAGTGGGCGCAATATCTGGATTGGGCGGTGGAGGCGTTCCGCATCGCCGCCAACGGCGTGCGCGACGAAACCCAGATTCACACCCACATGTGTTATTCGGAATTCAACGACATCATCGCCGCCATCGCCGACATGGACGCGGATGTCATCACCATCGAAACCTCGCGCTCGGATATGGAACTGCTCGAAGCCTTCGATCATTTCAATTATCCGAACGAAATCGGGCCGGGCGTGTATGACATCCATTCGCCCAACATCCCGACGCGCGAGCATATCGTCGATCTGATGAGCAAGGCCGCGCAGCGCATCCCGGCGCAGCGGTTGTGGGTGAACCCGGATTGCGGTTTGAAAACCCGCTCCTGGGCCGAGGTGATTCCGGCGTTGCAGAACATGGTGGCCGCCGCGCGGCTATTGCGCGAAACCGCCTGATCGCAACGCGGTGGGGAGGGGCCGCCTTCAGTTCCCCTCCGGCCCCGCCCGCACATGGGAAAACACCGCCAGTTCCGGCCGCGCGCACCAGCCCAGATGCGCCCAGAAACCGCAGGCGGCGCTGTTGCTGATGTGCACGAACACATGCGAGCGCTCGATGCCGCGCGCCGCCAGTTCGCCCAGCGCCACATCCACCAGCGCCCGCCCCAGTCCCAGCCCCTGTTTCCGTTCCGCCACCGCCAGGTGGTAGAGATGGCCGCGCCGGCCGTCCTCGCCGACCAGCACCGCGCCGACGATCTCCGCTCCGCTGTGCGCCACGATCAGCCCCAGGCGGCCGTCGTCCAGCAGCGGTTGCAGCGCCGCCGGCGAATCCTCCGCGCGCAGCATGATTCCCGGCAATTGCTGCCAGAGATTGAGCACCGCGTCGAGATCGTCGGCGCCGCCCTGGCGGATTTCAAAGGAGTCGTAGGAGTGTGAAAGGGTCATGCCCGAGTTGTGTTCCCGTCTCTGCCGATGTGGAATTTGATGATAACAACATTATAATAAAATGCTACTTTGATCGACTTCACCGATACCGGCCGGGCGCCGGGCGGGAGCGCGTATGATCGCGATTCATGAGGCGTGGCGGGCCGGGCTATTGCAACTGCGGCACTGGCCGCGCAATCTGCTGGCCGGTCTCATCGTCGGCCTGGTGGCGCTGCCGCTGGCGATGGCGTTTGCGATCGCCTCCGGCGCCAAGCCGGAGCAGGGCATCTACACCGCCATCGTTGCCGGGCTGGCGGTTTCATTGCTGGGCGGCAGCCGCGTGCAGATCGCCGGTCCCACCGGCGCCTTCATCGTCATTCTCGCCGGCATCACCCAGCGCTACGGCATCGAGGGGCTGCAACTGGCCACCCTGATGGCCGGCGCGCTGCTGGTGTTGTTCGGCGTGTTGCGCCTGGGCGCGGTCATCAAATTCATTCCCGATCCGGTCATCGTCGGTTTCACCTCCGGCATCGCCGTGGTGATCTGGGTGGGGCAGTGGCGGGATTTTTTCGGGTTGCCCGCACCCACCGGCGATCATTTCCATGAAAAGCTGTGGTCGCTGCTGCAATCGCTGCCGCAGCTGGACGCGACCACCACCACGCTGGCGCTGTTTTCGCTGCTGGTGCTGGTGATCGCGCCGCGTTTCCTGCGGCGCGTGCCGGGGCCGCTGGCGGCACTGGTGGCAGCCACCGCGCTGGTGAAAATCGGGCACTGGCCGGTCGCCACCATCGGCAGCACTTTCGGCGCCATTCCCGCGCATCTGCCGGCGCTGCATTTTCCCGATGTCAGCGTGCCGAGATTGTTGGAGCTGGTGCGGCCGGCCTTCGCCATCGCGCTGCTGGGCGCGATCGAATCGCTGTTGTCCGCGGTGGTGGCGGACGGCATGGCCGGCACCCGCCACGACTCCAACCAGGAATTGATCGGCCAGGGCATCGCCAATATCGCCGCGCCGCTGTTCGGCGGTTTCGCCGCCACCGGCGCCATCGCCCGCACCGCCACCAATATCCGCAACGGCGGCAACGCGCCGATCGCCGGCATCGTGCACTCGCTGACGCTGGTGCTGGTGATCGTGCTGCTGGCGCCGCTGGCCGGCGACGTGCCGCTGTGCGCGCTGGCGGCGATCCTGTTCGTGGTGGCCTGGAACATGAGCGAGGCGCATCATTTCCTGCGCATGCTGCGCCGGGCGCCGCGCACCGATGTGTTCATCCTGCTGATCACCTTCGCGCTCACCGTGTTCGTCGATCTGGTGGCGGCGGTTTATATCGGCGTGATTCTGGCGTCGCTGCTGTTCATGCGGCGCATGTCCAGCGCGGTGGCGGTGCAGGCGCACTCCGCCGGCGATACCCAGGCCGAGCTGGCCGCATCCGGGCTGACGCTGCCGCCGAACGTGCTGGTCTATGCCATCGACGGTCCGTTTTTCTTCGGCGCGGTGGAAGCTTTCGAGCGCGCGCTGGAGCAGACGCACACCGATCCGGCCGTGCTGATCCTGCGCCTGCGCGGCGTGCCGTTCATGGACATCACCGGCTTGCAGGCATTGGAGGAGGCGGTTTCGCAATGGCGCCGGCGCGGTGTGCGGGTCATGTTGTGCGAGCTGAATACGCGGGTGGAGTACAAGCTGCGCCGGGCGCAACTGCTGACGCTGCTCGGGCCGGACAATGTGCACGGCCGCTTCACCGAAGCGGTGGCGGCGCTGAACCGGGAGCAGGCGTGAACCGTTCGCGTTTTATTTTCTGGCGGACCTGCCGTTCACCTTGCCCGCCGCCTTGCCGCCGGTCTGCGCCTTCGGCTGGGTGCCGTAGCTGACGTCGTGCGCGGCCAGGTAATCGCGGATCAGCTGGCGCACCACCTGCGACGGCGTCAGGTCCTGGGTGGCGCACAGTTGTTCAAAGGCCGCCTTTTTGGCGGGGTCGATCAGCACCGTCAGGCGGGCGGTTTTCGACTCCATGGCCGCGTCCTCCATTCGTATTTGGTTATCATTGAATGTTAATCATTGCGACAATGGTAATGGAAACCCGGCGCTGCGCAAAGCGACCGGTGGCCCAATCGTCCGGTGGATTTGCATAAGGCCGAAGCAACGGCGTTGCCGAAAGCCCGACGCCGGCGCGACCCGCCCCGGTGAGATTGCGCGCGCCGACCTCGGGTGTTCAGAGAATAGTCCGCGAATGAAAAAAAGAGCCGGCGCTGGGCCGGCTGAGATCGCTCTATCTGCGTGGGAGACCTGTACGGTTGCCGGGCGCGGCCCGGCCTGCCGGTAGCGCTATTGTTCCACTCCGGTGAAGCTCCAGCTGTACCAGGTGTTGCCGGTCGTGCTGTTGCCGACATCCGCGCCCACCGCCGTGCCGGTCAGCCTGAATTTGCCCAGTACGGCATCCCAGGTGATGGTGACGGTCATGTAGAAACGTTCCAGGTCCGGATTAGCCAGGAAGTAGTCGCGCTGGGCATTGCATATGAGGGAACTGCCTGTGCAGGAGCCGTCCGTCGCACCGTCGGTGTAATCGAAGCCCAGGTAGGCATCGGACGTCTGGCTATTGCCGCCGGACAACGTCAGCGTCTGCCCCAGCTTGAAGGTGCCTTCGCCGGCCACACCGCCGCTGAGCGCGGTCCAGTAGGTGGTGCCGCCACCGAAGTTATACACCGCGTGCGGCTGGTTGATGTACGCGGTGACCAGGCCGCCGAGCACCTTGACCGACGTGGTGTACTGCTGCTCATCGGCATAGATGCCGGTAACGGTGGCCGGGCTCGCGCTGGTATCGATACAGACGCTGCCGGCGAAGGTCGGGAATACCGTGGGGGTGGTGTTGTAGCCGGTCGAGTTGGCGTGAACGTACAGTGTTGGCGTCGATGTTGCGCCGACGGTGCTGATGGCCGTCATCGAACCGCTGGTGTTGTAGCAGGTCGCATGTGCCTGGGCGGCGGTGACGACCACCGACACGGCGAGCAGGGTTTTGATGGTTTTCATGATCGCATTCCTTGATCGAGTTGGAGAGGGTCGGCCGACTATCTTGAACATTCGCGCACTCCTTCGGGCTTGCGCCCACTCCCACTCGCACCTCATCAAGACTTGCAGTGTTGCATCGCCGCAGCTGTCGGATTTACCTCCTCAGGATTATTGTTGAATGATTTGAGACCGCATCCTGCGTTGGTGCCGCGTGCCGGCGACGGTCAGTTCTTTTTTACTAGACCGGCGCGCGCGAACAAGTACCCCTTTAACAGGCTGTGAAAAGGGCCGGAGTTGTCATCGGTGTGATGTCAGGAAATCCGCGCAGGCGCTTGGCCGGGTGACGATGGGATTTGAAAATACCCACCATTAACCGATATCCCCGGCGCGTGAATTCTGCAAGGGCGGCTGTGGGGATGTGATTGCGAGGGGAGCGCGCGGTTGATCGAATGTCGCGGTCGCGTCGTGCCGCGAGGTGCGGCGGCCTCAGCCGCGATCGGCGCCGGCTGACAGCTGCGTGGTGCGCGCGGGTTTGTTGTTGGGTTTCGCCGGGTTTTCCCAGCTGCGCACGATTCCGGGATCGCTCCATAAACCGCGCCGCTGTCTGCGCGCATCGGCCTGGGCCTCGTACAGCATGCGTTTGGTCGAGTGCTGCTCATCCACCATCGCCAAACCCGAACGCACCTGCTCGGCGCCGGCGTCCTTGCCGGCGCAGACCACGTCGGCGACGATGCCGCCGCCGCGGTTTGCGAACTGCGGGCGGATTTCCGCCTTGACGCCGCGGCAGAGTTTGCCCAGCTGCTGCCGCGATTTTGCGCCGAAGGCGCGCTCGGGCGCGGGCGCGTCGATTTCAGCCAGGTGAACGCTGAGCGCCTGCCGGTTGTGGAGCACGGTCAAGGTGGCGCCGTCGGTGACGCCGATGACGGTGGCGAGGAACAGGGTTGGCAGCGGCATGACGATCCTTCCAGCGTCGGCGGAATCGGATTTTTTCCGAATGGAATTGTCGATGCGTCGTGTTTTCGGAGCAATGCCCGGCCGTGAATTTGGTGAAAGGATTCCGGCGAAGCAGGTCGCGGCCGCGCTGAAACGCATGCGCGTCCGTCGATCGCGGCGCCGCCGACGCCGCGTTATTTTCCCACCTTTGTTCGCGTTCGCCGTTGCGGCGCAGCGCCGTGAATGTCCACAGACAGGTGCCGACGCGCTGTGTTGTTTTCCCGCACGCGGCGCTGGTGGTGTTGTCGCGCCGGAAACATTGGCGCGGATTCTGCGAAGAAACCGGCCAGGCCCGACCATTGCGAACCTTCGCGAATCGTTCGGATACCACCAGCCGGAACAGGGGGGTGAAACATGGCAACACAACACAGCGCGCGCAATCTGGAAAATACTGACGGCGGCCTGCGTCGAGGCATGCTGGGATTCATGCTGCCGCACGAGCAGTTTCCCATCAGAGCGCTGGTCGCGCAGGGCATCGCCGCCGAGCAGGCCGGTTTCGACCTGATCGCCGCCAGCGACCATTTTCAACCGTGGCAGGCCAATGAAGGCCACTCCACCCTGGCGTGGCTGACCTTGGGCAGCGTCGGCCAGCAGACGCAGCGCATCTGGCTGGGGCCGACCGTGACCTGCCCGACGCTGCGTTACCATCCGGCGGTGGTGGCCGAGGCGTTTGCCTCGCTCAGCCAGTTGTGTCCGGGGCGGATTTATCTCGGCCTGGGATCGGGCGAGGCGTTGAACGAACGGGCTGCGACCGGCGTCTGGCCCGACTGGGAGGAGCGCTCCGAGCGGCTAATCGAAGCCGCGGCCATCATCCGCGAGCTGTGGAGCGGGCGCGATGTGCATTACGACGGCAAGTATTATCACGTCAACGGCCGCCTGTACGATCCGCCGGCCGCGCCGATTCCGATTCTGTTCGCGGCCAACGGCAAAAAGGCGATGCGCCGCGCCGGCCGCTTCGGCGACGGGCTGGTCACCGATCCCAAAACCTGGAAAACGCACAAGGCCGAATTCGAGCAGGGCGCGCGCGACGCCGGCAAGGACCCGCGCGCGATGCCCGTGCTGATCGAGCAGTACGCGGTGGTGGGCGACGAGCAGGCCGCGCGCGAGGCCGCTGAACTCTGGCGGTTTTCGCCGAAGGGTTTTCTCGGCTATCACAACGTCACCGATCCGCACGAAATTCAACGGCTCGCCGAAGAGGAGGTGCCGCTGGAACAGGTCTATGCGGACTGGTCGGTGGGGCCGCGCCCGGATGCGCATGTCGAGTCGGTGGCGGCGCTGTTCGAAAGCGGCGCGAGCATCGTCAACATCCATACCGGCCAACCCGATCAGCTGAAGGTGCTGGAGTTCTACGGCAAGAAAGTGCTGCCGGAACTGCGCGCCATGCGCGCAGGCGGCAGCGCGTGAACGGCGATGCCGATGCCGGCTGTGCGGCGCCGCGCCTGAGACGCCGTGTCAGACATCGTGCGCCGCGATTGTCTCGTTGAGGGCGGGGCCATGCCGAAACGCATGAAGCGGCCGGGCCGCGATGGCGACGCGGCGCCCGAACAGCGCCGGCAGATGCTCGACCTGGCGGGCGCGGCGCATTATCTGGTCGAGGAGTGCCGCATGGTGCTGCCGGGCATCCAGGCATTGTTCGGCTTTCAGCTGGTTGCGGTGTTCAGCGCCCGTTTCGGCACCGTGCTCGACGCTGCGCAACAGCGCTGCCACCTGCTGGCCCTGGCGCTGGTGGCATTGTCGGCGGCGCTGGTGATGGCGCCCGCGGCGTACCACCGCGAGGTGGAACCGGAATTCATTTCCGAGCGTTTCATGCGTATTTCCACCCGCCTGCTGCTGCTCAGCATGTTTCCGCTGGCCGGCGGCATCTGCCTCGATTTTTATCTCATCGCCCGGGTCATCGTGCGCGAACTTTGGCTGAGCGTGACGCTGGCGACGTTGTTGTTCTGCGTCATCGTCGCGCTCTGGTTCGTGCTGCCGTGGCGCTGGCGCAGACGCCGCGGTGTTTGACGCGCGTCCGCACGGCCGTCATTGGCCGGGCTGTACCTGGATATTGTTTTTCACCGCCTTCACGCCCTCGGTGCCCTGGGCGATGGATACGGCCTTGTCGGCCTCTTCCTGCGATTTGGCGACGCCGCTCAACCAGACCACGCCCTGATTGTCGGTATCGACCTTGATCTGCGTCACGCTGGTGATCTGCTCGGCGGCCAGTTTGGTTTTGATCTTGGCGGTGATGGTCGAATCCTTCACGTAGGTCACC
>Ga0164243_10014740_pt1 | contig 10868 bp, 9 predicted proteins | sample OricompcompostOP_FD_108781 | JGI IMG/M metagenome (GOLD analysis project Ga0164243, IMG submission 108781) | Organic Plus compost microbial communities from Emeryville, California, USA - Original compost - Organic plus compost (OP) | ecosystem: Engineered > Solid waste > Mixed feedstock >...
AGGTCGGCCGGGCGCCAGGCGGGGCCGCGTGCGGGTCCACCGGGCCCGCGGGGGCCGGGCGGGGGCCCGGGGCCGGCGCGGCGGCACGACGGCCGGGAGCGGCCGGGGGCACGCCCGGGGCGGTCGGGGGCACGCCGGCAGCCGGTGGTCGCGGCTCCGGGCGGCGGGCCGCCGGGGGCGGCTCGGGCGCACCGGGCCACGGCCCCTCGACCGGGCGCGAGCGGGGCGGGTTCTCCGGGCCGGGGCGCACCGGAGGCGCGGCGGGCGGCAGCCCGGGGCCACCGGGGTGCGGCGGCGCGTCCGGGGCCGGCCGGGAGGCAGGCGTCGGGGCGCCGTGCGGCGCCGGTGGCGCGACGGGGTCCGGCGAGTCGGGCCCCAGTTCGACGCGCTGCTGCTTGGCGGTCCGCAGGTCGTCGATCCAGCCGAACTCCTCGCCGCCGGCCACGTCCTCCGGCTCGGCCTCCGCCCGGCCCCGACCCCAGCGGCGGCCCTTGGCGCGGGGATCGCGCCGCTCGTCCGGGCCGTCCTCCGGTCGCTCACCACGCGATCTCACTGATGACCCTCTCCGGCGGCGTCCCTGCCGCCCTCCTCCGTCGCGCCGGCGTCACGCGAGCCCGCCGGTCGACCGCCGTTGCCCGCTGCCGGCCCCCGCCCCGCCGAGGACATCGAGGGCTCCCGCGCGACCCGTGTCCCGTCGGCCGGCGGGTCGATCCGTGCCCGCGGCGCCTCGTCCGACCCCGTTCCCTCGGCGGTCGGCGGACGGCTCGCCGGCGTCTCGGCCTCCTGCGGTCGGGTCGCCGGGGCGGGCAGGCCGCGCACGATCCGGCGCAGCAGGGGCAGCCGGGCGGCCACCGACCGCTCCGCGCCGTGCTGGGTGGGCTGGTAGTAGTCGGCACCCACCAGGTCGTCGGGCACGTACTGCTGGGTGAGCACACCGCGCTGGTCGTCGTGGGGATAGCGGTACCCGGCCCCGTGGCCGAGCCCCCGCGCACCGGAGTAGTGGGCGTCGCGCAACGCGCGCGGCACGGGACCGCCGCGCCCGGCCCGCACGTCGGCGATCGCCGCCCCGATCGCGGTGGTCGCCGAGTTCGACTTGGGTGCCGTCGCCAGGTGGATCACCGCCTGGGCGAGGTTGAGCTGGGCCTCGGGCAGTCCCACGTACTCCACGGCGTGCGCCGCGGCGGTCGCCACGCTCAGCGCGCTCGGGTCGGCCATGCCGACGTCCTCGCTCGCGAAGATCACCAGCCGGCGGGCGATGAACCGGGCGTCCTCCCCGGCCACGAGCATCCGCGCCAGCCAGTGCAGCGCGGCGTCCACGTCCGAGCCGCGCATGCTCTTGATGAACGCGCTGACCACGTCGTAGTGCGCGTCGCCGTCGCGGTCGTAGCGCACCGCGGCCACGTCCACGGCCTGCTCGGCGGTGCTCAGGTCGATGCGCCCGGCGCCCAGCGCGGTGGCCGACGCCGCGGCGGCCTCCAGCGCGGTCAGCGCCTTGCGGACGTCGCCGGCGGCCAGCCGGACGAGGTGGTCCTCGGCGGCCGGGTCCAGGGTGAGGGCTCCGCCGAGACCCCGCTCGTCGGCGACCGCGCGGCGCAGCAGGCCGCGGACCGCCTCGTCGTCCAGCGGCTGGAGGGTGAGCCGCACGCACCGCGACAGCAGCGGCGAGATGACCGAGAAGTACGGGTTCTCCGTGGTGGCCGCCAGCAGGGTGACCGTGCGGTCCTCGACGGCGGCGAGCAGCGAGTCCTGCTGGGTCTTGCTGAACCGGTGCACCTCGTCGATGAAGAGCACCGTCTGCGGGCCGCCGCTGCGGCGCTGCCGGCGGGCCGTCTCGATCACCGCCCGGACGTCCTTGACGCCGGCGGAGAGGGCGGACATGGCGACGAACCGGCGGTCGGTGGCCCGCGCGACCAGGTGGGCGATGGTGGTCTTGCCGCTGCCCGGCGGCCCCCAGAGGATGACCGACAGGGGCGCCCCGCCGTCGACGAGCTGCCGGAGCGGCGCCCCCGGGGCGAGGAGGTGGTCCTGCCCCACCAGCTCGTCGAGGCTCGTGGGGCGCATCCGGACGGGCAGGGGCGAATCCGGCCCCACCGCCGTGAAGCCGTCGGCGCCGCCGGAACCCGCGGGGGCGCTGGGCGCCCCGGCGGGTTCGCCGAGGGTGAAGAGGGCGTCGGACTCCATCACGAGAACAGTACCGGGCCGGGCTCGCGGCGCCGGAATCGCGCCACGGCCCGACCCGTCGATGATCGGTTCCGGTCAGCCCCGCCCGGGGCGACGGCCGTAGTACCAGCGGCCGCGACCGCTGCCGCCCGGTCCCCGGCCGACCCCGGCCAGGTAGAGCGCGAGCAGCAGGAGACCGATGAGCACGAGGGTGTTCCAGTTGAACAGGTCCGGTGCGCCGAAGTTGGTGTTCATCAGGTCGAGCAGCAGGGCGAAGCCGAAGACGATCGCCGCGAGGATGGCGAGCATGGTGGTCCTCCGGTGGGGGTGGCCAGTAGGTCGCCCGGGATGTACCCGATCGGTCCGATCGTCAATCTCCACGGTGGACGCCGAGGGCCGACCGGAGCACCCGCACGCGCGGCTCCTAGGCTGACGGCATGATCATCGCCGACCAGGTTCTGCACGGTCGGGACGCCGTCCTGGCCGCCACCGGCCGCCACCCGTACGCCCTGCACTCGCTGTGGCGCGACAGCGAGCCGCGCGCCTACCGGCGCGACGGCGCCGTGGTGTGGCTGTTGCCCCCGGGGCAGGGGCCGGCCGCGGCGGCGATCGGCGCCGCCGGACCCGCGCTGGAGGTCTGCGCGTCGCTGGTCGCCGACGGGGTGCTCACGTCCGGCGACCGGCTGAACCTGCCCCGGTTCGCGCCCGAGGAGGCGGCGGGCCGGCTGGCCGTCGCCGACCGCGCGGACTGGTACTTCCTCTGGACCACGACCCCGCCGCCCCGGCAGCCGGGCGAGGAGCGGGTGGTACGGCTCGGCGAGGCCGACCATCCGGCGCTCAGCGCGCTGATCGACGAGGCGTTCCCGACCACCACCTCCCGTCCCGGTGACCCGGGGATCGTCGACTGGTACGGCATCCGCGACGGGGACCGGCTGGTGGCCTGCGGGGCGGACCGCAGCCGGGGTGACGTCGGCTTCCTCGCCGGCCTGGCCGTCGCGCCGGCCGAGCGCGGGCGCGGCCTCGGCGCGGCGCTCACCGCCGGGATGGCCCGGGCGCTGTCCGCCCGCCACGGGCACGTCGCGCTCGGCGTCTACCCCACGAACGTCGGCGCGATCCGCCTCTACCGGCGGCTCGGCTTCACGAACACGCTGCACCGCACGTCCGTACGCCTCGCCTGAGCGCGCACGCGGGGCCCCTGCTCCGCCCGGAGCAGGGGCCCCGCCGCGCCTCGGTCCGGCTGCCTCAGCCGGCCGGCCCGCTCGGCTGCGCCGCCTCGGTCGGCCTTCCCGCCTCCGGCCCGGTCGGCAGGGCCGCCCCCGTCGGCCCCGCCGGCTCCGCGACGGTGGGCTCCGATGTGGCCGCGGCGGGTCCGTCCGGCGCCACTGCGGCACGCCGGTCCGCCCGCCACGCGGGCAGGTAGAGCGGCGCGGCGAGGGCGAGCACCACCGCGCCGACCAGCATGGCGGCGGTGACGCTGACCGCCTCGGCCAGTGCGGTGAGGCCCACGGCGCCGATGGCGAACCCGGGCTGGCCCATCATCGAGTTGAGCGAGATGACGCTGGTGCGGTAGGGGCCGTCGACCTGCCGGTGCAGGAGCCCCATGTGCAGCGGGTTGGACGCCCCGTGCACGGTGTAGCAGGCGAGGTAGGCGACCAGCACGCCGACCGGGCCCGCGAACAGTCCCATGCCGACCACGGTGACCCCCTGGAGGACGCGCATCAGCGCGGCGCTCGGCGCGGCGCCGAGCCGGCGCAGCAGCAGCGGGGTGAGCGCGGCGCCCGCCGCCTGGGCCAGCCACGCCGCCGAACTCGCGGGCCCGAGCAGCGACGCCGCCCGCTCCGCGCCGCCGACCACCTCGGACAGGCGGATCGGCAGCAGGGACTCGAAGGTCACCATGCCGAAGCCCCAGAACAGCTCGACGGCCACCAGCGCGAGCAGCACCCGGGACCGGCGCAGCAGCCCGACGGCCTGCCCGACCATCCGGGGCGCCTCGACGACGGACGTCCGCAGCGCGCCGCGGCCCCGGGCGGGACGGACCTCGGACAGCAGCAGGAGCAGTGCCACGAGCGCCACCGCCTGGAGCGCCACGGCGACCAGGACCGGCACGGTGAGCGCGCTGACCGGCCCGATCGGACCGAGCGCCACCAGCCCGCCGCCGATCAGCGCGCCGGCGCCGATGGCCACGCCGATGACGGTGCCCGCGTACCCGAGGCCCGCCTCGTACTTCGCGTCCGGGTCGGCGGCGAGGGTCGCGTCGACGTACCAGGACTCCAGGGGACCGCTGTCGAGCGCCCGGAAGACGCCCTGCAGGGCCCAGACCACGAAGAAGAGCGCGAACGAGTCGGCCACGCTGAACAGCAGCAGCGAGGCCAGGTTGACGATCCAGGCCACCACCAGGACCGGCCGCCGGCCGAGGGCGTCGGCGAACCCGCCCGTCGGCAGTTCGAGGGCCAGGACGACGAGGCCCTGGGCCACGGACACCAGGCCGATCTGCGACAGCGAGAGGCCGCGCTCCTGCATCAGCAGGATCATGACGGGGACCATGAGACCGGTGGGCAGCCAGCGCAGCCCGTGCAGCACGAGGAACCGGCGCCGGACCTGGCGTACGGACAGGGTGCTCATCGCTTCTCCTCCACCCGCGGGAACGCGGCCACGAAGACGTGGACGCTCTGGACGTCCGGCTCGTCGGACACCGGCTCGTGGCGGTACCGCATGAGCACCTGCCACAGCTCGTCGTTGAGCGCCCGCAGCCTCGCCGGCCCGAGGGTGAGCACCATGTCGCTCATGCCGGCGGCTTCACGCCACTCGGCCGAGTGGCCGGTGGCGACGGTCATCCACCGCTCGGCGCCCTCGACCATCAGCCGCACCTGCTCGGTCTGGATCCACTCCACCGCCGCCCGGGCGTCCGGGTCGTCGTCGAAGTCGGTGGGCTCGAAGTTGCTGATGTCGTGTGCGGCCCGCCACCACCGCTGGCGGCCGGTGCCGAGGTCGGGATCCTCGGCGACCAGCCCCACCTCGGCGAGCTGCCGCAGGTGGTAGCTGGTCGCCCCGGTGTTGGTGTCGAGCTTCTCGGCGAGCATGGTCGCCGTGGCGGGCCCGTCGACCCGCAACGTGCCGAGCAGCCGCATGCGCAGCGGATGGGCGAGGGCGCGCACCTGCCGGGCGTCGAGATGGACCTCGCGCGGGGCGGGTTCGCGGGTGTCGGGAGCGTCATGCATGCATGCACAATATCTGTGCACATAAACTGTGCACAAGAGTTGTGCATAAAGTTTGTGCATCCGTGGCCGGCGTGGATGGCGCGGGATCCTGGATCTGGTGGCCTCGGCGGCAGTGGGAGGCCCCCACACCCCGGAGCGCGCGCGGTCGTCCGGTCTGCGCCAGGGCCGGCGGTCAGGCGGCGAGGAGTTCGCGGACGCCGCGCAACCGCGTCCGCAGCAGGCCGGCGGCGCGGGTCACGTCGAGGCGTACGTCGGTGGGGCGCAGCAGGCCCGACGCGGCGCTGGTGGTCGTCTTCACGGCGCCCGGGTCGAGCCCCTCCCGGCGGGCCACCAGCAGGCCGATGTCGGCGCGGCTGACCGGGTCGGGACCGGCCACGTTGAGCGGGCCGGCGTAGTCGCTGGCGATGAGTTCGCGTACGGCGGCGGCGAGGTCGGTCACGTCGATCGGGCAGCGGATCTCGTCGGTGAACAGGGCGGCCCGCCCGGCGAGGGCGTCCCGGCAGAGCTGGATCTGCTTGCTGCCCTCGCCGAGGATCAGCGAGGTGCGCACCAGCACGGCGCCGGGGTCGACCGCCCGCACGGCCGTCTCGGCGGCCGCCTTCGCGGCACCGTACGGGTAGACCGGCGTCGGCGGCTCGTCGTCGGCGTACGGCTCGGGGCGTCCGGCGTGCAGCGCGTCGCTGGAGATGTGCACCAGCCGCGCCCCCACCTCGGCGGCGGCGTACGCGACGTGGGCGGCCCCGTCGGCGGTCACCGCCCAGTCCCCGTACCGGTAGGGGGTGCCGACGACCGCGGTGGGCCGCACCCGCGTGACCAGCTCGCGCACGGCGGCGCGGTCGGTGACGTCGAGCCGGTACGCCTCGACGCCGGGCACCCCGACGGCGCCCGAGTGGTACGTCCCGACGACCCGCTCCCCGGCCGCGACGGCCTGCCGGCACACCTCGCCGCCGAGGAACCCGCTGGCCCCCACCACGAGAATCGTCACGCCGCCCTCCGGTCACGACCGCCGCGAGCCCCGCGCCCGACGCCGTCGATCACGAGGTTAGCGGGCGGCCCGCCGGGGCGGCGCCTCGCCAACCTCGTGATCGACGCAGCGACACGGCGCCACGACGCGACGGGAGCGGTCAGGTCGGGTCGGCGACCGGGGCGACCGGACCGGCCGTGCCCGTGTGCGGCGCCGCCTGCGGCTTCGGCTTCGCGTCGATGCCCGCCTCCGCGCGCTGCTGCGCGGTGATCGGCGTCGGCGCGCCGGTCAGCGGGTCGAAGCCGCCCCGCGTCTTCGGGAAGGCGATCACCTCGCGGATCGAGTCCGCCCCGGCGAGGAGCATGCAGACCCGGTCCCACCCGAAGGCGATGCCGCCGTGCGGCGGCGGGCCGTACTTGAACGCCTCCAGCAGGAACCCGAACTTGTCCTGCGCCTCCTCCGGCGTGATGCCGAGCAGGTCGAAGACCCGCCGCTGCACGTCACCCCGGTGGATACGGATCGAACCGCCGCCGATCTCGTTGCCGTTGCAGACGATGTCGTACGCGTAGGCGAGGGCCCGGTCCGGCGCCTCCTCGAACCGGTCCACCCACTCGGCGTTCGGGGAGGTGAACGGGTGGTGCACCGCCGTCCAGCCGCCCTCGTCGTCGCGCTCGAACATCGGCGCGTCGACCACCCAGCAGAACGCCCAGGCGCTTCCGTCGACCAGCCCGGCCCGCTTGGCGATCTCCACGCGGGCCGCGCCGAGCAGCTCCTGGGCCTCGCGGGTGTTCGTGCTCGCCGCGAAGAAGATGGCGTCGCCCGGCTTGGCGCCGACCGCGTCGGCGAGGCCGGCCAGGTGCGCCTCGGAGAGGTTCTTCGCCACGGGTCCGCGCGGCTGGCCGGTCTCGGCGTCGAGCACCACGTACGCGAGCCCGCGCGCGCCGCGCGCCTTCGCCCAGTCCTGCCAGCCGTCCAGCTCCTTACGGGTCTGGCTGGCGCCGCCGGGCATGACGACCGCGCCCACGTACCCGCCCGCGTCGATGGCGCCGGCGAAGACCCGGAACTCGGTGCCGCGCAGGTAGTCGGTCAGCTCGGTCAGCTCGACGCCGTAGCGCAGGTCCGGCTTGTCGGAGCCGTACCGGGCCATCGCGTCGTGCCAGGTGATCCGCGGGATCGGCCGGGGGATCTCGTACCCGGCCAGGTCCGACCAGAGCTCCGACACGATCGCCTCGCCGAGGTCGATCACGTCGTCCTCGGTGACGAAGGACATCTCGATGTCGAGCTGGGTGAACTCCGGCTGCCGGTCGGCCCGGAAGTCCTCGTCCCGGTAGCAGCGGGCGATCTGGTAGTAGCGCTCCATGCCGCCGACCATGAGCAGCTGCTTGAACAGCTGCGGCGACTGCGGCAGGGCGTACCAGCTGCCGGGCTGCAGGCGCACCGGCACCAGGAAGTCGCGGGCGCCCTCGGGCGTCGAGCGGGTCAGGGTCGGCGTCTCGATCTCCAGGAAGTCCCGCTCGTGCAGCACCTTCCGGGCCAGCTGGTTGGCCCGCGAGCGCAGCCGCATGGCCTTCGCCGGCCCGCCGCGGCGCAGGTCCAGGTAGCGGTAGCGCAGGCGTACGTCGTCGCCGGCCTCCACCTGGTCGTCCACCGGCAGCGGCAGCGGCGCGGCCTCGGACAGCACCTCCAGCTCGGTGGCCGTGACCTCGACCTCGCCGGTGGGCAGGTCCGGGTTCTCGTTGCCCTCGGGGCGGCGGGTCACCTCGCCGGTGACCTTCACGCAGAACTCGTTGCGCAGCGCGTGGGCGTCCTCCTCGCGGAACACGACCTGGACCACGCCGGAGCCGTCGCGCAGGTCGACGAAGATGACGCCGCCGTGGTCACGCCGGCGGGCGACCCAGCCGGCGAGAGTCACCGTGGTGCCGGCGTCCGTCGCGCGCAGGCTGCCGGCGTCATGGGTACGGATCACGACTCGCGTCTCCTCATCTGCGGTACACGTCTGCTCCCCCGCATTCTGTCAGCCGCCCGGCGGGGACGGCCGGGGGGTGAGGAAGGCGCACGCGAGCGGGCCGCCGGAGGCGCTCCGGCGGCCCGCTCGTGGGTACGGATCAGAAGATGCTCACGCCGTAGGCGCTCAGCGCCTCGGTCACCGGCTGGAAGTAGGTGGTGCCGCCGGTGCGGCAGTTGCCGCTGCCGCCGGAGGTCAGGCCCAGGGCGGTGCTGCCGCTGAACAGGGAGCCGCCGCTGTCGCCGGGCTCGGCGCAGACCGTGGTGCGGATGAGGCCGGTGACGGTGCCCTCGGCGTAGTTGACCGTGGCGTTGAGCGCGGTCACCGAACCGCTGCGCAGGCCCGTGGTGCTGCCGGAGCGCTGCACGGACTGGCCGACGTACGCGTTGCCGGCGCCCGTGATGTCGCGGTAGCTGCCGTTGTAGAGGTAGACGTTGCCGGCCGCGTTGGCGGAGTTGCTGTGCCGGACGATGCCGTAGTCGTTGCCCGGGAAGCTGGACCCGGCGCGGGTGCCGAGCAGGTTCGTCTGGCTGGAGTTCGAGTACCAGCTCGAGGAGATGTTGGTGCAGTGCCCGGCGGTCAGGAAGTAGTAGGTGCTGCCGCTGCGGACGTTGAAGCCGAGCGAGCAGCGACCGCCACCACCGGCGTAGATCGCCTGGCCACCGGAGATGCGGGTGCTCAGCACGCCGGCCTCGGACTCGATCCGCACGGCGCCGTTGGCCCGGGCCGCGGCCGCCTTGACCCGCTCCAGCTTGGCGCCGGTCACCGTGCTGTCGACGGAGACGACGACCTGGTTGGTGACCGGGTCGGTCCACCAGGCGGTGCCCGGGATGGTGACGTTGCGCTCCAGGTCGGCGGTGACCCGGGCCAGCTCGGCCGCGCCGCGCTGGACGATCTTGGGGGTCGCGCCGGCGGCACGGACCTGACGGGCGGCGGCCTCGTCGGTCACGGTCACGACCATCTTGCCGCTGGCGTCGGCGTACGCGCCGGCGGAGCGGTCGCCGAGCCGCTCGGAGAGGGTGGCGGCGGCGTCGGGGGAGGCGGTGGGGGCGGCCTGCGCCGGAGCGCCGATGAGCGAACCGGCGATCAGGGTTCCGGCCACGGCGACGGTGGCGGCGCGGCGGAGTGAGGACCTCGTGGGTCGCATGTAACAACCTCCAGGGAGGGGGCGACGGCCCGCACCGGGGGCGGCGGGGCCCGGGTACGCCCGGCCGAACTGGGGGAATCGGCCGAACTCACTGAAGTATTCACATACATAAGATCCTAAGCAAGACTCCGCTTCGCCCTTTTCGCCCGGACGACGGCGGTCACCGGCCGGAAACATTGTGGACACAGATGACCGTCTATACCATCTGCTCACCGCACCTCTCCCCCACGGCAACCGCGACCCGGAGGCCACCATGTCCCCCATCCGGCGCCTGCTCGCCCCGCTCGCCGCACTGACCGCCCTCACCCTGCTTCCCGCCGCCCCCGCCGTCGCCGACCCCGGCCCGCCGCCGAACGCGATGGCCAGCCTCGGCGACTCGATCACGCGCGGCTTCAACGCCTGCGGCTGGTACGTCGACTGCACCTCACGGTCGTTCAGCACCGGCGACAACTCCGCCGTCAACAGCCACTACCTGCGCATCCGCGCCGTCAACCCCGCCATCGGCGGCAACAACCACAACGACGCCCGCTCCGGCGCGAAGTCCGCCGACATGTACGGGCAGGCCGGCACCGCCGTCAGCCAGGGCGTCGGCTACCTGACCATGCTGATCGGCGCCAACGACGCCTGCACCAGCTCGGAGTCGAGCATGACCCCGGTGAGCACCTTCCGCGCGAACATCGACGCCGCGCTGAACCGGCTCCGGACCGGGCTGCCCGACGCCAAGGTACTGGTACTCAGCATCCCGGACGTCCACCGGCTCTGGTCGGTCGGCAAGGACAGCGCGAGCGCCCGCACCGCGTGGTCGCTCTTCGGCATCTGCCAGTCGTTGCTGGCCAACCCGACCTCCACCGCCCAGGCCGACGTGGACCGCCGCAACCGCGTACGCCAGCGGGTCGTCGACTACAACACCCAGCTCGCCCAGGCGTGCGCCGCGTACGGGCCGAACTGCGACTTCGACGACAACGCCGTGTTCGGCTACCCGTTCACCCTGAACCAGCTCTCCGGCTGGGACTACTTCCACCCGAACGCCACCGGCCAGCAGGTGCTGGCAAACGTCTCGTACGCCGCCGGCTTCGGCTGGTGACCCGGCCCGGCGGGGCGGGCGTCTGAGCTCCGCCCCGCCGGCGCGGGGCGGGCGTGTCGGCCCGGCCCCGCCGGGCCAACGATCGCCCCTTGGCGTGGTCAGTCGACGCGGCGGCGGGCACCCGGACCCGGCCGGGGCACCACGTCGCGCGGTGACGCCACCCGGTGCCCACGGTCGCAGTGCAGCTCGACGCGGACCTCGGCGCCGCAGTCCCGGTGCCCGACGCTCACCGGCGAGCCGTCCGGGTCGGCGAGGTAGCGGTCCCCCCAGCCCAGCACCGCCACGAGCAC
>Ga0164243_10014742_pt1 | contig 10867 bp, 11 predicted proteins | sample OricompcompostOP_FD_108781 | JGI IMG/M metagenome (GOLD analysis project Ga0164243, IMG submission 108781) | Organic Plus compost microbial communities from Emeryville, California, USA - Original compost - Organic plus compost (OP) | ecosystem: Engineered > Solid waste > Mixed feedstock >...
GCCAGGGAGAACAGCAGGTCGCGGACGGTGGAACTGTCCCGGATGCTCCCGATGAACTGCCGCATCACGCCGAGACCCCCGCTGCGGCTGACCCCGCCGTCGGTCGGTTGCAGGTCGCCGGCGATGATCCGCAACAACGTCGTCTTGCCCGCGCCATTGGGACCGACCAGGGCGACCACCGCGCCGTCACCGACCCGGAAGCCGATGTCGTCCAGCAGCGGCCTGCCGTCGGGGAGGTGGAACGACACCCTCGTCAGTTCCACGTGTCCCACGGCTCCCAGGGTACGGACCCGAGTCCGGCGCGGCCACCGGATAAGTCGCCCCCACCTACTTTGTGAAGGCAGTCACAAATCACTGGCAACCAACTCACCGGCATGAGAGCATCGGCCAATGACCCCGGGCGGCCGCCGATGACGAGCCGTCGGACACGCGGGCAAGCGCGGGCCGACGAGGTCCTCCGCGAGCCGATGTTCGCCAAGTTCTGGACGGCCTCGACGATCAGCTCGCTGGGATCCGCGGCGACCACGGTCGCCCTGCCGGTGCTGGTGGTCCGGCAACTGGGCGCCTCCAATTTCGAGATCGGCCTGGTCAACGCGGCGCAGCTGGTGCCCTATCTGGTACTCGGCCTGTTCGCAGGGGTGTTCATCGACCGCTGGCGTCGCCGTCCGTTGCTGATCCGCGCCAGCATCGGACGTGCGGTACTGCTGGGCTGCGTGCCAGCCTTCTGGGCAGCAGGTTGGCTGTCGCTGCCGCTGCTGGTCGCGCTCCTGATCGGCTTCGGGGCGCTCAACGTCTTCGCCATCGCGGGTGCCCAGTCGTTCCTGCCGGCGGTGGTGCCGCGACGACACCTGTTCCGGGCCAACGCCAGGCTCGACCAGAGCGACGCCGTGGCCCAGACGCTCGGCCCAGCGGCCGGCGGCGCGCTGGTTGCGGCCCTGGGCGCGCCGCTGATCCTGTTGATCGACGCGATCAGCTATCTGGTCGACGCCGTGCTCATCGGCCGGGTCACCGTCGACGAGCCGGAACCCGCGGCGCCCCGCCGGGCCGGCATCGCAGCGGCGATCGCCGAGGGAATGCAATGGATCTACCGACACCCGACCCTCGGCCCGATGACGGTGTCCTCCCACGTCTGGTTCGTCGGGAACAACGCCATGCTCACCGTCATGGCGCCGTTCGCGCTGCGGCAACTCGGCCTGAGCTCGCTCACCTTCGGACTGCTCTTCGCACTGCTGGGAGTCACCACGCTGATCGGTGCGCTGCTGTCTCCGCGGATCGGCGATCTGCTGGGCGTCGGCCCGTCCATCGTGGTCTGTCGGGCCGGCTACCCGGTGGCGTTGATCATGCTCGCGGTCGTCGCGGGCCACGGCGTGACTCCGACGACGGCGGCCGTCGTGGTGTTCGTCGCCCTCGGTCTGTGGGGACTGATCAGCGGCATCGAGAATCCCAACGAGATGGGCTACCGCCAGACCGTCACGCCGCCGGAGTTCCTGGGCAGGGTGAATTCGACCGCCCGGTCGGCGAACCGGACCTGCGCTGTGCTCGGCGCGCTGGCGGGCGGCGCGGTGTCGGGCGCGTTCGGATACCGGACGGCTTTCCTGCTCAGCGCATCGGCGCTGGTCGCGGCGTTCGTCATCGCCGTCGTCACGCCGCTGCGCTCGGCCCGGATCGAGACCTGAGTGTCGGTGCGATTGCCGGCAATTCGGACCACGGTCTGATCCCGCGGTTGGCGGACGGGGTAACAATGGGCACATGTCCAGCACCGGAGCCGAAAACAAGGGCCGACCGCGGCGCAAGCCGCTGCTGGCGTGGATCGCACCGCTGGCAGCCGCCGCCCTGGCAGTCGGCGGCGGGGTCCTCGCCGACACCACCGCGAGTGCCGAACCGCCGCTGCCGAAGAAGACGCCGCAGCAGTTGCTGACCGCGGTGGCCGGGGCCGAGGTCCCCGGACTGTCCGGGACCGTCACCGAGACCGCGAATCTCGGCCTGCCGTCGTTGCCGACCGGTGACCAGGGCCCGACCTCGTCGTCAAACTTCTCCGACCTGATCAGCGGCACCCACACCCTCAAGGTGTGGACCAGCGGCACCGACAAGTCGCGGATCGCGATGCTGGGCACGTACGGCGAATCGGACCTGATCCGCAACGGCAAGCAGGCCTGGCTCTGGTCGAGCAAGGACAAGAAGGCTGTCCACACCAAGTACGTCGGTGTCACGCCGGACTGGCGACGCCAGGGCGAGCCGCCGGCCGGTGCGAGCACTCCGCAGGAGATGGCGCGGCAGGTGTTGCAGGCCATCGATCCCAGCACCACGACCTCGGTGGCCCGCAACGTCACCGTGGCGGGGCGGTCGGCGTACCAGCTGGAGCTGACCCCCAAGGACAGCCGTTCGTTGGTCGACACGGTGACCATCGCTGTCGACGCCAAGACCTCGGTGCCGCTCCAGGTCCAGGTCACCGCCGACGGCCAGAGCAAGCCGGCGATCTCCGTCGGATTCACCCACGTCGACTTCTCGGTACCGGACGCCAAGACGTTCGTCTTCGATCCGCCGCAGGGCACCACCGTGACCGAGCACACCGTCACCGCACCGGACAAGCGGGATCGGGCCGACGCCCGCAAGCGGGCACACACGCAGGCTGACCGGACCAAGACTGTCGGCACCGGCTGGACCGCCGTCGTGATCAGCAGGTCCGACCTGAAGTCCGGCATGAAGTCCGGCCCGGGCAACGACCGGATGCTGCAGGCACTCCCCCGGGTTTCCGGCTCGTGGGGGTCGGGACGGTTGCTCAGCGGCTCCCTGTTCAGCGCGGTGATCACCGACGACGGCCGGGTCGCGGTCGGCGCGGTCCGTCCGCAGCTGCTCTACAGCGCCCTGCAGAAGTAGGCGGGCGCTGTCCAGAGACGTGGTGACCGGACCTGCCGTCCAGACCCGCGGCCTGACCAAACGGTTCCGGCACCAGCTCGCCGTCGACGATGTCGACCTCGAGGTGCCGACCGGCGCAGTCTACGGTTTCCTCGGTCCGAACGGATCGGGCAAGACCACGACCATCAGGATGCTGCTCGGACTCATCCGGCCGACCGCGGGTGTCCCGACCGTGTTGGGCGAACCGATCCCGGAACGGATCTCCCACGCCCTTCCCCGGGTCGGCTCGCTGGTCGAGGGACCCGCATTCCACCCCTATCTCTCCGGCCGGAAGAACCTGCAGCGGCTCGATGCCGCCGACCCGTACGCCTCCCGCCGGTCCGCCGCGCGCCGGATCGACGCAGCACTGGAGCGGGTCGGCCTGATGCCGGCCGCGGACAAGACCTACCGTGCCTATTCGCTGGGTATGCGTCAGCGGCTGGCGATCGCCGCCGCGCTGCTGCAACCCCGCGACCTGTTGGTACTGGACGAACCGACGAACGGCCTCGACCCGCAGGGCACCCGTGAGGTACGGCACCTGGTTGCCGATCTTGCCGACGACGGGGCGACCATCCTGATCTCGTCCCACCTGCTCAGCGAGGTCGAACAGATCTGCAGCCACGTCGGAGTGATGCATGCCGGCAAGCTGCTGGCCCAGGGCACGATCGAGGAGTTGCGGGCACAGACCGCGCCGACCGTGCGGCTGGAGACGACCGATCCAGCAGCGGCGATCAAGATCATGAAAGAGCTCGGACTCGGCCGGCCGCACAGCGAACGGTCCGGTGATCATCATCTGGTGGTCGCGGCACTCGGCAAGGTGGAGACCGCCAAGATCGTTCCGGCACTGGTCGCCGACGGCGTTCCGGTGTTGGGCTTCGCAGTGGCCACGCAGAGCCTGGAGGACGTGTTCGTCGGCCTGACCGGGGAGGGCTTCGATGTCAGCGGTTGAGGCCGTACCCAATCCGGTGGTGTCCTGGCTGCGGCTCTTCGGCTCCGAGTGCCGGCTGGTGATCAGTCGACGCCGCAACATCGCCGGACTCGGTGTACTCGCAGCGGTGCCGATCCTGATCGCGGTCGCAGTGAAGATCTGGGGTGTTGGTGGCGGCGGCCCGAGCTTCGTCGACGCGATCACCGGCAACGGCCTGTTCGTCGCGCTCGCCGCACTGGCCGTGGAACTGCCGCTGTTCCTGCCGCTGGCCGTCTCCTGGATCTCCGGCGACGCGATCGCCGGCGAGGCCAACCTCGGCACGCTGCGCTATCTGCTGACCGTCCCGGTGGGACGAACCCGGTTGCTGACGGTCAAGTACGCCAGCCTGATCTTCTTCTCATTGGCCGCCACGGTGCTGGTGGCGCTGGTGGGCGCCCTGATCGGATCGATCCTATTCGGCACCGGGCCGATGATCCTGCTGTCCGGCGACACGATCGGCTTCGGTGCAACGGTGGTCCGGCTCGCTTTGGTGTGCTGCTATCTGGCAGCCGGTTTCGCGGCCCTCGCGGCGATCGGGCTGTTCGTGTCGACACTGACCGAACAGCCCATCGGTGCCACGGTGGCCACCGTGTTGATCAATGTCGGCATGTTCGTGCTGGACACCATCACCCAGCTGGACTGGCTGCATCCCTATCTGCTCACCCACTGGTGGATGTCCTTCGGTGACCTGCTGCGGTCCCCGATCTACACCGGTGACATCAGCCGCGGCCTGCTCACCGCCCTGGCGTACGCGATCATCTTCTGGCTGGCCGCCTGGGCACGGTTCAGCAGCAAGGACGTGACCAGCTAACCCGGCGTGATCATCGCCTGATCCTCAGGGCCGGTCGGATCCCGCCGATCAGATGTCGCCGATCAGATGTCGCCGGTCAGATCTCGCCGGTCAGATGTCGTCGGTGCTGAACGTGTCGCACCGGCGCGGGTCACCGGTCTGGTAACCCTGGGTGAACCAGCGCACCCGCTGCCGGCTCGACCCATGGGTCCAGTTGTCGGAGTTGCCGCCGGAGAGCTTGTCGTCACCGATCGCCCGGGCGGTCCGGATCACTTCGGAGATCTGCTCCTTGCTCAGCGGCTCGAGCATCGCGTCCTCGCCGTCGTCGGCCTTGTTGGCCCACACCCCGGCATAGCAATCGGCCTGCAACTCCAGCCGCACCGAACCGGACTTCGCGCCGTGGGACCCCATCCGCTGCGCCTTCTGATCGGTGCCGAGCAGGTGCTGGACGTGATGGCCGAACTCGTGCGCCACGACGTACTCCTGGGCCAACGGACCCTTGCTGCCACCCAACTGCCCGGCCAGGGTGTCGAAGAACGACGGATCGAAGTAGGCGGTCTGATCACCGGGGCAGTAGAACGGTCCGACCGCGGACGTGGCACTACCGCAGCCGCCGGTGTTCACCGATCCGGAGAAGATCACCGTCTTCGGTCCCACGTAGTCCTCGACCATGTCCGGCCAGACCCGGTCGAGGCTGTTGGTGGTGGCAACGATCCGGCAGATGGTGTCGGAATTCGCCTTCTCCACCGTGCAACTGTCGATGTGCTGGTCGATCTGATCACCGCCGGCACCGCCGCCGTCGACCTGTCCGCTGCCCGGGCCGCCGCCGGATCCCAGTTGGCCCAGGACATCGCCGGGATCGCCGCCGAGCAGCACAACGGCGAGTAGGACGATGATGACGCCGGCGCCGCCACCGATCGCCACCTTGCCGCCACGGCCTCCCCGGCCCGAGACGCGGCCGGTGTCCAGCGGCCCGTCGCCACGAAACGTCATACCGCCATCGTGGACCGCGGCCCGGTCCGCGGCAACTTTGGCCAGCGACCGGCCCGGGACGTTAAATAGTCGCTGTGGGAAACGACGATCGGGCCAGATATCCCAAGGGGCGCCCGGCCGGGGGACGCGCGCCGATGCCGCGACGGTCCGGCGCGCAACAGGCCCGGCTCTGGATCCTGTCGCTGTGCGGAGCCGTTCCCGGTGCCGTGGTGGTCTACCTGACCGACAGCTTCTGGAGCGGCGCCGGCGTCTTCCTGGCCGTCGTGATCGTGCTCGGCGTCCTGCTCTACCTCTACGAGAAACGGAAGCAGCAGTGACCCAACCCCCACCGGATCATCCGTCAGCTCTGGAGCTGGTGGAACGGAAGAACCGTCGTGGTGTGGTCTCCTTCGTACGGCGCAGCCCACGCCTCACCCCACAACAGCAACGTCTCTGGGACCGGTTCGCCGACCGCTGGCTGATCGAGGTGCCCCGCGCAGACAACACCACGTCGATCGACCCGGCACATCACGTCGACCTGGTCGCCGCCTTCGGCCGGGAAGCCCCCTTGATCATCGAGATCGGTCCGGGCATGGGCGAGTCGCTGGCGCCGATGGCGGCAGCCCGGCCCCAGGCCAATGTCCTCGCCTTCGAGGTGTATCGCCCGGCGATCGCCCGGATCCTGGCCAAGATCGACCGGTACGGTGCCGAGAACGTCCGGGTGGTGCAGGCCAATGCGGTCGACGGCCTGCGGCAGATCGCACCCGAGGCGGGGGTGACCGAGCTGTGGATGTTCTTCCCTGATCCGTGGCACAAGTCAAAACACCGCAAGCGGCGGCTGGTCAACCACGAGTTCGCCGATCTGGTGGCGTCCCGACTGGAGTCCGGTGCGGTCTGGCGGCTGGCCACCGACTGGGCGGACTATGCGCGGCAGATGCGTGCCGTACTCGATGATCATCCCGCCTTCGACAGCCTCCATCCCGGCTCGTTCGCACCGCGCTGGTCCGACCGGCCGGTGACCAAGTTCGAGCAGCGCGGCATCGATGAGGGCAGAGAGATCTTCGATCTGGCCTATCGTCGCCGGCCGCGGTGACCATGACATCGAAGATCACCGGCGACCGGCCGGAACGGTGGCGGTTGGACGTCAGCTACCGCGGGACGGACTTCTCCGGCTGGGCGCTCCAGCCGGGATTGCGTACCGTCCAAGGGGAACTCGAGCTGTGGCTACCCCGATTGCTGCGCGTTGATCATGAACTGCCGCTGGTCGTCGCCGGCCGGACCGACGCCGGTGTGCATGCCCGGGGACAGGTCTGCCACTTCGACTGTGAACCGGGCGTGATCACCGACGACGGCACGACGCTGCTCCGCCGGTTCGCCCGGGTGCTGCCCGACGATCTTGTGGTACGCCGGGTGCAGCGGGCACCGGACGGATTCGACGCCCGGTTCTCCGCGCTGCGCCGTCGGTATGCCTACCGGCTGGCGGACGGGCCGCTGCCGCCCGATCCGCTGCATCGTGATCATGTCGCCCGCTGGCCCCGGCCGTTGGATCCGGATGCGATGAACGCCGCCGCCGCCCGGCTGCTCGGGCTGCGGGATTTCGCCGCATTCTGCAAGCGCCGGGAGGGTGCGACGACCATCCGTACGTTGATCGAATTGTCCGGGCGCCGTGGTGCCGACGGCCCGTTGGCCGGGGTGATCGAGTTCACCGTCGTCGCGGATGCGTTCTGCCATTCGATGGTGCGGTCGCTGGTCGGGGCACTGGTCCGCGTCGGGGAAGGCGCCCGGCCCGCCGACTGGCTCGCCGAAGTCGCCGACCGAGGCGTCAGGGACAGCGGCATCCAGGTGATGCCTGCCGCCGGGCTCACCCTGGAGCAGGTGGACTACCCGGCAGATGATCAACTTGCCGCGCGGGCCGTCGAGGCCCGCCGCACCCGGGAGCTGTCGGGGACGGCCGATGACTGATCACTACTTCACCAACTCCCCCAACGCGGGACGGAACCGGCAGACCACGACGGCCACCATCTGGGGCACTGACTACCGGTTCATCACCGCCGGCGGCGTCTTCGCCCGCTCCGGGCTGGACATCGCGACCCAGGTGCTGTTGCGCGCGCTCGAACCGCCGTCTGGAGCCCGGCGGTTGTGCGACGTCGGCTGCGGCTACGGTCCGATCGCGATCGCCCTGGCCGACCACTGCCCCGATGCGGTGGTCGACGCCGTCGACGTCAACGACACCGCCCTCGGGCTGTGCGGGGAGAACGCCGCGCTGGCCGGCGTGGCCGACCGGGTGGTGCCGCTGCGCCCCGAGCAGACCGACCCGGACGTCCGTTACGACGAGATCTGGTCCAACCCGCCGATCCGGATCGGCAAACAGCCCCTGCACGAGTTGCTGCTGCTGTGGTTGCCGCGGCTGCGGCCCGGCGGGGTGATGCGCATGGTGGTCGGGAAGAACCTCGGTGCGGACACCCTGCAGGCCTGGCTGACCGGCCAGGGATATCGGTGCGAACGAGTGGCCAGCGCCAAGGGCTTCCGGGTCCTGGTCGCCCACGCAGCCGGCTGAGCAGCGGTGACGATCAGGTCTTGGCGCTGACCCGGGTCAGCACCTCCGGCCATCGCGCCTCCAACCGCCGACCGCCGATCCTCACCCCGTAGCGGATGGCCAGGGCGCCGCTGACGATGCCGACGACGATCGCCAGATAGGCCAGCCAACCGAACCAGTAGGACAGGATCACCAGAACGATAGTCGGCAATCCGATGATCACCGTCAGTCCGGTGCTTGCCCCCATCGAGGCGAGCGAGGCAAGTCCACCGCTGTTGTTGCGCTGGAAGGGACTCTGCCCGGGCGGCGGTACCGGCACCTGCCAGACCGAGCCGGCCCAACAGCCGACGCCGAGCCCGATCAGCCCCAGCCCGATCGTCAGCGCCAACACGACCGAGAAGAGATGTGCCTCGCCGGACAGCAGCACCGCCGCAACAGTCATGATCACCACGATCGGCCCGATCACCACCGCGGTGGCCATCGCCCGCCCGGCGCGGTCGGCCATGCCGCTGACTCCGGTCACCACGTGGATCCACAGCGCCGATCCGTCGTAGGAGATGTCGGTGGTGACCACACTGCCCAGCAGCAGCGAGATGAACACCGGCGCGAAGGCGGCAACCGGCCGTGACCCGTGGTCGACATTGATCAACTGGGTGACGATGACGATGATCGGCGCGACGCAGATGCCGCCGATCGCGGCCAGATAGCGAGGATCGCGACGCCAGTAGAGCAGCACCCGGGAGGCGATGGCCCCTGCCGGAGTGTCCGGGAACAGCCGCTCGGCGAGATTGCCGCGGACCGTCGTCCGGGTGCGGCCGCCGCTCTCCAGCGGCGAGGTCAGGCTGCCCGACAGGAAGTACCGCCAGGCCAGCCACAGGACCGCCAGGAATGCCGCGGCGAGCAGCAGCTTGACCACCGCGATCACCGGTGACCCGACCGCCGTCTCGGCGGGTACCGACCAGATCCAGCCGATCGGCGTCCAACCGATCACCTCACCGGTCCGGTGCAGGATGGCGAGCAGGACGGTCGGCTCGAAGCCCCGGCTGGCGTTGGTCACGGCGTTGATCGCCAGGCCGATGCTGGCGCCGAACAGGGCTAGGGCGACCGCGGCGAAATCCCGGAACCGGCGCGAGGAGAGTGCTTGGGCGAAGGCGCTGGTCGCGGTTCGCGCCAGCAGCGAACAGGTGGCGACACCCAGCGGCACGGTGATCACGGCGGCGACGACGGTCACCGGGTTGCGGGACCAGGTGGCGATCAGTCCCGCGGCGATCAGGGTGGTGGCAATTCCGGGCACGCCGATCAGTCCTGCCAGGAAGAGGCCCGGCTGGAGCCGACGGGCCGGGACCGGCAGCAACGCGAATTTGGCGGGATCGACGGTCTCATCACTGCCGAAGACCAGCAACGACATCAGCAGCCAGCCCACGGTCAGCAGGCCGAACCCGAGCACGGTGACAGCGGCCGCCAGATCGGCCGGAGCGAACCGCAGGGCGACCAGGCCAGCCCAGCAACCCAGTACGATGCCGACCCCGTACACCAGGCCGATCACCAGGGCGACGATCCGCCAGACGCTGCGCCGCAGCCCGTTGCGCAGCAGGGTGAGTTTCAGACCGACGATGACCGCAACCACGCCAGCACCTCCGACTCTCCCGCGTGCGTCGCCGACCGGAATCCGACCAGGTTGAGGAACCGTTGTTGCAGGGACTCGCCGGCCCTGACCTCGTCCAACGTGCCGGCGGCCAGGATCTGGCCGTCGACGACGACCGCGAGGCTGTCGCACAGGCTCTCCACCAGCTCCATCACATGGCTGGAGAGCACCACGGTGCCACCGCTGGCGACGTAGCCGCGCAGGATGGTCCGGATGCCCTCACCGGAGACCGGGTCGACCGCCTCGAACGGCTCGTCCAGGATGAGCAGCCGCGGTGCGTGGATCAGGGCGCAGGCGAGGCCGATCTTCTTGGTCATACCGGCCGAGTAGTCCACGACCAGCTGGTCGGCGTCGGAGGCCAGTCCGAGCGCGTCGAGCAACTCCTCCGAACGGGTGGCGATGGCGTCGGCCGGAACGCCGCGCAACCGTCCGACGTACCGGAGCAGTTCCCGGCCGCTCAGCCGGTCGAACAACCGCAGGCCGTCGGGCAGCACACCCATCAGCGCCTTGGCCGCCGGCGGGTCGTTCCAGACGTCACGACCCAGCACGTACGCCTCCCCAGCGTCCGGGCGGAGCAGTCCGGTGGCCATCGACAGGGTGGTGGTCTTGCCGGCGCCGTTCGGCCCGACCAGACCGAACATGCGTCCCTGCTCCACCCGCAGGTCGAGCCCGCGGACTGCCACCTTCTGGCCGAAGCTCTTGACCAGACCCCGCAGGTCGAGCGCCGGCGGTCGTGGTTGGTCCGATGCGTACAACGTCATGCCTTCCATCAAACACTGTGCCGGGTGCCAACACCCGCGACATTTGTCCTGATCTTCGATACCGGCATGATCAACTGCAATGGGGGACGGCCGGGACCGGTCGAAGGGCCGCGCACTAGGATGGGTGATCAGTCGCCGAACGCGATGTCCACTTCACGAGTAAGGGATGAGGATTCACATGGCTGTCTATGAGCTTCCCGATCTGCCCTACGACTACGCAGCGTTGGAGCCCCACATCTCGGGCAAGATCATGGAACTCCACCACGACAAACACCACGCCACCTACGTCGCCGGCATCAAC
>Ga0164243_10014743_pt1 | contig 10865 bp, 7 predicted proteins | sample OricompcompostOP_FD_108781 | JGI IMG/M metagenome (GOLD analysis project Ga0164243, IMG submission 108781) | Organic Plus compost microbial communities from Emeryville, California, USA - Original compost - Organic plus compost (OP) | ecosystem: Engineered > Solid waste > Mixed feedstock >...
CCGGCGGACTGAGCCGGCGGAAGCGCTCCTCATCGCCCGTTCCGCCTGTGCGACGCCGTCCGCGAGCGCCGCGTACGGCACGGCATCCGACAGGCCGACGGCCGTCGCATGGGCGCGCGCGAGTCGGCGGGGCAGCCCGTCATCGGCCGTGAGCAGCACGATGCGCCCGCCGTCGAGCGCGAACAGGAGTCCTCCGCCGGCCTCGAGCGCCGTGAGCTCGTTCAGCACCCCCTCGAGGCGTGTGCTGTCGGGGCGGGCGACCGCCACGACCACAGGCTCGGGTGGGATCGGGATGTGACGAGAGCTCGCGATCGCGTCGGCGAGGTCGACCCGCCCGGTGAGAATGGCCCGCAGCTGGGCGTGGCGAAGGGCGTGCTGGGCGGTGTCGAGGGCTCTGCCCTGCTCGAGCGACAGCTCGGCGAGGGCGACCACCGCCGTGACCACGCTCTGATCGGCGGAGTCCGGGATCCCTCTCCCCGCGATCGCGAGCGCTCCGCGAAGGCGGGACGGTCGGCCGAGCGTCTGCACCACCAGGGAGACGCCGGCGCGTTCCACGGTCGATCCCGCCCGCTGTCCGCGTGAGAGGAGCCGCCTCACCTCGTCGGCGACCTCGGCGGACTCCATCGGTTCCGGGAGCCGCCCAGCGGTCTCGGCGATCCTTCCCGACGGATCGAAGAGGGCGACCCAGCGGCCGAGCTGGTTGGACAGCTCCGTGACGACCGCGCCGATGGCATCCGTGCGCAGCGCCGCGCGCGAGATCGCTCGTTGCGCTCCGAGGGCCCATGCGTCGCGTGCGTGGGCGGCCCGTGCGATGAGGTCGGCCGCATAGCGGGACACCGCGATGAAGGGAACACGAAAGGGAACCTCGAACAGCGGCATCCCGTGCTCGCGGCACGCATCGACGAGGTCTGAGGGGGTTCCCTCGGTTGCGACCTCCGTTCCGAATCCAATCCCGGCCACGCCGACCCGGTGCAGGCGCTCGACGTATGTGCGGTACGACGCGGACGAGACGTGAGGCGCGAGGAACTGGGTTCCGGTCGTGAGGACGACGTTGCCGGGCTCCAGGAAGCGCGCCGGGTCGTCGAGGTCCGAGCTGTGCACCCAGGTGAGCGGCGCGTCCGCCCTGTCCTTCTCACCCGCGACGAGGGTGCGCAGGTGCAGGGAGCTGTTCGCGAGCAGGTCGCGCAGGGTCGGATGCATGGTCTCACCGTACGACGAGAGTGCCAGGTTGTCCATCCATCGGCTGCCACATGGACAAAATGGCACTCACGTGCCCTTCACCGAGCTCTTACGATCAGCTGAGAAACGTGATCCGACCCGATCCGACCCGCGAGGAGAGACCGATGACGCTCGCCGACACCGTCCATGGAGGCCCTGCGCTCCCGCAGACGCGCATCCTGGTGACCGAGATCCCCGGCCCTGAGTCGCAGCGCTTGATGGCACGCAAACGTGCTGCCGTCTCGAGTGCGATCGGCACCACGATGCCTGTCTACGCGAAGGCGGCCGGTGGAGGGGTCGTGCTCGACGTCGACGGCAACTCCCTGATCGATCTCGGATCGGGAATCGCTGTCACCGGTGTCGGCAACAGCGCACCGCGGGTCGTCGAGGCCGTGCAGGCTCAGGTCGAGCAGTTCACGCACACCTGCTTCATGATCACCCCGTACGAGAACTACATCGAGGTGGCCGAGGCGCTCAACCGGCTCACGCCCGGTGATCACGAGAAGCGCAGTGCGCTCTTCAACTCCGGCGCCGAGGCGGTGGAGAACGCCATCAAGATCGCGCGCAGCCACACCCGCAAGCAGGCCGTGGTCTCCTTCGACCACGCCTACCACGGGCGCACGAACCTCACCATGGCGCTCACCGCCAAGAGCATGCCGTACAAGAGCGGTTTCGGGCCGTTCGCTCCCGAGATCTACCGCGCGCCCCTGTCGTACCCGTTCCGCGACGGGCTCAGCGGACCTGAGGCGGCGAAGCGCGCGATCCAGCTCATCGAGAAGCAGGTCGGGGCATCCAACCTCGCCGCGATCATCATCGAGCCCATCCAGGGCGAGGGAGGCTTCATCGTCCCGGCCGACGGGTTCCTGCCGGCGCTGCTCGACTGGGCGCGGGCCAACGACGTCGTGTTCATCGCCGATGAGGTGCAGACCGGTTTCGCACGCACCGGCGCGATGTTCGCTTCGGAGCACTTCGGCATCGTCCCCGATCTCGTCGTGACGGCCAAGGGGATCGCAGGCGGGCTGCCGCTCGCCGCCGTCACCGGGCGAGCGGAGATCATGGACGCGCCGCACGCCGGAGGGCTGGGCGGCACCTACGGAGGCAATCCCATCGCGTGTGCGGCGGCCCTCGCGACGATCGAGACGTACGAGCAGGATGGTCTCGTGGAGCGTGCGCGCGAGATCGGCGACCTCATGCGGGCGCGCCTGACGGCGATCGGCGACCCGCGCATCGGCGACATCCGGGGCAAGGGCGCGATGATGGCCATCGAGTTCGTCGATCCGGCGACCGGGGAGCCGGACGCAGCGCTGACCGCTCGCGTGGCGGCCGGATGCCACCAGCGCGGCGCGATCGTCCTGACCTGCGGCACCTTCGGAAACGTCATCAGATTCCTCCCGCCCCTCTCGATCAGCGACGAGCTGCTGAACGAAGGGCTCGACATCCTCGAACAATCCCTCGAAGCCGCCGTATTGGAGAACGCATGATCAACGAAACCGACCTCCTCGCCAAGGTCCCGACCGGCCTCTACATCGCCGGCGAATGGCGAGACACCGAGACGACTATCGACGTGCGCGACCCCGCGACGGGAGCAGTCCTCGCGTCGATCGCCGACGCATCCGCCGCTGACGCCGTGGCAGCGCTCGATGCCGCGGTCGCCGTCCAGGACGATTGGGCGACGACCGCTCCTCGTACCCGGAGTGACATCCTCCGCAGGGCGTTCGACCTCATGCAGGAACGACGCGACGAGTTCGCCCTGCTGATGACGCTCGAGATGGGCAAGCCGCTCGCCGAGTCTCAGGGAGAGGTCACCTATGGCGGTGAGTTCCTCCGCTGGTTCAGCGAGGAGGCCGTCCGCGTCCACGGTCGCTACGGCATCAACCCCGAGGGCACCGGCCGGATGATCGTGTCGCAGCACCCGGTCGGACCGTGCTACCTCATCACGCCGTGGAACTTCCCCCTCGCGATGGCGACCCGCAAGATCGGTCCGGCGCTCGCCGCCGGCTGCACCGTGGTGATCAAGCCGGCGTCGCTCACGCCGCTCACCACCCTCTACTTCGTGAAGCTGCTCGAGGAGGCCGGTCTTCCCGGTGGCGTCGTCAATGTCATCACCACCTCCTCGTCCAGCGCGGTCACCGAGCCCTTGCTGAACGATCCGCGTCTGCGCAAGCTGAGCTTCACCGGCTCCACCCCCGTCGGGCAGCAGCTGATCAAGCAGTCGGCGGCCAACGTTCTGCGCACCTCGATGGAGCTGGGTGGCAACGCCCCGTTCATCGTCTTCGACGACGCCGACCTCGACAAGGCGGTCGACGGGGCGATCGCGGCGAAGTTCCGCAACATCGGACAGGCGTGCACCGCCGCCAACCGGTTCATCGTGCATCGGAGCGTGGCCGACGAGTTCGCTCGCCGCGTCACGGAGCGCGTCAACTCGTTCCGCGTCGGTCGCGGCACGGAGGAGGGTGTGATCATCGGTCCGCTCATCGACGACCGAGCCGTGGCGAAGGCGGACGAGCTGGTGAAGGATGCCGCGCAGCGTGGCGCAACGGTCCTCACCGGCGGCAAGGCGATCGACGGGCCAGGCACCTTCTACGAGCCGACCGTGGTCAACGGGGTCGTGCCCGGTTCCGAGATCCTCCGCGAGGAGATCTTCGGCCCGGTCCTCGCGATCGTCCCGTTCGACGACGAGGACGAGGCCGTTCGCCTGGCGAACGACACCGAGTACGGACTGGTGAGCTACGTCTTCACCGAGAACCTCGCGCGCGGCCAGCGCATGATCGAGCGGCTCGAGACCGGCATGATGGGCCTCAACGTCGGCGTCATCTCCAACGCCGCCGCTCCCTTCGGCGGTGTGAAGCAGTCCGGCATCGGGCGTGAGGGCGGCTTCGAGGGCATCCACGAGTACCTGTCGACGAAGTATACGATGACCCCCGCGCCGTAGCACCCGCACGCGCCGTCGTCCTCGCGCGGCAGTTCCTGCCTTGCGCGGCAGCCCCTGCGTCGCGCTGCAGAACCTGCGTCGCGCTGCAGAACCTGCGTCGCGCTGCAGAACCAGCCTTGCGCGGCAGTTCCTGCCTTGCGCCGCTGTTCCTGGCTTGCGCTGTTGTTCCTGCCTTGCGCTACTGAATATTCGGCCGCGTGGTGCAGGAACTGCAGCGTGGTGTAGAAACGGCAGCGCTAGCAGGAAACTGCAGCGTGGTGCAGAAACGGCAGCGCAAGCAGCAATTGCAGCATGGTGTAGAAACGGCAGCGGCCCGAGAGAAACGGTGGCGCGAGCCGGCGTCGGACCGTGATCCCATCCGTTCACCGGGGCGTGGTTTGCTTGACGGATGAACTCAGCACCACTCGCGCGCCGCCTGGGTCTCGGCGACGCGGTCTTCATCGGACTCGGGTCCATGATCGGGGCAGGCGTCTTCTCGGCGTTCGCTCCGGCCGCGGCATCCGCGGGCACCGGCCTGCTGATCGGACTGGTCGTCGCGGCGATCGTGGCATGGTGCAACGCCAGCTCCTCCGCTCAGCTCGCCGCGCAGTACCCGATGTCGGGCGGCACCTATGTCTACGGGCGGGAGGAACTGGGACCCTGGTGGGGGTTCGCGGCGGGATGGAGCTTCGTCATCGGCAAGACGGCGAGCTGTGCGGCGATGGCGTTGACCTTCGCCGCATACGCCGCTCCGGCCGGATGGGAGAAGCCGGTGGCCGCCCTCGCAGTGCTGGCCCTCGCCGTGGTCAACTACTTCGGTGTGACGCGGACCGCGTTCCTCACGCGCATCCTCGTCGTGATCACACTGCTGGTCCTCGCGATCGCCGTGGTCGCGACGGGTCTCAACCAGGGCGGCGAGCCGCCAGACATCACCGAGCTGAGCGCCGTGGCGGGGAGCACACCCGGGGGTTGGTTCGCCTACGTGCCACTCTCCTCGGCGGTCTTCGTCCCGAGCGCAACGCCGTATGGTGTGCTGCAAGCAGCGGGCCTGCTCTTCTTCGCCTTCGCCGGATATGCGCGCATCGCGACGATGGGGGAGGAGGTGAGAGACCCGGGCAAGACCATCCCGCGTGCCATCACCATTGCGCTCGGCCTCGTTGTCGTGGTGTACCTGGCGGTCGCTGTTCGCCTGCTCGGCACGTTGCCGCTCCCACTCCTCGCCGCATCCACGTCGCCCATCGCCGACGCGCTCGCCTTCGTCGGGCAGAGCTGGGCAGTACCGATCGTCACCATCGGTGCATCGGCGGCCTCTCTCGGCGCTCTGCTCGCTCTCTTCACCGGAATCGGGAGGACGGCGCTTGCCATGGCACGAGAACGCGACCTTCCACGCGTGCTTGCCGCCGTGCATCCTCGGTATCACGTGCCGCACCGTGCGGAGATCGTGCTCGCTGTGGTGGTGTGCGCTCTCGTGCTCACGGTCGACCTGCGCGGAGCGATCGCGTTCTCGTCGTTCGGCGTGCTGCTCTACTACTTCATCGCAAACCTGTCCGCGTTCGCCCAGACGCGTACGGCCCGTCGGGCCCTCATCGCCGACGGGTCCGGACGTGGTGCTGCGTCCGGTGCACGGCTCGGCGGTGCCGTCGCCGCCGGAGCGGCAAGCGCTGTGAACGGCGACGCAGATGGGGCCGTGGAGCCACGAGGATCGGCCGCTCGCGGCGACGCAGAGGGAGACGAGGACGCACGGAGATCGGCCGCGAACAGCGACGGAGCTGCGGACGCACAGGGACCGGCCGCGAGCGGCGAGATGGTGGCAGACGTAGGCGATTCGGCCACGCGCGGCGAGCCGACCGGAACCGCAGGCGAATCGGGATCTCCGGCGAACGGAGAACATGGCGGAGGTTCAAGCGGAGCTGAGACGCGACTGGCGCCGGCCTTCGCGCGTCGACGGTCGCGCTACGGCGTCGCGGTCGTCGGGATGCTCGGATGCCTCACCCTCGTCGTCACTCTCCCGTGGCAGGGCGTCGTAGCGGGTGTCGCGGTGCTCGCGATCGGTGCGCTCGGGCGGCTCCTCTTCCTCCGCGCGCGCTGACGTCTTCGATCCTCCAAAAGGTCACATCGAGGAAGGCGACGGTACAGAGGCGAGGTCTCGCCGGCTCCTAGCGGAAGTTGACGAACTGCAGGTCGACGTCGATGTCGCTTGACTTGAGCAGCGCGATCGTCGCCTGCAGGTCGTCGCGGCTCTTCGACTGGACGCGGAGCTCGTCGCCCTGGATCTGGCTCTTCACGCTCTTGGGCGCCTCATCGCGGATGATCTTGCCGATCTTCTTCGCGTTCTCCTGTGAGATGCCGTTCTTCAGGCCGACCTCGATGCGGAACTCCTTGCCGCTCGCGTACGGCTCGCCTTCGTCGAGGCTCTTCAGGGAGATGCCGCGCTTGATGAACTTCGACTGGACGACGTCGAGCACAGCCTTGACGCGCTCCTCGGTGGATGCCTTCAGCAGGATCTTCTCGCCGCTCCACTCGACCGAGGCGCCGGTGCCCTTGAAGTCGTAGCGCTGCTCCACCTCTTTGCGGGCCTGGTTGACGGCGTTGTCCGCCTCCATCTTGTCGACCTTGCTGACGATGTCAAAGGATGAATCTGCCATGTGCCAATGCTAGTCCGGCGGCCGGGAGGTTGCCCGAGAACCCGCGCCCGGGTGATCGCCGCGCGAGCGTGCTCAGGGCCGTGCCGCTCACGACAACGAGATCGGTGTCGCCGAAGGAGACCGGCTCCGGGGAAGGACGCGACCGCAGCCGATCCTCTTCCGAGCCGATCTCCTTCCGCCTCCCGAGCCGATCTCCTTCCGCCTTCCGAGCCGATCTCCTTCCGCGGGCACGATGACCAGCGTCGGCGCACGGGGCGCCCGGGACCTCCGCAGGTTCCCGTGGTGGGATGTACCCATGCAGAAGCGCCCGCACACCTCGGCATCCGGAGCCCTCCGCCGCGCCGCGGCGGCCGGGGTCACGCTCGCCGTCGTCACGCTCGCGGGCTGCGCGACCGAGGAGCCCCCGGCGCCATGGGGTGCGCCGGCCGAGCCGCCCATCGCCGCGGCGACGCCCTCAGCACCGGGGATCGCCCACCTCGCGGACGACGCGTGGATCGTTGAGACCAGCGACCAGACGGGCATCCCGGCGCGCGCCCTCCGCGCCTATGCGGGTGCCGCTCTCGCCACAGCATCCGGTAAGCCGGGCTGCGGGCTCGGGTGGAACACCCTCGCGGCGATCGCCTTCGCTGAGAGCGACCACGGGCGACACGGCGGATCGAGCGTCGCCGATGACGGCACGGTCTCACCGCCCATCCTCGGAGTGCCGCTGGATGGCGGAGACACCCTCGACATCCCGGACACCGACCGCGGGGAGCTCGACGGCGATCCCGAGCACGACCGCGCGCTCGGTCCGTTCCAGCTCATCCCGCAGACGTGGGCGAACTGGCACGTCGACGCGAACGCCGATGGCATCGAGGACCCGCATAACGTCGACGACGCCGCGTTGGCGGCGGCGAGCTACCTGTGCCGGGCATCCGACGACATGGCGCACGAGGACGGATGGGTCGCCGGCATCCATGCGTTCAACCCGAACCGCGAGTACGTGCAGAAGGTGGCCGACGCCGCCAACGAGTACGCGACGCGCGCCGCGCGCGAATAGCTCAAGCCGGGCGGTTGTGTGGGCGGAGGTTGCTCGAACTAGCATGGCGGGATGACTGTTGACGCCACGGTCGCCGTGATCGGCGACGCCCTCATCGATGAGCTGCGCGACGCGGCCGGATCGCGGGAGTTCGTCGGAGGAGCGGCATTGAACGTGGCCGTCGGACTTGCCCGCCTCGGGGCACGCGCATCGCTCGTCGCGATGGTCGGCGACGACGAGGACGGCGAGAAGATCCGTCGGATGCTCGACGGGCACGGGGTGAAGCTGATCGCGAACATCGGTGAGCACGGCACGTCTCGCGCCGTGAGCGATCGTGCCGACGGAGAACCGCGGTACGTCTTCAACGAGGCCGCCCAGAAGCGACGCGTCGCGTTCGATGAAGCTCAGCGTGCCGCGATCGGAGCCGCAGACTTCGTCGTCGTCAGCTGCTTCCCGTTCGACGACGGCGATCAGACCGCTGCGCTGGAGGAGGCGGTCACGGATTCCGGTCGACAGCTCATCGTCGATCCGAATCCGCGCGCCGGGATGATGCATGACAAGGATGCCTTCGTCCGCAACGCGGAGCGCGTGATGTCGAGGTCTCTTCTCGTCAAGGTGGGCGATGAGGATGCCTCGCTCCTCTACGGCACATCCCTGGACGCGCTCCGCGAGCGCATCCTCTCCAGCGGCGCCACGGCGGTCCTCGCGACGGCGGGGCGTGACGGAGCATCCTTCGCGTCTCGTACGCTGCACGTCTCTGCGCCGATCGCGACTCTGCCGGGCCCGATCGTCGACACGATGGGGGCGGGCGACGCCACGCTGGCATCCTCCGTGGCGACCGTCGCGAGCAGCGGTCTGCCTGCTGACGCGGGCGCTGCTCGGGCCATGCTCGATCAGGCGATGATGATCGCGGCGGCGACGTGCCGTACCGAGGGTGCGCTGCTGCAGTTGCCGTGACGCTCGGCTGATCGTGCTCGCCGAGCCGGCTCCCCCGGATGTCACCGCTGTCGATTTCGCGGGGAACCCACCGGCGGGCTACAATTTCGGGAGCGCATTCGGTTGGCTGTGAAAGTTTGGTCGAGCGCGCACTCGGCGAGTTACCCTAGCGGCCAAAGGGATCTGACTGTAAATCAGACGGCTCAGCCTTCGGGGGTTCGAATCCCTCACTCGCCACCGTGTGATGTCTCGCGACATGTGTCTCTCATGTCGCGAGACATCTGTCATGTGTGGGGCCGTCGTCCGGGCGGGTTGAGGGTGTTTCTCCAGTAGCCGTGGTCGGGGTCGATGGAGAGCCAGTAGCTGCGCTCTGGCTCACTGTGATCGTGGTGAGTTCGTCCCGGGAGTGATATATCCCCTCGCCCGCCGAGAAGGCGTCAACGCCCCGGACCCTGATCGCAGACGACGTAAGCCTGCCAGCGGACGAGTGATCTACCGGCGTGGAGCATACTCGAACCAGTCGAACCGGGCTGCGCCACTCCGCGGTCCCACTGATGTCGCATACATGCCTACGAATATGCCCGTGTAACCGCCGGCGACTTCCGTGCTCAGGAAGATGGCGTCCAGCGGGGGAGAAACGTGATGGGACCGCCCATCGGTGCAGCTGAACTGGTACGTCCAGCCGTCGGACTCTACCTCCACCGTTACCTCGCCGGGGTCGGAGAGAGTCCCGACGACGATGTCGGAGTTGACGTGACCGAAACGCTGGGCTAACCGGATTTCCGCCCCCTGCGCTGTCTGCCGAATGCCGAGGGAGTAGAAGTTGGTGTCGTTCATCCGGACGGCCAGACCTGCCTCGTCTCCGACCACCGGCTCGAACGCCACGACTGACGTTGCCGCACGGAAGGCATGGTGCTGCTGGCGACGTCCCACGAAGCAGGGGAATCGTCCGTCGAGCGACCGGCCCTCCGGGCGTAGGACGACCGCGCCACCGGCGATCGAGGCCCCGGCTTCCCGCGCCGGGATCCGGACCGACATCCAGGACGGGCCGAAGACGTCACCCTCGAACCCGTCACGCGTCTCAGATGCCTGGGGGAGACCGGCGGGAAGCGCAGGACGTTCGAGGACTTCCCCGACCTTTCCCTTGTCGCCAACGATCGGCCAACCGTCGTCGGTCCATGAGAGGGGTGCGAGGAAGGTCTCGCGGCCGAGAGTGTGATGTGGCCACCCGCCCAGGGGCCGGACGCCGAGGCAGACGGCCCACCAGTCGTCGGGCGACGCCTCCACAACGTCCGCATGCCCCATCGCCTGGAACGGGCTGGGGATGCTCCGGTGGTCGATCATGGGGCCGTAGGGCGACGGTTCGAACGGACCCCATGGGCTCGAGGATCGGCCGACGGAGGCGATGTGACCGTATTCGGTGCCGCCCTCCGCGATCACCAGGTAATACCAGCCCTGCCGTTTGATCACATGCGGCGCTTCGGGATACCGCGCGCCTGTTCCAGCCCAGATGAAGTGCGGTCCGTCCAGGATCGCGCCGGTGCGTGGGTCGATCAACGATTGTTGGATGCCGCGCTGGAATGCGGGGATCTGCTCGTGAGGACCACCAGGATCCGGCTGGACGTTCGAGGTGAAGTAGACCTGGCCGTCTTCGAAGAACAGAGACGGATCAATTCCGTCTTGTTCGATCCAGATCGGATCGCTCCACCCCGATGCCGGGTCCGTGGACGTGACCAGGAAATGCCCTCCTCCGGTCACGTTGGTGCAGGCTACGAACCACGTGCCGTTGTGGTAGCGGATGGTCGGTGCGAAGAGGCCGCCGGAGGCCGGTGCGCCACGCAGGTCCAGTTGCGACGTGCGGTCGAGCACGTGGCCAAGCTGTACCCAAGTGACGAGGTCGTCGCTGACGAACAGAGGAATCCCCGGGAAGTACTCGAAAGAGCTGGTGACCAGGTAGAAGCGTCCCTCCGCAACGCAGATGCTCGGGTCAGGATGAAACCCGGGGAGGATCGGATTGCTGAACGTGCCGCCGCGTGCCGGCATCACGACCACCTGTGCCCCTCCTGCTCGCCGATGAACGCCTCGACCGACAGCAGGTGGCTGCTCATGCAGGCGGCGGCGGCGTCGGGATCGCGCG
>Ga0164243_10014744_pt1 | contig 10865 bp, 10 predicted proteins | sample OricompcompostOP_FD_108781 | JGI IMG/M metagenome (GOLD analysis project Ga0164243, IMG submission 108781) | Organic Plus compost microbial communities from Emeryville, California, USA - Original compost - Organic plus compost (OP) | ecosystem: Engineered > Solid waste > Mixed feedstock >...
AACGGGCTGAAAAAGTCGCGGAACTTTCGCCCCCGGCGGGCGTCATAACTCCCGAGCGTCGGCCAGGACGCTCCCGTCCGCTGACCTCCCTGAGTGGACGGTAACCCGGTCCATCCCCATGCCGGGTAATACTGCCCCGGTGGCTCCAGAAGTCGCCGGGGTTCTTTTTTTCTGGCGGCCGATCGGGCAGTCCCTGCCACGACGGGCCGCGCCGCGACGGGAAAAAACGTCGTTTTTCCCTGGCGGCCGCCGCCTTTGGCGGCGGGCACATCCCTGTGCCTGGGGTGGCGCGGGTAAGTGCGGGTTCACTCTGAACCCGCGGTCGCACCCGCAAGTGCGGGTTTGCTCCGTCCAGCGGGCACTCGCAAGTCGGGTTCATTCTGTACCCGCGGTGGCACCCGTAAGCGCAGTTCATTCCGTGCCCGCATGGCGCGGGTGATGCGCTAACCCTCGACGCTGTCCGGAGCGCGCGATGGTTTGGCGTTCAGCATCTTCAGGACCTCTTTGCGGGCTTCGTCCACGCCAGTCTTGGCGACGGCCGAGAACAGCTGCGCGGTCACGCCTTCACCTACTTCGGTGCGCACTTTCTTCAGCGTGGTCATGGACTCGCTGCGGCTGAGCTTGTCCGCTTTGGTGAGTAGTAAATGCACCGGCAGGTGCTGCGCGCCGGTCCACTCGAGCATCTGCCAATCGAAGTCCGTCAGCGGACGGCGCGAGTCCATCACGATGACCACGCCCGCCAGGGAGGCCCGGGTCTCCACGTAGCGCCCCATCAGCTGCCGCCAGTGATCGCGCATTTTCTCCGGCACTTTCGCGTATCCGTAACCCGGCAGGTCGGCGAGCCGCTGCTGCTCGTTCAGGGCGAAGAAGTTGATCAGCTGCGTGCGCCCCGGCGTCTTGCTGGTGCGCGCGAGGTCCTTGCGCCCGGTAATGGCGTTCAAGGCGCTGGATTTCCCGGCGTTGGAACGGCCGGTAAACGCGACTTCCGCGCCCTGATCGGCGGGAAACTGGCGCGGTTGCCAGGAGCTGGTGAGGAACTCGACGGGCGGGAATTGGGGCATGGTTGGACTGTATACGCGCGAATGCTGTGGAGGCTGGCTGGCAAGCCATACCGCTAGTGTACAATTCCGCGCCTTTTGGCCAGCCGCCGCTACGGAGTTACGAATAATGAAGTTTCAGTCGATGGTCCTGCTCACCGTTCTGTGCGGCCTGCAGGCGGGCGTTAGCTTCGCTGCCGAGCCCGTCGCAGGCTCGGCCGAGAAAGGCCAGGCGAAAGCCGCGCCGTGCGTCGCCTGTCACGGTGTCAATGGCAACAGCGTGAATCCCGAATGGCCGAACCTCGCCGGCCAGCACGAGACCTACATCAAGCGCCAGCTGGCCGCGTTCAAGAACGACCAGCGCCAGAACCCGCTCATGACCCCGATGGCCAAGCCGCTCTCGGACGAGGACATGGCCGATCTGGGCGCGTTCTTCGCCTCGCAGAAGCCCACCGGCACGCTCGAAGCCGAGCCCTCGAAGGTGGCGCTCGGTCAGAAGCTGTTCCGCGGCGGCGATCCGGCCAAGGGCATCGCGGCCTGCCAGGCCTGCCACGGTCCGGATGGCGCGGGCAACCCGGCCGCCGGCTACGCGGAGATCAAGGGCCAGCATGCGACCTACACGATCAACCAGCTGAAGGCGTACCGTTCGGGAACACGCCAGACCGATCCGAATCAAATGATGCGCAACGTGGCCGCCCAGCTGACCGACGAACAGATCGACGCGCTGGCCTCATACATCCAGGGACTGCGCTGATCGAACCCAAGGTCGAAGGCGCGCCTCAAGTCTCAACTGCTCGGAACGACGCATGAACAAACTCGCTGCCCTGCTCTCGACCCTGGTTCTGCTCGCCGCCTGCGGTAAGCAGGAATCCGCGCCCACCGCCCCGGCGCCGGCTGCGGCTCCCGCAGCGGAGCAAGCCGCGGCCCCAGCGGCAACGGAAGGCGCAGAGGCGCCGTCCGAACAGGCCGCGGCGGATCAGGCGATCGCGGCACCGGCCGAGACCGTCAGCGAGATGGACGACACGCCGACGCCGAACGCGCCGCAGACGGCCGCGACCACCCAGCCCTCGCTGAAGCTCGGCGGTTCCGGCGGCGGCTCGCCGACCTCCTCGAGGTTCAAGGAAGGCGCGAACTATCAGAAGATCGTGCCGGCGCAGCCCACCAATGTCGGGCCCGGCAAGGTCGAAGTGACCGAGGTGTTCTGGTACGGCTGCGGCCACTGCTTCTCGCTGGATCCGGCGATCGAGTCCTGGCGCACCAAGAGCAAGGCGGCGTACGTCGAGTTCGATCGCGTGCCGGCGATGTGGAATGAAGGCACGCGCCTGCACGCCCGGATCTATTACACCGCCGAAGTGCTGGGCAAGCTCGACCAGCTGCATTCGCTGATCTTCCGCGAGCTGCACGTCAACGGCAATCAGCTCAACACCGTCGACAAGATCGCCGCGTTCTTCCAGCAGCACGGCGTGAGCAAGGAAAAGTTCACCGAGACGTTCTCGTCGTTCGCCGTGGAATCCAAGCTGCAGCGCGCGGACTTCCTCAACAAGCGCTATCGCATCCAGTCCGTGCCCACCGTGATCGTCAACGGCAAGTACAGCACCGACATCGGCACGGCCGGCGGCGAAAGCCAGCTGTTCAGTCTGATCGACGAGCTGGCGGCTCACGAGCACGGCGGCTGACCCGAAGCGGCGCTCTCGCTGCAGTCATGCTGAACATCTTCGTCCCGACAGCTCAGGGCCTGTCCAAGGTCGCGGCTGGCACGGGCGATGACGGGCCGCCCATTCCCACGCAGGCGGTGTGGATCGATCTGCTCGAGCCCACCGTCGAGGAAGAAAAGCTGGTTGAAGCCTCGTTCGGCGTCGAGATCCCGACGCGCGAGGAAATGAAGGAGATCGAGACCTCGAACCGGCTGTATGAGGACAACGGCGTGCTCTACATGACCACGACCGTGGCGGCGCAGCTCGACACCGATCGGCCGATCAGCACGGCGGTGACCTTCATCCTCGCCGGCAACCGGCTGATCACGAATCGTTACCTCGACACCAAGCCGTTTCAGCAGTTCATCAACTACGCCGGCAAGCACCCCGCCGCGTGCTCCAACGCCGTGACCGTGCTGGCGGGCCTGATGGAAGCCTTCATCGAGCGCATCGCCGACGTGCTCGAACGGGTCGGCGCCGATCTGGACAGCGTTTCGAGCAACATCTTCGCCCGCAACGGCAACGGCCAGCCGACCAGCCGCGACCTGCGCGCCATGATCGAGCGCATCGGCTTCAACGGCGAGCTCAACTCCAAGGGCCGCGAGAGCCTGGTCAGCCTCGGGCGCCTGCTGATGTTCGTGCAGCAGTCGGTGCCGGGCATCAGCACCGAGCAGCGCGACCGGTTCCATTCCATCAGCCGCGACGTGCTGTCGCTGTCCGACCACGCCTCGTTCCTGGGCTCGAAGGTTTCGTTCCTGCTGGAAGCGACGCTCGGCCTGATCAACGTCGAGCAGAACAACATCATCAAGATCTTCTCGGTCGCCGCGGTGCTGTTCCTGCCGCCGACCCTGATCGCCAGCATCTACGGCATGAACTATCACCTGCTGCCGGACCTGCCGGGCAAGTACAGTAATTTCTCCTTTTCCATCGGCCTGATGGTGGCTTCGATGATCGTCACTTTCTGGCTGTTCAAACGCAAAGGTTGGTTGTAGATGGTGGCTCACAGCATCACCAGCATGGCGCTGTTCTGCGATTTCGAGAACATCGCGCTCGGTGTGCGGGACGCGCAGTACGCCAAGTTCGACATCGATCGCGTGCTCGAGCGGCTGCTGCTCAAGGGCAGCATCGTGGTCAAGAAGGCGTACTGCGACTGGGACCGCTACAAGGACTTCAAGAAGCCCATGCACGAGGCGTCGTTCGAGCTGATCGAGATCCCGCACGTGAAGATCTCGGGCAAGAACTCCGCCGATATCCGCCTGGTGGTCGACGCGCTCGATCTTTGCTACACCAAGGCGCACGTCGACACTTTCGTCATCATCAGCGGCGACTCGGATTTCTCCCCGCTGGTCAGCAAGCTGCGCGAGAACAACAAGACCGTCATCGGGGTCGGCGTGAAAAGCTCGACCTCGGACCTGCTGATCGCCAATTGCGACGAGTTCATCTATTACGACGACCTGGTGCGGCAGGAAGAAAAGAAACGTCATCAGCGCGCGCGTCGCAAGCAGCCCGCGGCTGCGAAGCCGGCCGCGGCGGCCGCCGGCACGGAAGCACCGAAGGCGCCCAAGCCCGAAGCCACCGAGGAAGACCGCAAGCAACAGGCGTTCGATCTGGTGGTCGATACCATCGACGCACTGGCCGAGGAGCGCGAGGACGAGAAGATCTGGGGCTCCATGGTCAAACAGACCCTGAAGCGCCGGAACCCCGGCTTCAACGAAAGTTATTTCGGCTTCCGCACCTTCAGCGATCTGCTCGAAGAGGCCCAGCAGCGCAAGCTGCTGTCGCTGGAGCCGGATCAGAAGTCCGGCGGCTACATCATCCACCGGGCACCGCGCCCGGAATGACGGTTACCGGTCAGAAGCGTTGTAACGAGACATCGGCGACGACCGGCAGGTGATCCGAGCCAAGCGCCGGCCCGACGCTCGTCCCCCTGCTGCGCCAGTGCCGCGACAGCAAACAATGATCGATCCGGATGCCGACCGGCGCGAACTGCGCGGGCCAGCTGCGCGCCAGCCCGAAGCCGAGCGCGGCATCGTGCAGCCCTGACTGCTCGAGTGCGTCGCTGAAATATTCCGACCAGGGCGTGAGATTGAAATCGCCCGCGACCAGCAGCGGCCCGCGCTGTGCCTTGCTGAAAGCGACCAGCGAATTCAGCTCCTGATTCCGATACTGCGAATTGCGTGGACCGAGCGGCCAGTTCAGATGCACTCCGAGCACGCTCACCGGCGTGCCACGCCAATCCAGCATTAGCCGCGCGGCAATCGCGCCACCTTGCGCCAGCGGCACCGAATCCGCCGAGATCACCGGCCATTTGGTGAACACCGCGGCACCCATGCGGCTGGTGTCCATGTGATAGTGAGGGTAGGTCGGCAACAGCGGCAACAGCGCCTCGGCCTGTGGCGCGGTCAGCTCGAGCAAGACCACCGCGTCCGCTCGTGACTTTTCGATGTAATCCGCGACCTGCGCCATGTCGGGATTACGGAACCACACATTGAAAGACACGAGGCGGAATGTTTCCTCGCGCTCGGTCGCCACCGCCGCGGGCACGGAGTCGCTGGCGATGTAGGGAAGCAGCGGCACCATGCTGACGCCGAATCCCGCCGCTGCGGCGACGGCAATCCAGAAACGTCGCAACAGCATCAGAACGCAAGCGAGCAAAACGAACAGCGCCGCGTACTGCACGCGGAAGTGAGCGAACAGGTCGAGCGGCCACGCGAGCTGACCGAACAGCCCGGCCAGCACACACAGCCAGACGCCGAGGGTGCCGACGATCGCGAGCTTGTCAGTGACGCGCAGGAATGCTTGTCGGAACAATTCGATGAACCCGAGACGCCGCCAGGCCCGCATTAGAAACAGCGGGCGCGGCGAGATCAACGCTTACATCAGAATCTTGGCCGACGCGCGGGAGGTTGCGGCCCGGGCAGTGGCGTTCGCATAGAACAGATCCATGGTGCGAATGCCTTTGACGCGCCGTGTGGAGCGCCGGACTTCACGCAACAGCTTCAACAGCAGTTGTTCGTTCGCGCGCCGCCCGCCGCTCGCGAATTCAGAGGTGATACCGATGTGGACGACGGTGACATGTTCGATATCCTGTCGGGCATACACGGCGACGCCGACTGGCCGACCGGTTTCCATGTCGATGGCGAACAGCGACTGCACTTGCGGCAGGCCTTTCATATGAATCCGCAGCCGGTCGCGATCGGCGACGATCTCCGGCGCACCGAATTTTTCGATGGCGTCGGCGATGCAGGCGCTTACCCGCTCCTGGCAGGCATTGAAGAACAGCAGCGCTTCCAGCGCCGCTTTTTGCGCAACGGGCACGTGCGATTTGAATTCTATTTTGCTCATGACCCTACAGCGTTCCTTGAGGAGTTGGCGCGCGGCCAACTGAACAGGGGCGTTGATCCATCGCGAAAGCGCATCATGAGCGGCGGCCACGGGCTTGTCGAGCATCCCAGATTACGTATCGCGGTGCGTAACTGCTTGCAACGGCGTCGAAAACACCTCCTTGTCGCATAAACGCGCCATTGACTTGCCCCCGGCTCCGCAGGCAAAACTGTCTGCTGCAGCGCCTTCGGCAATGTATCGGGGGCGCGCTGTTGCAGTCCTGTCACAGCAACGGAGCAGGCTCTCCGCCCCCATGGCGGCAGCGGTTGAGCCGGGCCCGGCAGCGGATTTCAGCCTTTCCGGTAACGAGACGAGCGGGTTTCGCGCAAATGAGTGCGCGAAACTTTGAACTGGCGCATGTTTTCGCGATTAAAAAACGGGAACTCAGTCGAGCGACAGTCAAAGTGCTTATTGTCAGATTAGAGACTTGTTCTTCAGGGAGCGAACAGCCGCGGTCTGGGAAGACAGGGGCGGGCGTTTCGCACATTCCGGCTCGAGGGTAGGTCTGCGTGGCCTGCGGCGCGCGCGATCAAGGGGAAGAGACATGGGAATTCTTGATCTAGGTCGGTACAAAGGAATCGTCTTCGCGATCACCGGCTTTCTGGTCTTCATCGCCATCATCCTGGCGGTGAACCACGGCAAGGCCGGCCAGTTCTCGGACAACGTGGCGGGGGTGCGCTTCCTCGAAAACCAGGCGCAGCAGCCGCACGCCGTGTACGACGCCAGCGTCCTGCTGGTGCAACGCCTGCAAAACGGCGAAAAAATCGACGAAGCGCTGGAGGGCCTGCGCCGGGCGGCCACCACTTTCGATCGTTCCCTGAACAGCCTCGCCAACGGCGGCATGATCACGGACAGCGCCGGCGAAATCATCGTGCTGCCCGCCATGACCGAGCCCGCCGCGGTCGAGCAGCTCAAGAACGGCACCAAGCTGTGGGACGGCTACAAGGCCAAGCTCGATCCGATCCTGCGCTTCTCCGGCTCGCCCTATGTGGCCACGCAGCCAGCACCCGCCCCCGCTCCGGCCGCGAATGGAAAGAGTGCCGCTCCCGCGGTGGCCACGCCGCCGGCGGCGGCGACGGTTCAGCTCAGCCCGCGTGGCCGTCGCCTGCAGGCAGCCCTGAACGAGCTCACCGCGTACGGCAGCGAGGCTCATGGCCAGCTCTCCAAGGTGCTGGTCGACCTGTCGACCCGGGTCGAAGCGCACAGCCGTAAACAGACCGACGCGCTGCGTTACATCCAGATCGGCGGCATGGTGGCGGCGCTGCTGCTGCTCGGCGCGATCTTCCTGTTCTTCGCCCGCAACTTGCGCAAGGAAGAGGCGGCATCGAACCGCCAGCGCAAGGAAACCCAGGACATTCTGCGCACCGTGAACGAAGGCCTGTTCCTGCTGGACAAGGACCTGAAGCTCGGCAGCGAGCGCTCCATGGCGCTCAACTCCATCTTCCGCCGCGAAGATTTCACCGACCTGACCTTCGACAAGCTGTTGAAGGACATCGTCCCGGAGAAGACCCTGAAGACCGCGATGGACTACGTCGCGCTGCTGTGGGGCGAGCGGGTCAACGAGAAGCTGGTGAAGACCATCAACCCGCTGAACGAGGTCGAGGTGCACTTCGACAATCCGGCCGGCGGCTTCGATACCCACTTCCTGGAGTTCGATTTCAATCGCGTGAAATCCGAAGGCTCGCTGTCCCACCTGCTGGTGACGGTGAACGACGTGACCAAGCGCGTGATGCTGTCTCGCGAGCTGCAGGAATCGCAGGAGAAGGCCCAGGCCCAGCTCGACCTGCTGCTGCGCATCCTGCACGTGGAGCCGGACAACCTGACCAGCTTCCTCACCGACGCCGACGTGTCGTTGAAGATGGTGAACTCCATCCTCAAGGAGCCGGCGCGCGAAGAAGCCGCGTTCCGCGCCAAGATCGACGGCATCTACCGTCAGGTGCACGCGGTCAAGGGCGAAGCGGCCGCGCTGGGCCTGAAGACCGTCGAGCAGCGCGCCCACGCCTTCGAAGAATCGCTGAACGACCTGAAGGGCCGGCCGTCGCTGTCGGGTAGCGACTTCCTGCCCCTGGTCGTGAAGCTGGACGATCTGTTCAACCACCTCGCCCAGGTGCGCGAGATGCTGAGCCGACTGGTCGATCTGCATCACGCCATTGCCAGCCGCCGCACCGCCGGTGGCGAAGTGCAGGCCGAGAAGGTCGATCAGTGGCTGGCCGGTCAGGATCAGACGCAGATCACCAAGTCCCTCACCGCCCCGCCGGATCTGGGCGAGACGACCAGTGCCATCGGCGGCCTGGAGCGCACGCTCGAGGATCTCGCCGCCCGTGTTGCCAGCAGCCAGTCCAAGCAGGTCAATCTGCGTTGCGCCGGCCTGGACGCCGTGCCCGAAACCTATCGTCGCGCGGTCAAGGACATCACCATTCAGTTGGTTCGCAACGCGGTCGTGCACGGCATCGAAGAGCCGGGCGAGCGCACCAAAGCCAACAAGGCCGCGGCGGGCACCCTGGCCGTGGAATTCACGCCCCGCGGCGCCGACGGTTACGAGCTGATCGTGCAGGACGACGGCCGCGGCTTGCAGCTGGAGCGGATCAAGGAAGTGGCCGTGGAACGCGGCCTGATCACCCCGGCCCAGGCGGCGCTGCTCGACCCGCGCCAGACCATGGCCCTGATCTTCCGCCCCGGCTTCTCGACGGCGGATCGCGTGACCACCGACGCCGGTCGCGGCGCCGGCATGGATCTGGTGCGCATTCTGGTCGCCGAGCTGGGCGGCCGCGTCGGCCTGGCCTCGGCCGGCGGCAAGTTCTCCAAGTTCAAGATCTGGTTGCCCGCGACCCAAAGCGCGGCGGCCGCCTGATCGCCTCTCGAGTGACGGACCGACTACTTCGCCCTGGAATACTGAAGACCAAGAGGGACTGTAATGGCGAGCGCCAATGCCAAGGCTGCACCGTTGACGAACGGGAAGCTCAAGCTCATGATTTGTGACGATTCGAACATAATTCGCCGCAAAATCGAGCGGGAACTGCAGATCGAGCGTCTGCAGGTGATCGCCACCGCGGCGAACGGTAAACAGGCCGTCGAGGCCTTCCGCAAGGAGCCGGCGGACGTCGTCACCATGGACATCACCATGCCGGAGATGGACGGCATCGAGTGCGTCGAAAACCTGGTGAAGATCAAGCCGGACGTTCTCATCCTGGTGATTTCGGCACTCTCCGACAAGGCCACCGCCATCGAAGCTTTGAAGAAGGGCGCCAATGGCTTTCTTTGCAAACCATTCACAGATCGCCAGCTGACGGAAGCGCTGGAAGAGCTGTTGAGGGGCGCCGGCAATGATGACTAAAGTTGAATTGGAAACGTTCGTCGAAGGAACGACGCACTACTTCGCGACCGCGGCCAACCAGCCCGCCTCGGTCGGCTCGCCCTATATCGTGCAGGAAGGCAAGCCCACGATTCAGGAATTCACCGGCATGATCTCGATCGCCGGCAAGCGGCGCGGCATCGTCTATTTCACGGCGTCGCGCCCGATGCTCACGGTCATGCTGATGCGCATGGGCGAAACCGAGCTGACCCAGGAAAACATGTGCGACCTGGTCGGCGAAGTCGCCAACACCATCTCCGGCAATGCGCGCCGCGATTTCGGCAAGGACTTCATGATCTCGGTGCCGACCGTGGTGGCCGGCGAGCCCGAGAAGATCGTCACTCCCGACAACATCCGCTCCTTCGTCATTCCGATCAACTGGCGCAGTCATTCGGCGCAACTGGTCGTGTGTCTCGAATGAGGCTCGTCTAATGATCGGAAGCGGCCCGCGGGGCCCTTGCGATGACCCGAGGATGATGTGCGCAGTACGCGGCCTGACGACTTCCTCAACACGGTCCGCACCACGGCGGCGCGGCCGGGTCAGGTCATTGATGTCGTCGTACTGAGCTCCGATGCTGGCCTGCTCGCGGCCCTGCGGTCCTCCGCCGGGTCCGAGCACGCTCTCTGGGATGTGCCTTCCGCCGATGCCGCCGTCGACTATCTGGTCGGCGGCCGCTGCGACGTGCTGATCGTCGACGTGGGCTCGCTGAGTGGCGATGTGACCGCGCTGCTGGAACGTCTGCAGGCGCAATTTCCCGAGCTGATCTTCATGGCCACCGGCCGGCGTGAGCAGGAAGGCGCGATCGCCTCGCTGCTCAGCACCGGCCGGATCTATCGCTTTCTCCACAAGCCCGTCTCGCCGGGCCGTGCATTCCAGTTCCTTAACGCGGCGACGCGTCGCTACAACGAGCTGCGCGATGTCCAGCCCATCGCTTTGCAGACCGTGCGCACGATCGCTCGCAAGCGTCCGTATCTCGGCAAGGCGATCGCGGCGACGAGCGGTGTGCTCGCCGCTGTGGCAGCTTTCGGCTTCTGGTGGCATGCACGCGACCAGGGCCTGCCCGCGACATTGCAGACTACGCACGTCGGCGACACGCCGATCGAAGATCAGGTGAAGTCCAAGCTGGGCAGCGCGCAGATCGCATATCTGAGCGGTCGTCTGATCGATCCGCGCGGCGACAATGCGCTCCAATACTATCGGGACGTGCTGACGCTCGACGCGAACAATGCCGATGCTAAGGCCGGCGTGCAGAAAGTAATCGACACGCTCGAACAGCGGGTCATCCAAGCATTGAACGACCGTAATGCGCCTCGCGTCGTCACGGCGTGGACTGCATTGCAACGAGCCGCTCCGGATCATCCACGTCTGGATGCTCTGCGTGCGCAGTTGTTGGCGCT
>Ga0164243_10014745_pt1 | contig 10865 bp, 9 predicted proteins | sample OricompcompostOP_FD_108781 | JGI IMG/M metagenome (GOLD analysis project Ga0164243, IMG submission 108781) | Organic Plus compost microbial communities from Emeryville, California, USA - Original compost - Organic plus compost (OP) | ecosystem: Engineered > Solid waste > Mixed feedstock >...
AACCCGGCGTGCCGCCTCACGCCCGGAACAAACCCGGCGTGCCGCCTCACGCCCGGAACAAACCCGGCGTGCCGCCTCACGCCCGGAACAAACCCGGCGTGCCGCCTCACGCCCGGAACGAAGGCCGGCTGCCCACCGCGGACCTGGCAGCGAAGCGGCAGCGAGCGCTGTCTGGCGGGAGCGACGGTCCGGACCACCGCGAACCCGAGAAAAAGACACGACGCCACGTCCGCCGCCGACGGTGACGGAAAGAGCGGCGCTGTTACTTCTCCCCGCCGCCAGCCGGCGGGTCCTCCTTCGGACCCTCGCCACCGAAGTCGATGTCACCCAGGTCGTCGAACGCGCCGAGGCCACCGTTGTCGTGCTGAGCCCGAGCGAACGCCTCGGGATCCGCGAAGTCATCGCCCGACGGCAGCAGGTCCGGGTGGCCCCACAGCGCGTCGCGGCCCTGGATCCCGCGGTGCTCGGTGATCGCCGACCACAGCGCCGCGGCCTCCCGCAGCCGCCGCGGCCGCAACTCCAGACCGACCAGCGCGGCGAACGTCTGCTCGGCCGGCCCACCGGCGGCCCGGCGCCGGCGGAAGGACTCAGCCAGGCGGACCACGTTCGGCAGCCGATCCCCGGCCGCCGCGTCGACCACGTGGCCGACCCAGCCCTCGACCAGCGCGAGCGTCGTCTCCAGGCGGGCCAGCGACGCCTTCTGCGTCGGCGAGTCCTCAGGCGTGAAAATGCCTTCGAGGGCGAGTTCCTGCATCGACTCGGGGTTGGTCGGGTCGATGCGGCCCATCGCCTCCTCGATCGCCTCGCGGTTGACGCGGATGCCGCTGGCGTACGTCTCGACCGCGGTGAGGATGTGGCCGCGCAGCCACGGGACGTGCTCGAACAGCCGCTGGTGCGCCGCCTCGCGGAGCGCGACGTAGAGCCGCACCTCGTCCTCCGGCAGCTCCAGGCCCTGGGCCAGCTCGCGGATGTTGGCGGGCACGAGCGCGCCGGTGCCGGCCGGGCCGAGCGGCAGGCCGATGTCGCCGGCCGACAGCACCTCGGCGGCGAGCGAGCCGAGTGCCTGGCCGAGCTGGCCGCCGAAGAGCGCGCCGCCGAGCGTGGTGACCATCGACTGCATCGGGCCCAGCTGCGCGCGGGCCTCGGGCGGCACGAGGTCGCCCATCGCGTCGACCATCCGGCCGGCGACGGGGTTGCACAGCTTCTTCCACACGTCGAGGGTGCGGAAGATCCACTCGTTGCGGTTCCAAGCGGCCGCCACCTTGACACCCGAGGGCAGGGCCACCGCCTGTTCGAGCCAGAGGTCCGCCAGGCGGAGCGTCTCCTCGACGGCGTTCCGTTCGTACGGACTCACCGCCGGGTCGCCGGCGCCGGCGAGCTGAGAGGCGGCGACCTGCCGCGCCAGGTCCCAGTTGACCGGGCCTTGGCCCGGCGCCGCGAGCAGCTGCTGCAGCTGCGCCATGAACTGCTGCATCTGCTGCGGGTCGTTCGGGTCCGGCGGCTGGCCGCCCGGGAGCGCGAAGCCAAACGGAATATCAGGCACGACCTCAACGGTACGCGCGTCCGCGGCCGGCGACCGTACCGCATGGTTAAGCCCAGGGAGAAGTCAGGGGCAGGACTGTCAGGCAGGGTCGGTACGCTTCCCGCCATGAAAAGTCGTGGCGTGACGGTCCTGCTCGGCGCCGTGATCACGGTGCTGTTGAGCTTCGGTGTGCTGTCCGCCCCGGTGCCGTACGTCGTCCTCAGCCCCGGCCCCACGGTCAACACGCTGGGCAAGGAGGGCGACAAAGAGGTCATCCAGGTGACCGGCACGCAGACGCACAACTCGGCCGGGCAGTTGCGGCTGACGACGGTCAAGGTGGCGCCGGAGACCAAGCTGATCCCCGCGATCGCCGGCTGGTTCTCCGACGAGGAGGCCGTCGTGCCGCGCGAGCTGGTCTACCCGCCCGACCGCACGCCGCAGCAGGTCGAGGAGCAGAACGCCGAGGACTTCCAGGCGTCGCAGACGAGCGCCGAGACCGCCGCCCTCGAGAAGCTCGGCTACCCGATCCAGGTCACCGTCACGTCGGTGACCCAGGGCGGCGCGGCCACCGGCATCCTGAAGGACGGTGACGTGATCACCTCGATCGACGGCCAGTCCCTCACCGCCGCCACGCAGCTCACCGACGCGATCCGCGCGAAGCCGGCGGGCACCACCTTCACCGTCGGCTACACGCGCGACGGCAGGCCCGCGCAGGCGTCGATCACCACGAAGGAGGTGGACGGCCAGCCGCGCATCGGCGTGGAGATCGAGCAGCGGCAGCCCCACCCGTTCGAGCTCAAGATCGACCTGGAGGACATCGGCGGCCCCAGCGCGGGTCTCATGTTCACGCTCGGCATCATCGACAAGCTCGGGCCCGAGGACCTCACCGGCGGCAAGATCATCGCCGGTACGGGGACGATCGACGACCAGGGCAACGTCGGCGCGATCGGCGGCATCCCCCAGAAGCTCGTCGGTGCCAAGGAGGCCGGGGCCGTGGCATTCCTCGTGCCGGCCGACAACTGCGCCGAAGCCAAGAACAACGCGGTCGAGGGCCTGCCGCTCTACCGGGTGGCCACGCTCGACGACGCCCTCGCCGCGCTCGACACGCTCAAGGCCGGCGGCCAACCGCCGGGATGCTGACGATGCGGCCCGAGCGGCGCCTGGACCGGCCCTGGCGCGTACACCGTAGTCTGACCCTGCCCCCGAACGAATGTTGCGGAGCCAACCGTGGTCATGCGTAGCAGTCCCCTGCCGAGAATGAGCCGCCGAGGCCGCGTGACGGTCGGTGTCCTGGTCGGTGTCTTCGTGCTCTTCACCCTCCTCGGGTGGGGTGTCAACGCGTGGACCGACTGGCTGTGGTTCGACGAGGTGCACTACACCGAGGTCTTCTCCACCGTCCTGACCACGCGCGTGCTGCTGTTCCTGACGGTCGGCGCGGCCATGGCGCTGGTGATCGGCGGCAACCTCTACCTGGCCTACCGGCTGCGTCCGCTGCTGCGTCCGCACTCGTCGGAGCAGCAGACGCTCGACCGCTACCGCATGGCGCTGACCCCCCGGATCGGCACCTGGATCGCGGTCGTCTCGGTGGTGGTGGGCCTGTTCGCCGGGCTCTCGGCGCAGGGCCGGTGGAGCACCTGGATGCTCTTCCGCAACGCGCAGCCGTTCGGCAAGGAAGACCCGATCTTCCACATCGACATCGGCTTCTACGTCTTCCAGTACCCGTTCTACCGCTACCTGCTCGGGATCGGCTTCACCGCCGTCGTGCTCGCGGTGATCGGTTCGCTCGCCGTCCACTACATCTTCGGCGGCGTCCGGCTGACCGGCGGCGGCGACCGCATCACCAACGCCGCGCGGGCCCACCTGACCTCGCTCGTCGCGGTCTTCGTGCTGCTCAAGGCCGTCGCCTACGTGCTCGACCGGCGCGCGCTGCTGCTGTCGTACAACGAGGGTGCCAAGGTCTACGGCGCCGGCTACGCGGACGTCAACGCGCTGCTGCCGGCCAAGGAGATCCTCGGCTACATCTCGATCGTGGTCGCGCTCGCGATCGTGCTGTTCTCCAACGCGTTCATCCGCAACCTCGTCTGGCCGGGCATCTCGCTGGCGCTGCTGGCCATCTCCGCGGTCGCGATCGGCGGCATCTACCCGTCCGCGGTGCAGAGCTTCGAGGTGAACCCGAGCACGCTCGACAAGGAGCGGCCCTACATCAAGAACAGCATCGAGGCGACCCGGGCGGCGTTCGGCATCGACAACGTCGACATCCAGCCGTACGCGGGGACGAGCCAGCCGCCGCCGGCGAGCCTGGCGACCGACACGGCGATCGTGCCCAACATCCGGCTGCTCGACCCGCAACTGCTCTCCGAGACGTACACGCAACTCCAGCAGGCCCGGGGCTTCTACAACTTCGGCGAAAAGCTCGACATCGACCGCTACACGATCGACGGCAAGACGCAGGACTACGTGGTCGGCGTCCGGGAGATCAACTACGACGGGCTGACCGCGCAGCAGAGCAACTGGCTCAACCGCCACACTATTTACACCCACGGTTACGGGCTGGTCGCGGCGCCGGCGAACGAGGTCTGCAGCGAGCAGCCCCGGTTCGTCTCCGGCTTCCTCGGCGAGCAGGGCAACGAGCGGTGCCAGGCGCCGACCGAGGTCATCAAGACCACCCAGCCGCGCATCTACTACGGCGAGCAGATGGACGACGGCGACTACGCTGTCGTCGGCTCGCGCGGCGGCGGCAACAACGCCGAGTTCGACCGGCCGACCGGCAGCGCCGAGCAGTACTACACCTACGACGGCTCCGGCGGCGTCGAGATCGGCTCGTTCATGCGCCGGCTGCTTTACGCCATCAAGATGCAGGAGACCAACTTCCTGCTCTCCGAGGCGGTCAACGACAACTCGAAGCTGCTGTACGTCCGCAATCCGCGCGACCGGGTGGCGAAGGTGGCGCCGTTCCTGCGGCTCGACGGCGACCCGTACCCGTCGGTCGTCGAGGGCCGGATCGTCTGGATCGTCGACGGCTACACGACCTCCGCGACCTACCCGAACTCCGAGCGGGTCAACCTCCAGTCCGTGACCAGCGACGAGCTGACCAACGTCGGCACCGTCGCCCAGGCCCGGGAAGAGATCAACTACATCCGCAACTCGGTCAAGGCGACGGTCGACGCGTACGACGGCACCGTCCGGCTCTACGAGTGGGACCAGCAGGACCCGGTGCTGAAGGCGTGGAACAAGGCGTTCGGCGGGCACCTGATCGTGCCGAAGGCCGACATCCCGCAGGAGCTGGCGGACCACTTCCGCTACCCGGCCGACCTGTTCAAGGTCCAGCGCGACCTGCTGGCCCGCTACCACGTGACCGAGCCCAACGAGTTCTTCTCCGGGCAGGACTACTGGGAGGTCCCCAACGCGCCGGACGACCCCGACCGCGGCCAGAAGCAGCCGCCGTTCTACCTGCTGACCCAGCTGCCCGGCCAGGCCGAGCCCCGGTTCCAGCTGACGTCGGCGGTCACCCCGCGCGGCCGGCAGAACCTCGCGGCGATCATCTCCGGGTCGTACGTCGACGGCCAGCCCAAGCTGGAGGCGCTGGAGCTGCCCGACCAGACGGTCGTCGCCGGGCCGGTGCAGGTGCACCAGCAGATGACCAACTCCGCCGCCGTCCGCGAACGGCTGTCGGTGCTCGCCGCCGACGGCAAGTCCACGGTGCAGTTCGGCAACCTGCTGTCACTGCCGTTCGACAACGGCATGCTGTACGTCGAGCCGGTGTACGTGAAGTCCAACCAGCAGAACGCGTACCCGGCATTGCAGCGCGTGCTCCTGTCGTACGGCGACGGCTCGAACGCGGTCCTCTCCACCTCCCTGGAGGAGGGCATCCGCGAACTGGTCGCCAAGGGCGAGGCGCAACGCCAGGCGGCCGGCGAGCCGCCGAGCCCGGATCCGCAACAGCCGACGACCCCACCAGGCGACGACCAGCCGACGCTCTCGCCGGAGCTGCGCGCCGCCGCCGACCGCCTCGACAAGGCGATCGCCGAGGTCAAGGCCGCCCAGGAGTCCGGCGACTTCAACCGCTACGGCCGGGCCCTCGCCGACCTCGACGCGGCGATGCAGGCGTGGAAGTCGGCCCAGCCGTCCGCCGGTGGCGGCACCACCGCCCCGGCGGCGGGCCCGACACCCACGCCAACCCCGAGCGCACCAGCGACCCCATCGGGGTGATCCCGGCACGCCGACCCCCGCTTTGGCGAAGGACGCAAGCGTGCGCTAGTGTTAACGAGCCGACGCGGGGTGGAGCAGCTCGGTAGCTCGCTGGGCTCATAACCCAGAGGTCGCAGGTTCAAATCCTGTCCCCGCTACCACGGAAAAGGCCCTTCCAGAGAGACTCTGGAAGGGCCTTTTCGCTGGTGTAGCCAGAGCGCCGTTTACGCGGGCATAGCTCAGCCCTCCCCGATGATCAGCCCGGCAGTGCGCTCCGCCGACTGGCGGTCTTCCCCGACCGACCGGTGCGGGTAGGTCTGGGCCGTCACGGTGACGTTGGCGTGCCGAGCCGGTCGCTCACCACCGTGAGGTCTTCGCCGTTGTCGAGCGCCACTGTGGCGTAGGTGGGCCGCACATCGTGCAGCCACACGCGGGAGACGCCAGCCAGGTCGACCAGGCGGTTGAACCGGCGGGTGATTGTGTCGGGGTGAGCCGCGGGTCCTGGTGGCGGCGGTGCTGGACACGCCGTGGGGCGACGTGACGGTGGGTGCCGTGCAACAGGCGGCCGTCCGTGTGGCAGAACAGCCTGCCCTGGTCCTGGCAGCTGGCGCTGACGTTCTTGCGCTCCCTGTCCAGCATCGCGACCGGCGGTGCCGGCGCGGTTGCGTCGCCCTTGCCGGCGGCCCCGGGGCCCGCCAGCCGCCGCCGTCGGGGATATTGCCGGGTTTCTTGACGTCGACGTGGACCCGGTCGCCGGGGTGGGGGCGTTCGTAGCGGCGGATCGGTTGGCGGCTGCCGCGGTCGAGTTGGGCCATCACCAACGTCCATCGGAACATCAGGGCAACCAGGTGAAGACCCCGCGGAGGCGGTGTGGGAGCGTGCGGCGCCAGGTTTCCGGGTCGGCGGTGCCGGCGCGGCGGACGAAGGCCCGGTCGCCCAGCCGGACGACGCGGGACAGGTCGAGGAAGCTGTCCTGGGTGGCGCGCCGGTCCCACGCGGCCGTGGGGATCGAGACGTGGTCGAGCCGCCCGCTCCGGTCCTTGCTGGTGATCCGCAGGACGTCCACGTAGCGCGGGTGGACCCGGACCACCAGGCACGGCCGCACCTTCGAGTCGCTGCCGTCGGCGAAGGGGACGTCGGCCCACCAGATCTCGCGGGGTCGCGGCCGGCCGGGCTGGTCCGATTTGCGGAGGACACCGCTCCGGCCGCCGACCCAACGCAGCGCCGTGATGACGAAGGCGGCGGCGAGACCGAGACAGACCGCCAGGTTCACGGCGATCTTCAGCACGTCGACGAGTGCGTCAAGGCCAGGCATGCCGTGGATCGTATCGACGGTCGTTGCCACGGATCTCGCGCAGCGCATGGAAAGCGGCCCGCCCCCGGGGTCGGGAGCGGGCCGCGTGGTGAGAAGGTAACGGCCTACCAGCCGCCCATCTGGCGCGCCGACTCGCGGCGGGCCTGCATGGCGATGGTGCGGGCGGATCGGGTGGCCTCAGAGCGCGTCTTCCTGCCGGTCTGAGGCAGGCGCATTCGCGCTCGTGACAGCGCTTCTTGGATGAGATTCATGTCCGTGGCTCCGTTCAGGTTCTTGGTCATGGCGACGTTCTCGTTCTTCTCGATCTGTTGGGGCAGTACGCGGACCGGCATGTCAGGCCGCCAGTCGGACGGCGAGGCGCTGCTCGGCCAACCCGTTGGCCGCCATGCGCGCCTCGACCTCGACCCGCAGCGCGGCGTCGCGGGCGACGTCCTCCTTGCGCGGGCGACCCCGGGGCCGCTTGCGCGGGACGACCGCGCCACGCTCGAAGATCTCGCCGCCCCAGACGCCCCAGGGCTCGGCGCGCTCGACCGCTCCGGCCAGGCACTCGACGCGCACGGGGCAGTCCCCGCACAGCGACTTGGCCAGCTCCAGCTCGGACGGGGCGTCGGCGAACCACAGGTCCGGGTCGAACTTCCGGCAGGGCAGTTCCGCGTCCAGCCCGACGCCGTTGGCGTCCGGCTGGGCCAAAACCAGGCTCATCGCCCGGTCACCTCTCTCTCGCGTTCGGTCTCTTGGACCGGCTTCCTTGACGGGTGGTGCAAAACAATGAGGCCGCGGATCCCGGTTTGCGGGTTCCGCGGCCTCGAAGTGAGCCGGTGGTCTGGTCTGTCAGACCGGCCTACTTCGAGGTGGAACGCCGCGAACATCCATGCCGCCCTTGTGCTGGATGTCCTTGACCGTGAACCCACTGGTCCCCTTGGAGCCAGCGGCGGTAGGCGCCAGGATCAGCTCGGCCTGAGCCTGGGCCTGGTAAACCGGCACATTCGGGGCAACCGCGGACACGAGAAGGCGCGCAGCCTCCATCGGACGCACGGCAGCAGCGCTCGGCGACCACGGTCGCGTCGTCATCGTGATGATCTCCACCGGGGTCACCTCCTTCTGCTCGCTCGTCGTGTGACCGGTGTGGTGCTGACCAGGGCGGACCAGGGCCCTCCCAGGTGTGCTCTGAGGCTATGCCTCCCCCTCTGGAGAGGGCAAACGATTTTAGGGCTCCTCCGCAGAACTTTTTTCTGGAGCAAGATCATCAACGCTCGCGCCGGCGACGAGGGCCAGCGCGGCGTCGCCGTAGAGGCCCAACTTGCGCGGCCCGATGCCGGCGATGGCGACGAGGTCCTCGCGCCGCGCGGGCTTCCGCTCCGCGATCGCCACCAGCGTCGCGTCGGTGAAGACCACGTACGCGGGAACCCGCTGAGCTGCGGAAACACGGGCCCGCCAGGACCTGAGCCGGTCGAGCAGTTCTTCGTCCAGATCGGACGGACAGGTCGCGCACCGGCCCAGCTTGCGGTCCGCGCCGCCGAGCAGCGTGGCACCGCACACCCGGCACGAGACGATCCGCGGCGGGCGGCTGTCGGCTTTGCGACTCAACCGCGAGACCCCGCCCGCGCCGCCACCCGCGCCGCCCCACGACCGGTCGAACTGCGGCAGGAACCGGCACGGCCGCCGCGGCCGCCCGCCCGGCGAACGCGAGATCGCGTACGACAGCCACAGCCACTCCCGCGCACGCGTCACTCCGACGTAGAGCAGCCGCCGCTCCTCCTCGATCTGGTCGGGCGTCTTCGCGTACGTCGTCGGCAGCGTCCCGTCGGAGAGCCCGACCACGAACACCGCATCCCATTCGAGCCCCTTGGCCGAGTGCAGCGAGGCCAGCGTCACACCCTCCACCGTCGGCGCGTGCTGCACCGCCGCCCGCCGCGCCAACTCCTCGACGAAGTCCGGCAGCTCCGCCGGCCGCTCGCGCACCCCGCCGTCGCCGACGCGCTCGAGCACCGGGACGGCGGCGAACTCCTCGGCCAGCCGCGCCAAGGCCGCGAGCGCCTCCCAGCGTTCCCGCGCGGCACCGCCCGGCGGCGGCTGCTCGGCCGCCCAGCCGACCGCGGCCAGTGCGGTCGCCACCGCGGGCACCAGCGGCGCACCGGGCTCGACCGACCGCGTCGCCGCCCGCAGCGCCACGACCGCCTGCCGCACCTCGGACCGCTCGAAGAACCGCTCCGCACCCTGCACGACGTAGGGCACCTCGGCCTCGGCCAGCGCCTCCTCGTACCCCTGCGACTGCGCGTTCGTCCGGAACAGCACGGCGATCTCGCGGGCCGGCGTGCCCGCCGCGATGAGCTCCCGGCACCGCGCCGCGACCGCCGCCGCCTCGCCCGGTTCGTCCTGGAAGATCCGCAGCTCCGGCTCCGGCCCCGGCGGCCGCTGCCCCACCAGCTCCAGCCGCAGCCGCGCCTCGGCCCCCCGGGCCTGCCGGATGACCGCGTTGGCGAGCCCGACCACCTGCGGCGTCGACCGGTAGTCGCGCACCAGGCGCACCACCACCGCCGACCGCCGCTTGCGCGGAAAGTCGACCAGGTACGCCGACGTGGCCCCCGTGAACGAGTAGATCGTCTGGCTGGCGTCGCCCACGACGGTCAGGTCGTCCCGGCCGCCCAGCCACGCCTCCAGCAGCCGCTGCTGGAGCGGGTTGACGTCCTGGTACTCGTCGACGACGAAATGCCGGTATTGTGCCCGCACCTGCTCGGCGACGTCGGAGTGCTCCTCGATTCCCCACACCGCCGCGCGCAGCAGATCCTCGAAGTCGATCACGCCGCTGGCCCGCTTGACCTGCTCGTACTCGGCGAACGCCGCCGCCACCTTGGCGGCCTCGAACGGCGTCTCGCGGGCCGCCTTGGCCGCCGCCACCACGTACTCCGAGGGCTCGACGAGCGACGACTTGGCCCACTCGATCTCACCGGCCAGGTCCCGCGCACCCGTGCGGTCGGTGCGGATGCCGACCCGGGCCGCCGCCATCGTCACGAGCCGGGCCTTGCTCTCCACCAGCTCGGGCATCTCCCGCCCGGCGAGCAGCCGCGGCGCGAAGTAGCGCACCTGCCGCAGCGCGGCCGCGTGGAAGGTGCGCGCCTGCACTCCCGCGACGCCGAGCGCCGCCAGCCGGGCCCGCATCTCCGCCGCCGCCCGCGCGGTGAACGTGACGGCGAGCACATGCCGCCCGACGACCTCCCCGCGCAGCACGCGGTAGGCGATCCGGTGGGTGATCGCCCGCGTCTTCCCCGTGCCCGCGCCGGCCAACACGCAGACCGGCCCGGCCGGCGCGGTCACCGCCGTGCGCTGCTCGGGGTCGAGGCCGGCGAGCACCTGCTCCGCCGGAGAGTCAACCGCCACAGTCAGGAATCATGGCAGCCGCCTCCGACGTTCTTCACCACGAGACCCCTTTCCCCCGGGAGGAAGCCCAGATGTTGACCATGTACTCGACCTCGTGGTGCGGCTACTGCCACCGGCTCAAGGCCCAACTCGACCGCGAGGGCATCGCCTACGAGGTGGTCGACATCGAGCACGACCCGGCCGCCGCCGAGTTCGTGATGAGCGTCAACGGCGGCAACCAGACGGTCCCGACGCTCCGCTTCGACGACGGGACGGCCCTGACCAACCCCTCCATCACCCAGGTCAAGCAGCACCTGGCGACACTCGAAACCGCGTAGATCCGGCTTTCCCGGGTCCGCGGGGGACTGTACAAATAACGGCTGATCGACCGATCAAGGGAGAGACGCCAGATGACGACCGAGATCACTTCGGGGCAGGAGCCGTCCGCAGGGTCGGTGAGTGCGGTCACGGATGAGCAGTTGA
>Ga0164243_10014746_pt1 | contig 10864 bp, 10 predicted proteins | sample OricompcompostOP_FD_108781 | JGI IMG/M metagenome (GOLD analysis project Ga0164243, IMG submission 108781) | Organic Plus compost microbial communities from Emeryville, California, USA - Original compost - Organic plus compost (OP) | ecosystem: Engineered > Solid waste > Mixed feedstock >...
GCTGTGCCGCGCAAACGGCGACCAGCCACCCACGGCGACCCACCGCGCAAATAAATCAGTCTCGCGAAGCGAGGCCTTTCCCACGCGCAGAGCGCGGTGGCGCGAAGCGAGGGCTTACGCGCAGAGCGCGCGGGGAGGCGCGGCGCGGGGACACGACGCAAGGCGGTTCCACGCGTAGAGCGCGCGGGGACGCGAAGCGGGGCCTTTGTTCAGGTCAGGTCGGGGTGGGGGGGCGGGCTCGCGTACGCGGGAAACGCGGGGCTCGGATCAGGCGGCTTTCAAGCGCGGACCTGGGCTTCGTACGCCGTCTCGGCTCAGGATCCGTACTCGGTCGAGGGCGGCGCCTGGGTGCTCCGACAAGCGCACGGCGGAGCACCTCCGCGTGTGCGGCTAAGGACATCGTCTTGTGATCGTGCCGTGCCCGTCCGGCGGGGGCTTGATGGTGCGATCCTGTGCGCATGACGGCATGGCGGGATGTCGAAGAGGCGGTGCCGGAGTTCGCGCGGCGGGTGCGGGTGTTGTTCGACGCGCATCGGCACAAGACCATCGCCACCGTGCGGGCCGATGGGGGGCCGCGGATTTCTGGGATCGAGGCGGCCTTTGAGGACGGTGAGCTGGTCTTCGGGTCGATGCCGGATGCCCGGAAGGGGGCCGACCTGCGCCGGGATCCGCGGTTCGCGCTGCACAGTGCCACGGTCGACCCGGTTGAGGGGTCCGAGGCGCAGTGGCCGGGCGAGGCGAAGATCTCGGGCCGGGCCGTGGCCGGGGGCGCGGTCTCCGGCGAGCCGGGCGGTCCGGACGACCCGGACTCCCATGAGGGCGACCTCTTCCATGCCGACATCGCCGAGGTCGTGCACACCCACCTCGACGAGAAGGCGACGCTCCTCGTCGTCGAGTGGTGGACCCCGGACCATGGACTCCGCAGGCGCGAACGCGCCTGACGGGCAGCCCAGAGGCGAGGCCCCTCGTCGTCGAATGAAGGACGCCGACCCGCAGGCAGCACAGGCGTGAACGCGCCTGACGGGCAGCCCAGACGCGAGGCTTCTCGTCGTTGACGGGTGGGCGCCGGTCGGCTGGCTGCGCCGGTGGGAGCGCATGGCGGTCAGTTCATGGGATCGCCGCCTTGCTCGCCGGGGGTGACCCGGAGGCTGCGGAGGCGGTTCAGGGCGGCGGCGATCTCGTGGCGGCGGGGGACTGCGAAGTCTCCGGCGTAACCGTCGGCCAGGGCGCGGGCGCCGTTCTCGGACAGGGCCGATTCCAGCTCGGCCAGGGCGGTGCGCAGGGGCGTGCGGCCGTCGAGGTGGCGGCGGGCCAGGTGGTCCAGGGCCAGGCCGATGCCGGTGATCTGGCTGAGGTCGACGATCTGCTCCAGGGCGCGCAGGTCGATGGTGTGCTCGCCGAAGCCGAGGGCGTCGTCGCTCCGGCGGGAGATCTTGCGGCGGCCGCGGGCCATCGGGGAGATCGAGCCCGGGTCCGGGCGCCGCGGTACGACCGGGTGGAACGGCGCGTCCGGACGGTCCTCGGCCAGGGCCCGGGCGCGCTCCGTTACGTCGGACGGGTGGTAGGCGTCCATCATGATCACCCGGTCGGCCACGTCGAAGTAGTCACCGCAGCCGCCCATCACCAGGACGGTGGACACGCCGTGCGCCGCGTACAGCGGGCGGACCAGGTCGACGAACGGGGTCAGCGGCTCCTTCTCGGCCGCCACCAGCGCCTGCATGCGGGCGTCGCGGATCATCAGGTTGGTGGCCGCGGTGTCCTCGTCGACGAGGAGGACGCCGGCGCCCGCCTCGACGGCCTCGGCGGTGGCGGCCGCCTGGGACGTGGAGCCGGACGCGTTGTCGGTGGAGAAATCCGCGGTATCCGCGCCCGTGGGCAGGTCGGTGACGAACGAGCTGACGTCGACCCGCTCGACGCGGCGGCCCTCCTCGGCGCGGATCTTCACGGCGTCGTCCCGCGTGACGACGAACTCGCGGCCGTCTCCGGGGACGTGGTCGTACACCCCGCGCTCCAGGGCCTGCAGCAGCGTGGACTTCCCGTGGAAGCCGCCGCCGACGATCAGCGTGACGCCCTCGGCGATGCCCATGCCGGTGACCCGGCCGCGGTGCGGCAGCTCGACGGAGACGCGCAGGGACTCCGGGGAGGAGAACGGCACGGCGCCCTTCGCCATCGGCCGCTGGTCCACCCCCGAGGCGCGCGGCAGGATCGCGCCGTCGGCCACGAACGCGACCAGGCCGAGACCGGGCAGCATGCCGCGCAGCGCGGCCGTGTCGTCCACGCAGTCGACGAAGGCGCGGACCTCCTCCGGGTCGAGTGCGGACCAGCGCAGCGACTCCGCCACCGCGGCCGGGAGCGCCTCGCAGAGCTGGCGGCGCGCCTCCAGACCGTCGATACGCCGGCCGTGCCCGGGCAGCTGCACGCCGGCCCGCGCGATGACCTCGCCGCCGCGCACCTCACAGGCGCTGCGGGCCAGCACCTCCTGGCCGCCCGCGTCGACCCGGAACGCGCCGCCGCGCAGCGCCCGCCGCAGCCGGCGGGCCAGGTGGTCGGCCAGCGCCCGGGCGCGGACCGGCATCTCCCACAGGTCGGCGGGGAAGCCGGCCTCCTCCGCAGTGAGCCGCACGGCCACCCGGGACGGCGGGGCGAACGGGTCGGACTGCACCCGCTCGACCTCGACGGTGAACCCGTCGAACGCCCACGAGCCACGCAGCGACTTGTACCGCCCGTAGCCGCTTCCGTCCATGCGCCGCAGTTCCTCCGCGAGCCGCTCCGCGGTGCGGGCGCCGGGCGGCACGGACGGTTCATCCCGGTACCCCCGGTGGTCCCGGTGATTCCGTCGGCGGGCCGCGTTCGGCCGCATGGAGTCACGCATCACGCTGTTCCTCGTTCACTCGGCTGAATCCGACCCCACAAGTCTCGCCGCCGATCCCGGCCGGACGCGAACCCGAATTCCCAGCTTGTGGATAACCCGCCGCGTCCTGGGAAGGCAGTCCGATCATGAGTGAGGACAGTGGCCGCCCGAAGGATCCGAACCGCACCGACCGCGCGGACCGCGACCGCGCGGACGAGCCCGTACGCACCGGCCTGGGCGAGCGCGCGGAGGACACCACGGACAAGAACCTGCACGTGCACCCGGACGAGGCCACCGGCGAGATCGACCCGCACGACGAGGAGAACACCGTGCAGACCCCGTACGGCCTCACGCAGAAGGGCGACGAGGAGACGCGCTGACTACCCGCGTACGGCGGTCTCCTCCAGCGGCGCGAAGTCGACGCCGGTGAGCTCCCGCGACACCTGCCACAGCCGCCGCGCCGTCTCGGCGTCGCGCGCCTGATCGGCGGGCTCGAGCCGCTCGGGGCCGGGCCCGAAGTAGTCGCCGCCCCGGACGTCCGGCGATGTGGCCGCGTACAGGCTGACGAGCGCGCCCTTCTCCGGCGGGCTGGCCAGGACCCGCAGGATCGCCGCCACGACGCCGGTGAGCGGGCCGAGCCGGCCGATGCGGGTGGCGTTGAATCCCGGATGGGTCGCCGCGGCCAGCAGGTCCACCCCGGCCGCCTCCGCCCGCCGCTGCAGTTCGAACGTGAACAGCAGGTTGGCCAGCTTGGACCGGGCGTACGCGCTCGCCCGCCCGTACCCGCGCTCCAGCGCCAGGTCGGCGAAGTCGATGCGCCCGGACGGGTGCGCGTCGCTGGACACGGTGACCACGCGCGCCCCGGGCCGGGCCAGCAGCAGCGGCAGGAGCAGGCCGGTGAGCGCGAAGTGGCCGAGGTGGTTGGTGCCGAACTGCAGCTCGAAGCCGTCCTTGGTGAGCCGCCGCGGCGTCATCGCCACGCCCGCGTTGTTGATGAGCAGGTCGAGGCCGTCGTACCGGTCGGTCACCGCGGCGGCGAACGCGCGTACGGCGGCGAGGTCGGCCAGGTCCAGCGGGAGCGTCTCCACCTCGGCCCGGGGCGCGAGCGTACGGACCCGCTCCACCGCGGCCGCGCCGGCGCCGGGGTCCCGGCTGGCCAGCACCACCCGCGCGCCGCGCCGGGCCAGGCCCGCGGCGGTGGGCAGCCCGATCCCGGAGTTGGCCCCGGTGACCACCGCCGTCCGGCCGGTGAGGTCGGGCATCCGCCAGTCCGCCATAGTGCGCCTCCGAGTACGGTCTCCGCACAACCTATCGGCAGAGCGCGCCGAGCGGACCGAGGTGATCCCACCCACATCCCTTGCCAGAGGCCGCACCGGTAGCGTAGATCGTATATCTAATACGGAAGCTGCCAAGGAGGTCCGCGTGCTGCCCCTCGACGGAATCACGGTCGTCGCCTGTGAACAGGCGGTCGCCGCCCCGTTCGCGACCCGCCAGCTCGCCGACCTCGGCGCGCGCGTGATCAAGGTGGAGCGGCCCGGCGTCGGGGACTTCGCCCGCGGCTACGACTCCGCCGTGCACGGCAAGCTCGGCAGCCACTTCCTGTGGCTCAACCGCTCGAAGGAGTCGGTCACGCTCGATGTGAAGGCGGCCCCGGAGATCCTCCACGGCCTGCTCGAACACGCCGACGTCTTCCTCGCCAACCTCGCGCCCGGCGCGCTTGACCGCCTCGGCTTCGGCACCGAGGAACTGCTGGAGAAGTATCCGCGGCTGATCGTGGTGAACATCAGCGGGTACGGCACGTCCGGCCCGTACCGCGACAAGCGCGCGTACGACCTGCTCGTGCAGTGCGAGACCGCGCTGCCGTCGGTCACCGGGCAGCCGGACGCGCCGGCCAAGAGCGGCGTGCCGATCGCCGACATCGCCACCGGCATGTACGCCTTCACCGGCGTGCTCACCGCGCTGCGCCAGCGCGACCGCACCGGGCGCGGCACGTCCATCGAGGTATCGATGTTCGACTCGCTGGCCGAGTGGATGGGGTACCCGCTGTACAACACCATGTACAGCGGCCGGGAGTTCCCGCGGCTCGGCCTCGCGCACCCCAGCGTGGTGCCGTACGACGCGTTCCCGACGGCCGACGGCGACGAGGTCATGATCGGCGTGCAGAACGACCGGCAGTGGCAGAAGCTCGCCGCCGACGTCGTGGGCCGCCCGGAGATGGGCGAGGACGAGCGGTACGCCACCAACATCGCCCGTACGGAGCGGCGCGCGGAGGTGGACGAGGCGGTGCGCGCCGCGACGTCCCGGCTGACCGCCGCCGACCTGGTGGAACGCCTGGAGAAGGCCGGGATCCCGAACGCGCGGCTGCGCACCGTGCAACAACTCGCCGAGCACCCGCAGCTCAGCGAGCGGGACCGCTGGCGCACCATCGACTCCCCGGCCGGCCCGGTCAACGTCGTCATGCCGCCGATGATCTTCCGCGACTCCGAGCCGCGCATGGACGGCGTGCCGGACCTGGGCCGCAACACCGACGCCGTCCTCGCCGAGCTGGGTTACGACGCGGACCGGATCGCCGCGCTGCACGAGAGCGGCACGGTCTGATGGCCGCGCGTCACGGCAGCGCGCACATCTCGCCGGACTGCCGCGGGACGAACTTCTGGCGCACCGACCCGAGCCTGCGCGCCCTGCTCGGCCTGTACCTCGACGGCCCGACGCTGGCGCACCTCGAACCGCACTACGACGCGTTCGGCGAGGTCGCCGGCGGCCGTCTGGACGAGCTGGCGGAGGCCGCGGACAAGAACCCGCCGGTGCTGCACGCGCGCGACCGGTTCGGCCGGGACGAGGACTGGATCGCGTACCACCCGGCGTACCGGGAGATGGAGCGGATCGCGTTCGGTGACCTGGGCCTGCACCGCATCGGCCACCGTCCGGGCGGCTTCGGCCTGGACCGGCCGGTGCCGCCGCTGGCCAAGTACGCCTTCACGTACCTGTTCACGCAGGCCGAGTTCGGCATCATGTGCCCGGTCAGCCTCAGCGACACCGCCGCGTACGTGGTGGACCGGTACGGCAGCCCGGCGCTGAAGAACTACCTCCTGCCGCGCATGCTCAACGCCGACGTCCACGACCTGTGGAAAGGCACGCAGTTCATGACCGAGAAGTCCGGCGGCTCCGACGTCGGCATCCTCGAGTCCACAGCCGAGCATGTGGGGCTTGACGAGGACGGCCTCGACGTGTGGAAGCTGACCGGCGACAAGTGGTTCTGCTCGCACACCGACGCCGACGTGGCGCTGGTGCTGGCCCGCCCGGCCGGCAAGGGCCCGGGCACCCGCAACCTGGCGCTGTTCGCCATGCCGCGGCGGCTCAAGGACGGCAGCCGGAACGCCTACCGGATCGCGCGGCTGAAGGACAAGCTCGGCACCCGGTCGATGGCCAGCGGCGAGATCCTGCTGAACGGCGCCACCGCGTACCTCGTGGGCGACGAGGACGCCGGGTTCAAGCAGATGATGCAGCAGGTCAACCAGTCGCGGCTGTCCAACGCCGTACGGTCGGCCGCCATGATGCGGCGCAGCTGGAACGAGGCGCTGACGGTCGCGCGGCACCGGATCTCGTTCGGCGGCCCGCTTGTGGACAAGCCGCTGATGCGCCGGCAGCTGATGAAGATCCTCGTGCCCACCGAGCAGGCGCTGTCCGCGATCTGCTGGACGGCGTCACTGATGGAGCGGGCGGACGCCGACCCGGACGCGGCGGCGCTGCTGCGGCTGCTCACACCACTGCTGAAGTACCGGGTGTGCCGGGACGCCGTACGGGTCGCGGCCGGCGGCATGGAGGTGCGCGGCGGCAACGGCTACATCGCCGACTGGGTGCACGCCCGGCTGTACCGCGACGCCGAGCTCGGCACGATCTGGGAGGGCACGTCGAGCGTCACGGCGCTGGACGTGATCGGGCGCGCGGTCGGGCGGCAGGGGTGCGAGCGGCCGCTGGCCGCCGCGCTGCATGCCATGGCCGCGGAGGTGCCCGGGCCGTACGGGGACACGCTGTCGACGCTGATCGACCAGGTCACGGCGATGGTCGGCGCGGTGGGCGAGGAGGAGTACCGGAGTGCGGCCGGCGCGCTGTACCACGTGATCACCGCCGTACTGCTGGCCTCGGAGGGGGCGCGGCTCGGCGACGGGCGCCGGGTCCTGCTGTCCCGCCTGGTGGTGGCCGAGCGGCTGACCGCGCAGGACCCGCTGAACCCACCGGACCGTACGTGGCAGGCGCCGGTGGTGTCCGCGCTGCTGGACGACGCGCCCGTACCGCTGGAGTCCGCGCTTCCGGCCTGACCCCGCCCGCACCGGCCGTGACGGGATCATATATAAAACATCCTATGGAGGAACTGTCATGACGTCCCCGGCCGCCGCCTACCGCGAGCACCTCGACCGCGGTGAGCTCGCCTTCCAGGAGTGCGGCTCCTGCGGGAAGGCGGTGTTCTACCCGCGCGTGCTCTGCACCGAATGCGGATCGACCGAGCTGACCTGGCGGTCCAGCGCCGGCCTCGGCACCGTGTACGCGACGACCGCGCTGCACCCGCGCGACAAGGACCCGTACAACGTCGCCCTCGTCGACCTCGACGAGGGCTTCCGCATGATGTCGCGCGTCGAGGGCGTGCCCGCGCCGGACGTACGGATCGGCCTGCGCGTCCGCGCCGCCGTCGTCACGCAGGACGACGAGCCCGTGGTGATCTTCCGCCCCGAGGAGGCCGCATGAGCCGGGACCTGCGCGGCCGCGCCGCCGTCGTCGGGGTCGCCGAGTCCGATCTGGGCCAGGTGGCGCCGGGCCTGACGCCGCTGGACCTGATCGGCCAGGCCACCGCCCGCGCGCTGGAGGACGCCGGCCTGACCAAGGCCGACGTGGACGGCCTGTTCACCGCCTCCTCGTACCACGCGCTGGCCGCCCTGGACGTCGCCGAGTACCTCGGCCTGCGGCCCCGCTACTTCGACGGCACCAACGTGGGCGGCTCCTCGTTCGTCTCCCACCTGCTGCATGCCGCGACCGCCATCGACGCGGGCCTGTGCGAGGTCGCGCTGATCACGTACGGCAGCACCCAGCGCTCGGACGGCGGCAAGCTGGTCACCCCGTCCGCGCCGTTCCCGTACGAGGCGCCGTACAAGCCGCGGTACCCGATCAGCATGTACGCGCTGGCCACGTCGCGGCACATGCACGAGTACGGCACCACCCGCACGCAGCTCGCCGAGGTCGCCGTCGCCGCCCGCGAGTGGGCCCGGCTGAACCCGAAGGCCTTCATGCGCGACCCGCTGACGGTCGACGAGGTGCTGGGCTCGCGGATGATCTCCGACCCGCTGACCAAGCTGGACTGCTGCCTGGTCACCGACGGCGGCGGCGCGGTCGTGCTGACCAGCCCGGAGCGGACGCGCTCGCTGGGCAAGCCGCCGGTGTTCCTGCTCGGCGCCGGCGAGGCGACCTGGCACCGCAACATGTCCGCGATGCCGGACCTGACCACGACGGCGGCGAGCGAGTCCGGGCCGCGCGCGTTCGCGATGGCCGGGCTGAAGCCGGCGGACGTGGACGTCGTCGAGCTGTACGACGCGTTCACCATCAACCCGATCCTGTTCCTGGAGGACCTCGGGTTCTGCGGCAAGGGCGAGGGCGGCGCGTTCATCGGCGGCGGGCGGATCGCGCCGGGCGGTGAGCTGCCGGTGAACACCAACGGCGGCGGGCTGTCGTACTGCCATCCCGGCATGTACGGCATCTTCCTGATCATCGAGGCCGTACGGCAGCTGCGCGGCGAGGGCGGCGACCGGCAGGTGCCGGGCTCGAACGTGGCCCTCGTGAACGGCAACGGCGGCACGCTGTCCAGCCAGGTGACCGCCCTGTTCGGCACCGAGGCCACACTGTAGGTCCCAATTATGGCGAAGCATTTTCCGGGCTATGACCCACAAAATACTTCGCCATAATTGGGGGATCTTGACTGGAGGAGAGCAGATGACGGCCGAGCCCCGCTCCCGGCGCTCCACACTCGCGGTACCCGCCTCCAACTCGCGCTTCATCGAGAAGGCGCGCGGCCTGGCGGTGGACGAGTTCTTCCTGGACCTCGAGGACGCGGTCGCGCCGCTGGAGAAGGAGGCGGCGCGGGGCTCGGTGGTCACCGCGCTCAACGACGGCGGCTGGGACGGCAAGGTGCGCGCCGTACGGGTCAACGACGCGACGTCGCCGTGGGCGTACCGCGACGTCATCGAGGTCGTTGAAGGGGCGGGGGCGCAGCTGGACTGCGTCATGCTGCCGAAGGTCAGTACGGCAGGCCAGATCGTCTGGCTGGACACGCTGCTCGGGCAGATCGAGCAGGCGTGCGGACTGCCGTACGGGCGGATCGGCATCGAGGCGCAGATCGAGGACGCGCGCGGGCTGATGAACGTGGACGCGATCGCCGCCGCGTCGCCGCGCATGGAGACGCTGATCTTCGGGCCCGCCGACTTCATGGCCAGCATGAACATGAAGTCGCTGGTCGTCGGCGAGCAGCCGCCCGGCTACACGGAGGGCGACGCGTACCACTACACGCTGTTCCGCATCCTGACCGCCGCGCGGGCGCACGACATCCAGGCGATCGACGGCCCGTTCCTGGCCATCAAGGACCTGGACGGGTTCGGTAAGGCGGCGAAGCGGTCGGCCTCGCTGGGGTTCGACGGCAAGTGGGTGCTGCACCCGACGCAGGTGGACGCGGCGAACGAGATCTTCGCGCCGTCCCAGGAGGACTACGACCACGCCGAGATGATCCTCGACGCGTACGAGTACGCCACGTCGGTCGCGCGCCGCGGCGCCGTGATGCTCGGCGACGAGATGATCGACGAGGCGTCGCGGAAGATGGCCCTGGTGATCGCCGGGAAGGGCCGGGCGGCCGGCCTGAAGCGCACCACGACGTTCGAGCCCCCGGAGGACTGATGACCGCACAGGAGACGCTGCGGCGGGTGGCCGAGGAGTGGCACCCGTCGACGGAGACCGTACGTGAAGTGATCACCCCCGCGCCGTCGCACGGCCTGGCCGGGATCTTCGACCAGCCGAACCCGGTCGTCTCCGACGGCGACCCGCTGCCGCCGATGTGGCACTGGCTGCACTTCATGCGCTGGCCGGCCGAGTCGGAGCTGGGCGCGGACGGGCACCCGAAGCGGGCGACGGTGATGCCGGAGTACCCGCGGCGGCGGCGCATGTTCGCGGGCGGCCGGGTCACGATGCACGCACCGCTGCGCTGCGGTACGGAGGTCACGCGGGAGGCCCGGGTGGCGAACGTGCAGTACAAGGAGGGCCGTTCGGGTCCCATGCTGTTCGTCACGGCGGAGTACCGGTTCACGTCGGGCTCGGACCTGCTGTGCGTAGAGGAACAGGACATCGTCTACCGGCAGGACCCGGAGGAGGCCCCGCCGCCGCGCGAGGCCCCGCACCCGTCCGAGGCGGGCCGCGCCGAGCCGGACCCGTCGGCGGACTGGCACTGGTCCCTGGACCCCGGCCCCGCGACGCTGTTCCGCTTCAGCGCCCTGACGTTCAACCCGCACCGCATCCACTACGACCACCCGTACGTAACCGGCGTGGAAGGCTTCCCCGGCCTGGTCGTCCACGGCCCGCTCACGGCCCTGGCGTTGCTGGAGCTCCCTCGCCGCGCAGGCGTGCCGATCAAGTCAATGACCTTCCGCGCCCGCCGCCCCATGTTCGCCGGCGAACACATCGTCTACGAAGGCCACCGCAACGCCGACCACGCCAAACTGGTGGCCCACTCCGCCGCCGCCCCCGAAGCGGTAACCGCCGAAGTGGAGTTGTGACCGCGGTTCCACATTTTAATGAACCGTCAAAAAATTGAATCCCCTTGGGCGTGCGGCTACATTATCGACATCAGCTCACGCCGGGCATGGCGCACGCGGAAACGTGGGGCCGGGTCGGCCCCTTCAACTCCGAGAAGGAATGCAACGACGTACGCATCTGGGGAAACGACCCGCGCCCGGTCGGCCCGAGGTGCTTCTGGGACACCTA
>Ga0164243_10014747_pt1 | contig 10864 bp, 10 predicted proteins | sample OricompcompostOP_FD_108781 | JGI IMG/M metagenome (GOLD analysis project Ga0164243, IMG submission 108781) | Organic Plus compost microbial communities from Emeryville, California, USA - Original compost - Organic plus compost (OP) | ecosystem: Engineered > Solid waste > Mixed feedstock >...
CTCGCGGCCGTAGCGGATCGGGGTGGCGCCGGCGGCGAGCGCGCGCTGCCGGGTCGGCTCGGTGACGTCGAAGTGCTCGCGGGCGGTGCCGGGCTTCTGCAGCCAACGGGTCTCGATGCCGATCGACTCTGCGAAGGCGAGCAGCTCGCTGGTACCGGCCGGGCCGGGCAGATCGGAGAGCAGGTGCGACCACACGCCGTCGACCGGGCCGACGCGCGCGACCAGCCGCATGTCGTCGATGTAGATCGTCACGGCGAGATGAGGCGCAGGTCCGACACCAGCCACCTGTTGTCGACGAGCTCCAGCTCGAGGTGCAGTCGCTGGTTCTGCGTCCTCGGGCTGTCGCCGGTCGAGGCGTGGGTGATCGTGGCGGTGGCTGCGACCAGCACGGTCGCCCGGTCGTCGCCGAACAGCTCGATGCCGGCCGTCGTCCTCTCGCTCTTCGAGACGTTCTCGGTCTCCTGGATGGCCTCCTTCAGGTTGTCCCGGCCGTCGGCGTACTGCGACTCGAACGTGCCGGTGGCCAGGTCGAGCACCTTCTGGGTGTCTGCGTCGACGGTGCGGTAGTCGATGGAGTTCACGGCCTCGACCATCGAGCGCGCGGCGTCGAGGGCGTCCTGACGATCGCGGTCGGGCTCGGAGGGTCCGGTCGGCGGTTCGTCGGTGGCGAGGTCGTCGACGAGCCAGCCGTCGTCGTCCCGCTCCAGGGTGAGTACGGCGCTGTAGGCCGTCACGTTGTCGTCCTTGCCGGCGCGCGTGGCGGACTGCTCGCCGAAGACCAGCACCTGCGCGGCGTGGTCGTCGATGCCGACGAGCGCGGCCCTGTTCGACGTGACCGTCACCGACGCCTTCGATCGGGTGACCTGCTCCTTGATGGCGTCGAAGGTCTCGCCCCACTCGTCGGCGAAGTCGTCGGTCATCAGTGCCTGCGCCTCGGTTCGGTTCCGGTCGAGATCCTGATAGGAGTAGGCGAGGATCGTGGTGGCGGCGTCGTCGGCAAAGGTGACCGCCTCGGCGCGCTCCGTGTCGGTCGGCGTGCTGACGGCCGCCGATCCGGAGGTCGATCCTGAGGTCGATCCGGACGTCGTCGTGCCCGACTCGTCGGGCTTCGGATCCTCGTCGTCATCGGAGCGGGTCGCCAGCAGCACGATGACGAGCGCTGCGACGAGGGCGATCACGACCGCGCCGACGACGAGGGCGATGGCCGGCGTCCGCGAAGAGCGTCGTGAGCTCGGCGCCGGCGGAGTGCTGTCGGGCCGGCCTGGCGGTCCGGACGGCGGAGGCCCGGACAGCGGCGGCCCGGACGGCGGAGGCCCGGGCGGCGAAGGCGGCGGCTGCTGGCTCACGGGATCAGCATGCACCACCTCGCGCGTGCTGAGCACGGATCCGGCTCGACGGCGCATTTGCGCACGATGCTGTGCTCACGCACCATTCGTGCATGGGGAGCTCCGAGCCGCGCGTCGGCGACACACTCGGTCGCTACCGCCTGCTTGAGCTGCTCGGGCGGGGCGGCATGGGCACCGTCTTCCGCGCGCGGGACGACGAGCTCGAGCGCGATGTCGCGGTCAAGGTGATCAACGCCTCGCTGGCCGGCGAAGGCGAGTTCCGCGACCGGTTCCGTCGCGAGGCAGTGGTCCTCTCCCGCATGACGAGCGCCCACGTGGTGGCCGTCTACGACCATGGCGAGCAGGACGGGTCGCCGTATATCGTCACCCAGCTGGTCGCCGGCGGCGACCTGCTCGGCCTGATCCGCCGCCACGGCGTGCTCACGCCGTCGTACGCACTCGATCTGGTGGCCCAGGTGCTCGAGGGACTGGCCGACGCGCACGAGATCGGCATCGTCCACCGCGACGTCAAGCCCTCGAACGTGCTGCTCGGTGCCGACGGTCGCAGCGCCTACCTCTGCGACTTCGGCATCGCGACCTCGCCGGGCGGGGAGGTGACCCGCACCGGCGTGCAGGTCGGGTCGATCGGCTACATGGCGCCCGAGCGACACACCGCCGCGTCATCCGGCGATGTCGGCGTGACGGCCGATGTGTACGCCGTCGGCTGCGTGCTCTGGCAGCTCCTCACCGGCACCCAGCCCTTCGTCGGAACCGACGCCGAGGTCGCCATGGGCCACCTCCGCGGGCCGGTTCCCCAGCTGCCCGGTGAGGGAGCGTTCCTGGCCGAGCTCAACGGTGTACTCGCCCGCGCGCTGGCCAAGGACCCGCGTCGCCGCTATCCCTCGGCCAGGGCGATGCATGCCGGCATCGCCGGACTGCGCGCGATGCTCCCCGGCGGCTTCGTCGTGCCCGAGGTGACCTCCATGCGTCAGTCCCTCGACCTCCCTGCCGAGCGTTCGGGACGACGCCGGGTGCTCGCCGTCGCGCTGGTCACCGCCCTCGTCCTGCTCGGGGTGTGGGTCGGCTCGCTGATCGGCGGTGTCGACGTGATTCCCTCGATGCTGGCCTCCGACGAGCCCTCGGAGGTCGCCACCACGCCGTCGGTCTCGGAGACCGCGAGCGCTGCCGAGTCCACCCGGCCCGGCGACTCCGCGATCGCGCGGGAGCGCCGCGAGGTCCGGGAGGCACGGGAGCGGGCCGAGCAGAAGGAGCGGAGCGGCGAGCAACCGCGTCGCAGGGCGAGGAGGTCCGGCTCCGACGGGGCCGTCAAGTCCCGCCCGAAGACGGGCGGCAGCCCGCGCGCGGGCTCGACCCCGAAGCCGGACCCGGGGCCGGCGTACCGCTGCTGGAGCGGAACGGGCGCCGGCTCGCTCGCTGCGTGCGGCTGGCCCACCGGCGTCGTCGGCTACCAGTGGGTCTTCCCACGGTCGGGGACGATCGGCCATTGCAAGCCGGCGACGAAGTCGGCCCCTGGCTACGTGCGCGGCTGGTCCTGTGCCCGGCGTACCGGGGACGGCACGATGAAGTCGATCAACTTCCAACAGTGGCGCACCGTCAAGCAGGCGAAGAAGTACTTCCGCGGCCGCTACCAGAAGAAGCTCCGCGACGAGAAGTGGTTGATCAACGGTGTGCACTACGGTTGGCGGCTGGCGGGCCGCACTCCGAAGGGCTTCATGCACACGGCGCGGATCTATCGCAAGGGCGACACCAAGTGGGTGGTCACCGCGCAGGGCGAGACGGTCAAGAAGCGACAGTCGATGTTCCAACTCGTCGGCTTCCGCAAGCCGGGCAAGCTGCGGGGCGTACGGAACTGAGGGCGACCGTTTCCCCGATTTAGTTGATCCGTCAACGAATTCCGCATATCGTGGTGGGATGAGTAGGACACCCCCGTGGCTGGACGAGGACGAGCAGCGCGCTTGGCGCGGATTCCTCTCCGTCCATGCCCAGATGACGGCCCGGTTGCACCGCGACCTGCAGGCCTCCAGCGGGTTGTCGATCGCCGACTACGAGATCCTGGTCGTGCTCACCGACGTGCCCGAGCGGTCGTTGCGGATGTTCGAGGTGGGCGAGCGACTGCAGTGGGAGAAGAGCCGAGTCTCCAAGCAGGTCTCGCGCATGGAGAGGCGCGGGCTCGTCGAGCGCCGCGACTGCGCCGATGACCGGCGCGGGGCATTCGTCGATCTCACCGACGCCGGCCGTGCCGCCATCGAGGCCGCCGCGCCCGGTCACGTCGAGCTCGTACGCCGACTCTTCATCGACCCGCTCAGCCGCGAACAGGTCGAGGCGCTCGGCGCGATCACCGGCGCCATCCTGGAGCGGCCGAACGGCTGAGCCGTCTCACGACTCCACGTGCGGATCGGCCAGCAGGTACTGCACGAACGGACCCTCCCGCGACCGGCGGGGACGCACCGGCTCCGGCACCATCCGACCCTCCGCGGTGTCCCAGAAGCGGTCGACTCGCTGGGCCACGCCGCGTGCGATGTGCCCGGTGAGCCCGAGGTGCGGCAGGTAGGGGTGTGGCCGGGTCGGCACCCGTTGCTCGAGGCGGTACAGCCGCTGGGCGACCGCGTCGCGGCTCTCCGGCGTGGTCGCGGCGGTGAGGTCGTCGACCAGCTGACGCTCCAGCTGCCAGAACCGCTCGAAGGCGTCCTCGACCTCCTCCCAGATCGCCGGCCAGGGTCGACGTACCGCATAGGTGGAGCCGTAGAGCTTCGCCTTGGTCGCGAAGAGGGCGCCCTCGAGCCGGCGGCCCTGCCGCGCGAGCGCATGACCGCGCTGGCGCCCGTCGGGCAGATGTCGCCGGGCCGCGGGGGCGAGGACGGCGGTCGCGGCACCGACATGCCTGCTGGTGCTGGCGAGGAACGGGTCGGTGGCGCGGAGAGGACGACGGGGCTCGCTCGCCGTCGGTCTGCTCTCCTCGGCCTCGGCGAGCCGGCTCGCCAGCAGGTCGTGCGTGGCGGCGACGGTGTCGGCGAGCGGATCGGCCACCTCGCCTCGGCCGCGTTCTTGGTCGGACGTCATCATGGATCGCACTCCTTCGCGCAACCGCGATGTCCCGGTCTGGGGCCTCACTTCGCAGTGTGCTCCGGTAGATGCGGAGAGGCAAGGGTCTCGCTCGAGGGCCTCCGGGTTGACATGCAAGATCCCTTATATAAGAGTTTCCGCATGGAACCGGTGGTCGACGAGTACGTGTCGGTCACCGAGTTCTTCGGCGCCCTGGCCTCGCCGGTGCGGGCCGCCATCGTCCACCTGCTCACCGACCGACCGCACACCGTGACCGAGCTGGCCGCCCTGCTCGACGCCTCCCAGCCGCTGATCTCCCAGCACCTGCGGGTGCTGCGGGAGACCGGGCTGGTCGGCACCGAGCGTGTGGGCCGCTCCATCCGTTACTCGATCGCCGACGAGCACGTTTCGCACGTCTTCCTCGACGCGCTCGTCCACACCCAGGAGAACCACCATGACTGACCACGCCATCGCCGAGAACCACCACCACACGCACGGCCCGGGTTGCGGCCACCTCGCCGTCGTCCACAACGACCACGTCGACTACCTCCACGACGGGCACGTCCATCGCGAGCACGAGGGTCACTACGACGAGTGTGTGCAGTGCTCGTGCCCCGACTGCTCCGACAGCTGCGCCGTGTGCACCTGCGAAGGTTGCACCTGCCCGACCTGCAACCATAACGTCTGCGCGTGCGAGCACTGCGGCGGCGAGCCGTGCAGCTCTTGCGTCTGCAGCGACTGCTCGTGCGCGACCTGCGCCCACGCCGCCTGATCGGGGCCGTGCTCCTGGGGCCCTGCGACGACGTGCGCCGGGCAGGTCGTCAGGGCACGCGCTGGGCTCGCACCAGTTGGTACTCCGCGGCGATCTCGACTCGACCGGACGGCAGCGCGTAGTCGGCGAGGTGCTCCTCGACGGCGTCCATCATCGCCTCGGGCCTGGTCGCCGACGGCACTCTTCGCCGCGATATGAGCGGGGGAGGCTCGCTCCAGCCACGCGCGGCCGGCCTTCGCTGAGGGGAACGACCACGGCAGTGGGTGGGCACTGATCTCCACATCCAGGAAGCGCTCTGCGAGCAGTTGCCGCAGGCGCGACGCCGACCCCCAGCTCATCGGGTCGGGAGCGGAGGCCGCGGGCGCAGGCATGAACTCCGTCATGACCTCCGTCATCTGGGCGATATAGCCGTCATCGGTCCAGGTGGTGAACAGCAGGTGCCCGGCCGGGGTCAGGACCCGTGCCAGTTCAGTCAGCACTTGGCGCGGGTCGGTGGCGAAGATCAACCCGAACGACGAGGTCGCCACGTCCTGGGTGGAGTCGCCGCAGGGCTGGGCGGAGAGATCGGCGCGCTCCCACCTCACGTCCTGGACGTCGAGGTCGGTCTCCGCGCGGCCGAGCTCCACCATGCGTGGCGAGCCGTCGGTCGCCAGTACCTGCCAGCCTGCGTCGGCGAGTCGCAGGGCCACGCTGCCGGTGCCGGCCGCGATGTCGAGCGCGAATCGCCCGCGGCCGTTGCCCGCGACGGCCGCGATCAACTCGGCTGCGGGTGCGAGCCGGCGGGCCATGGCGGGGTAGTCGCCTGCCCCCCAGAGGTCCGGCACGCCTGTGTCGTCTTCTGTGCTGCTCATTGCGTCAGCCCTGGAGTCCGCCCTCGGCGACCCGGCGGCGGAAGGCCGCCGCCGGCTTGAAGCCGGGCGTCACGCTCGCCGCGATCTCCATCGGCTCGCCCGTCTGCGGGTTGCGGCCGGTCCGGGCCGCCCGGTGCCGCTGCTCGAACGTGCCGAAGCCTGCGAGCGCGACGGTCTCCCCGTCGGCGACGCCGCGGGCGATGGCGTCGAGCGTCGCGACGACGGCCTCGCCGGCCTGGGTGCTGGTCAGTCCGGTCGACTCGGCGACGGCGGTGATGAGGGCGGCGCGGTTCACGGGGGCTCCTTCGTGCTGGTCACCCGGGGCGGTTTCGCTCCGGTGATAAGAATGATACTCATTCTTAATGCGAGGGACGACGGTGGCTCGAGGCGTCTCGTTGGCCGGCGGCACCCTCGACGAGAGATTAAACTAAGGCTTACCTTACTTATCGACCACCGCGTGGAGGGTTGCCATGACCGCGACAGCGACGGAGACGAGCGTCGAGCCCGGAGAGGACCAGGCGTCGTCTCCGGTGCCCGACGCGGCGCCGGGGGCCCGTGCCGCGCTGAAGGACGTCCGAGCGCCGGTGGCGGGCTCGATCCGGCTCGCCTGCGTGCTCGGTGCACTGGGCGCACTGGCCGGCCTGGTGCCCTTCGTCGGGCTGGTCGGCGTGGTCGACGAGCTGCTGGAGACTCCCGTGGATCGGGGCGCGCTGGCCTGGTGGTGCGTGTTCGTGATCGGTGGCCTGATCGCGCGCACCCTGCTGCACGGTGGGGCGCTGACGATCACGCACTTCGCCGACGTCCGTCTGCAGGCGATCCTGCGGCGCCGGATGGTCGCCCACCTCGGCCGGGTCCCGCTCGGCTGGTTCACCGACCAGTCCTCGGGGCGGGTGCGCAAGGCCGCGATGAGCGACGTCCACGACCTGCACCAACTGGTGGCCCACCACTCGGTGGAGATGACCGCGGCGGTGGTGATGCCCCTCGGCGGGCTCGCCTACCTGCTGTTCCTCGACTGGAGGCTGGCGCTGCTCGCGCTCGCGACGTTGCCGCTCTACGCCGCGGCGTACGCATGGATGATGCGCGGCTACACCGAGCAGATGCGGCGGATGGACGAGAGCAACGCCCGGATCAGCGCCGCCGTCGCGGAGTTCGTCAGCGGCATCGCCGTCGTCAAGACCTTCGGGCAGGCGCGCCAGGCGCACCAGGCCTACCGTCGCGCGGCGAGCGACTTCGTGTCCTTCTTCTCCGACTGGGTGCGCCCGATGCTGCGGCTCGAGGCGCTCTCGGTGATGGCGATCTCCGCGCCGCTGGTCGGGCTGGTCAGTACCGCGGGCGCGGCGTGGTTCGTCGACCGGGGCTGGGTCGAGGTGTCGGAGGGGTTGGCGTGCGTGCTGGTCGCGCTCGTGCTCCCGACCGTGATCCAGCCGTTGGGCTTCGGTGCCCAGAACCGGCGTACGGCGACCGCGGCGGCCGCCCGGATCCACAGCCTGCTCACCACCCCCGAGCTGCCGGTCGCCGCCAGTCCGGAGACGCCTGAGGGGCACCGGGTCGAGTTCGACGGCGTGCGCTTCAGCTACGACGGCACGACCGACGTCCTGCACGAGGTGACGGTGACCTGCGAGCCCGGCACGGTCACTGCCCTGGTAGGGCCGTCGGGCTCGGGCAAGTCGACGCTGGCCACCCTGGTGCCGCGCTTCCACGACGTCGCCGGCGGATCGATCCGGATCGGCGGCGCGGACGTCGCCAAGGTCGACCCCGTCGACCTCTACCGCAAGGTCGGCTTCGTGCTGCAGGACGTGCAGTTGCTGCGGGCCTCGGTGCGCGACAACGTCCGGCTGGGACGGCCCGATGCCGATGACGACGACATCGAGCGGGCCTGCGCGGCCGCGCGGATCCATGACCGGATCCTCGCCCTGCCCCGTGGCTACGACAGCGTGATCGGCGACGACGCACGGCTCTCGGGCGGCGAGGCGCAGCGGGTCTCGATCGCCCGCGCGCTGCTGGCCGACGCCCCGGTGCTGGTGCTCGACGAGGCCACCGCCTTCGCCGACCCGGAGTCGGAGTCGGCCATCCAGGACGCCCTCTCCGAGCTCGCCCAGGGGCGCACGGTGCTGGTGATCGCGCACCGCCTGGCCACGATCACCGGCGTCGACCAGATCGTCGTCCTCGACCGTGGGCGGGTGGCCGAGACCGGCCGCCACGACGGGCTGCTCGCGGCCGGCGGCACCTATGCCCGGATGTGGGCAGCGCACGAGGGCGAGCAGGACGAAGCGGGGAACGAACAGAAGGGAGCGGGCCGATGATCGCGGATCTGGAGCTGTTGCTGGGGCCCGAGCGCCGTCGGGTGCTGTGGTCCTTCCTCGCCTGGACCGCGCTCTACGGGGTGCTCAGCGGCGTGGCCGCGGCCTTGCTGGTGCCCGCGTTCGCACACCTGGCCGGAGGAGAGCTGGACGAGCTTCCCGGCGACCTGGCCGTGCTCGCCTGCGCCGCGCTCGCCGCCTGCGTGGTGCAGTACATCCAGTCGATGAAGGGCTTCGCCGCCGCGCTGGAGGTGCTCGACACCCTGCACGGTCGGCTCGGCGACCACCTGGTCACCCTCCCGCTGGGCTGGTACGACGGCGAGCGGACCGGCCGGCTCTCCCGGGTCGCCACCGAGGGCACCTACATGATCGCCGGGCTGTTCGCGCACCTGCTCACCCCGTTGGTGGTCGGGATCACCGGCCCGGCGACGGTGACCGTCGCGATGTTCGTCTACGACTGGCGCCTTGGCCTGGTCGCCCTGGTCTGCATCCCCGTACTCGCGCTCGCCTTCCGGTATGGCGCCCGCTGCATCGGTCGCGGCGAGGAGCTCGACCACGCGGCCGCGGTCGAGGCGGGCGACCGGGTGATCGAGTTCGCCAGGAGCCAGGCCGCGTTGCGCGCCTTCGGTCGCGGCGTCGAGGGTTACCAACCGCTCGACGACGCCATCGAGCGCCAGCAGCGCGACGGCCGCCGCTCCCTGTGGCTCGCGACGGTCGGGATCAGCATCGGTGGCATCGTCGTCCAACTGGTGCTGACCGTGCTGCTCATCGCCGGTGTCTGGCTGGCGGTCGACACCGACCTGGCCGCGACCTCGGCGGTGGCCGTGCTCGCCCTGGCCTTCCGCTTCGCCGGACCGCTGGCCGAGGTCGGCGAGTTCGCCGGGGTGCTGCGGATCGTCGGCAACGACCTGCGGCGGGTCACCGAGGTGCTCCGCGAGCCCGGACTCCCCGAGCCGGACTCCTCGGCGGAGCCGGTTCGGACCGGTGCGATCGAGCTGGACGGGGTCGGGTTCGGCTATCGGTCCGACGAGCCGGTGCTGCGCGACGTGTCGTTCGTCGTGCCTCCTCGGTCGATGACCGCGCTGGTCGGCGCCTCCGGCTCGGGCAAGACCACCATCACGCGCCTGATCGCGCGCTTCTGGGACGTCGACGACGGCGTCGTCCGGGTCGGTGGCGTCGACGTGCGCGACCAGACCACCGAGCACCTGATGGCCCAGCTTGCCCTGGTCTTCCAGGACGTCTACCTCTTCGACGACACCCTCGAGGCCAACATCCGGCTCGGCCGCCCCGGCGCGACGGAGGAGGAGGTGCGCGAGGCCGCGCATCTGGCGGGCGTCGACGAGATCATCGAGCGACTGCCCGACGGCTGGTCCACCCGCGTCGGCGAGGCCGGCGCACGACTCTCCGGCGGCGAGCGCCAGCGGGTCTCGGTCGCGCGAGCGCTGCTCAAGGACGCTCCCATCGTGCTCCTCGACGAGGCCACCGCCGCCCTCGACCCGGAGAACGAGCGCTTCGTCCAGCGCTCCCTGCACCGCCTGGCCGAGCGCAGCACGCTGCTGGTGATCGCGCATCGACTCGACACGGTCGCCGCCGCCGACCAGATCGTCGTCCTCGATGACGGCACGGTGGCCGAGGTCGGCACTCACACCGAACTGCTCGATCGCGGCGGCCGGTATGCCGCCTTCTGGGAGTCCCGCCGCAGTGCCCAGGGCTGGCGACTGGCGACCTGACGGTCGTCGCTGCGCAAATGTAAGCGCTCCTTTCCATCATTGCTATGTGACGGTACGATTACTTCCGGTCGCGGTGATCGCTCCATGACGACGGAGGTGCGGGGTGCGGGTTCGGACGCTCCAGGATCTTCGTGCGCTGGTGTTGAGCCGGCGGTCGGGGCTGGGGTGGACACAGGCTGAGCTTGCGGCCCGATCACAGGTATCGCGGCGGTGGGTCGTGATGTTCGAGGCAGGGCACGCGGCGGCAGAGGTCGGCAAGGTCCTCGCCGTTCTGAACGCCCTGGGGATCGAGTTGACGGCAGCCTGGGAGGGTGACCCCGGTCCGCGCCCGGAAGAGCGCGAACCTGTCGACGTGCGGGCAGTGCTGCGCGAGTACCTCGAGGGCGAGGATCTCTGATGGCCATCGCACGCTCGCTCCTGGTTCTCATGGGCGACGGCGTCGCCGGCGTCCTCGTGCGCTCTCCCGGTGGAAGTCTCGCTTTCGAGTACGACGAGAGCTATCGAACGGGTCCGGGCGCGACGCCCTTGTCGGTCTCGATGCCGCTCCAACGGCGGGTGCATCCCCATCGGGTGGTCGAGCCCTGGCTGTGGGGTCTGCTGCCGGACAACGCACGGGTCCTGGATGCCTGGGCGCGCCGGTACCACGTATCGTCCTCGAATCCCTTCTCGCTGTTGGGCAGCCCGGTCGGCGAGGACTGTCCAGGAGCGGTGCGGGTGATCGACGCGGAGCGGCTCGACGCGTTGGTCGGCACGGGCCCCGGTGACGACGACATCGCGTGGCTCACGGAGGAGGACGTCGCGGGGCGGATCAGGGATCTGGTCA
>Ga0164243_10014748_pt1 | contig 10864 bp, 12 predicted proteins | sample OricompcompostOP_FD_108781 | JGI IMG/M metagenome (GOLD analysis project Ga0164243, IMG submission 108781) | Organic Plus compost microbial communities from Emeryville, California, USA - Original compost - Organic plus compost (OP) | ecosystem: Engineered > Solid waste > Mixed feedstock >...
CAAGGTGACGCGAGGGATCGCACAGATCCTCGCCGGTACCGCGGAGAAGCTCTACATGGGCAATCTCGATGCACAGCGCGACTGGGGCTACGCGAAGGAATACGTCGAGGCGATGTGGCTGATACTTCAGCAGGACACGCCCGATGACTATGTGGTCGCGACGGGGCAGACGCAATCGGTGCGAGATCTGGTGCGTATTGCATTCGGGCTCGTGGGGTTAGATTATCAGGAGTACGTGGAGATCGATCCGCGGTACTTCCGGCCGACGGAGGTCGACCTCCTGCTCGGGGATCCGTCGAAAGCGAACGCCAAGCTTGGATGGGCGCCGAAGACATCGTTCCGCGATCTGGTTCGCCTGATGCTGGCGTCCGACCTGCGCGACGCGGGTGTTGATCTTGTCTCGTATCCGGACCTTCGCGACGTTGAGCTCGACACACCGAAGCCATCAATTGCCGGTCTGGTTCGGGAGGAAGCTCGATGACGTCGGACGCGTCTTGGAGAACCGAATTTCGGTATCTCCACGCAGATCTGAGAGGAAATCGATCCATCTTCGTGCGAGCACTCCTCACCGCATACCGATCAGGACGAGCGATGGAATTAACCCAGAGCCCTGAATCGATAAAGCGTGCTTCCCGAAAACTTTACGCTTTGGTTTTTAATTGCATCGTCATTCCGCTCGGAGGCGGAGAGTTGCCATTGAAAGCACAAATAGGCCCCAACGTAAGATTTCCGCACAGACTGGGGGGACAGTGATACATCCTGCCGCCAAGATCGGATCTAATGTGCAGATCTATCACCAAGTCACGATCGGACGAACCAAGTACCGAGAGGATGGAACTCCCATGGTTCCAACCATCGGGGATGACGTCGTGATTTATCCCGGTGCGAAGCTACTTGGAGCTATCCACATAGGTGATCGCTCGATTGTCGGAGCCAACGCCGTGGTAGTAAGTGACGTACCGAGTGGTGGAAGAGCGCTCGCTCCCAAGGCGACAATCACTGAAGTTGAGGCTAAACCATGACCTTCTGGGAGAACAAGCGCGTCCTCGTCACCGGTGGTGGCGGATTCCTCGGACGCCATGTGGTGCAGAAGCTGGAAGCGCATGGCGCGGATCCGGCGAAGATCTTCGTGCCGCGCTCGAAGGACTACGACCTGCGGACGTGGGACGGGATCGATCGCGCGTTGACGGATGGGGAACCGGACATCGTGATCCACCTGGCAGCAGTGGTCGGCGGGATCGGCGCGAATCGCGAGAATCCCGGGAAGTTCTTCTATGAGAACGCGATCATGGGCATCCAGCTGATGGAGCAGGCGCGCCTCGCAGAGGTCGAGAAGTTTGTGACGATCGGGACGGTCTGCTCGTACCCGAAGTTCACGCCGGTCCCATTCCACGAGGATGACCTCTGGAACGGGTATCCGGAGGAGACGAACGCGCCGTACGGGATCGCGAAGAAAGCGCTTCTGGTCCAAGGTCAGGCGTATCGTCAGCAGTACGGATTCAACAGCATTCACCTGATTCCGGTGAACCTGTATGGCCCGTACGACAATTTCGATCCAGCGTCGTCGCATGTGATTCCGGCGCTCATCAAGAAGTGCGTCGATGCGCGTGAGAACGGCGATCCGTTCATCGAGGTGTGGGGGACGGGCTCGGCCTCCCGAGAGTTCATCTACGTGGAGGATGCGGCCGAGGGAATCGTCCTCGGTGCGGAGCGATACGAAGGAGAGGAGCCGATCAACCTGGGCGTCGGTCAGGAGATCACGATCCGCGAGCTGATCGAGCTGATCGTCGAGCTGGCGGGGTACGAAGGGGAGCTGCGCTGGGACGCATCGAAGCCGGATGGTCAGCCGCGACGCGCGCTCGACACGAGCCGTGCGCGCGACGCGTTCGGATTCTCATCGGCAACGCCGTTCCGGGATGGGCTTGTGGCGACGATTGGGTGGTATGAGGCGAACGCACTGGCCTCAACCACCGAAGAGTGATTTCATGGGGTCGCTTCGGGGAAACTTCATCCTACTAGCGGGGGGATCTATTGGATCTCAGCTGCTCTCAGCTATCGCCATGTGGGTGTTCGCTCGATACACGGACCCTAGCCAACTGGGATTTGCGCTGTCAGGGATGGGAATAGCCACTCTCCTACTCACAACCCTCGATTTTGGCATCAACTCTCTCACGATTCGAACGTTGGCAAGACGACCCGACGAAACCGACGTCTTCACGCAGACGCTCTCTGCAAAGATATTCCTTTCGATACTCATGGGAGCGACTTGGTGCATCTTCATTGCTGGAATTGCATCGACTACGAACTCTTGGTGGCCACTGACTCTACTTGGTTTGTACATTGTATTGTCGGACACCACGCAAAGTGTCAATGTCCTTGCGAGAAGTGGCCAGCGAATGTCAATCGTAGCCTTGACATCTGTACTCGATAAAGCGGCCATGCTCGCGATGACGGCCGTGTTCTTTTTCTGTAACCAACTGACCGTCACGACCTATCTGATCGCTCTTACCACGGGAGCGCTCGTAGGGCTGTTCACTGCGTGGCGTTTTGTGCCAACCGGCCTTCGTCGCATAGATCCGCCAACACTGGCGAAGATTAGAAGGCTGCTTCAAGATTCAAAGGGATTTGGATTGTCCTCGTTCGCTTCCCAACTGCAGAAAGCGGATGTGACGATCGTGGCGGTGGTGGCCGGCAACATCGCCGCAGGCATTTTCGCAGCGCCTGCACGATTCACAAACTTTCTCGGCTTCGTGCCGCTTGCTCTGTCTGGTGCACTCTATCCAAAAGTCTCTGCGTCGACAGCCCGTAACGACGTGCGCAGAGAAGTGTTGCGACTGGTCACATGGATGGAATTGGGTCTCGCCATACCATACGTCATCCTTTTCCTCGGAGCTGAGACGATCATCAATCTCGTTCTCGGACAAGACTACGCCGACTCGGTACCTGTGTTGCGCATCATTCTGATTGGAATGGTCTTTGCCTCCGCGAACAGCCCTCTGTCTACCTTGATTCAAGCTGAGGGGCGAGAAGTCGCTGTCGCACGATATGTCGGGGTTGGGTCCATCATAGGTCTCAGCACGATCGCTCTTGGCGCATTCATCGCTCAGGCAGAAGGTGCTGCATTTGGGTTTCTAGCGATGCAGATGTTCATTACGGCTACATTTACGACCGATTTGATCACAACCTCACACCTTTCACCAGGATCGGCCAACACCGGAGATACACTATGAAGATCCTAGAACTCATCCTACGCCCGGCGCTGGGAGGAGCAGAAAGTTTAGCTGCAGATCTGACTGACGTCTGGCGATCGGAGGGCCACCAGGTGGATCTTGTTGCATTGGACCCACCGACCGCCACCACAGATACGGAAACCATCCAAAGTCGTCTAGGCGGACCTATTCCTGCGGTGACGAGCTCGACCGGTCAGAGGAACATCCAACGTCTACGAGGGCTCCGACGTCACATACAAAGTGAGCAATATGATGTAGTACACGCTCATTCATTGATACCCAATCTTTATCTACGCATGGCGATCTTGGGCATGGCGAACAGGCCACGCTGCGTGGTTACACTCCACAGCGCAAGTTTGGTTAGCGACTATCAATCCCTCGCCGTTCGCACATTGGAACGACTCCTATTCCCCGTCACAGATGTGATCATATCTGTGAGCGAGGAGAATCGGTCTAGTTATGAACGCCTCTTTCCCCAATTCAGTCGCAAACTCCATGTCATCGAAAACGGCATCCATTTCAATCACGACGTCAAATCCGAATCGACAACGACCCGACCGACCAAGTTCATTGCTATATCACGACTAGCACGCCAGAAGGACATTGAAACCCTGCTGAAAGGATTTGACAGATTCCATCAAGACGGAAATCAATCTGCATTTCTAACTATCGCAGGACCATGGGAGAGCCGCGAATATCAAGCAGAGATAGAGCAAATCTGGCAATCACTGACATGTAGGGATCATATCGAGTTCATTGGTCCCACCTCGAAAGCTCAGGATCTATTGGCGGAATCGGATGTATATCTCTCTGCGTCTCGTCGCGAAGCATCAGGATACCCAATAGCAGTCCTAGAGGCACTCGGAATGGGTCTTCCGGTTGTGATGACTAATACTGGGCAAGGAACGGACCTCAAATCTGGCGTATTAACGTTCCACATCGGAGATCCGGCAAGTATGGCAAGAGCACTGTCGTATCTCAATGAGCATTGGGAACAGTTCGCAAACATGGCTCGCTCCAGTGCGATCTCTATCCGGGACGATCACGGCATAGAATCTGTTAGCATGTCCTATTACACCCTAATCCATCGATTTTCATCATCGAGATATCACTGAAATAAGGACAAAGGAATGTCTACGATTAACATATCACACATCTCAACACGACATACGCGGTTATTCTTTTTCTTGCTGTTCCTAACATGCACCATCATTGGTGGTTACGTCGCAACGCTCATCGGTGTCACAGTCCTAATGCTCCCTGTACTCGGCGTAGTGTCCGTTTTGTTCCTTAGATACCACGTTGTCAAATCGATCACCGTTCTACTCGGATCTCTCTTTGTCTTGGGAAGTACCACATCAAGCCTCACAGGGACAAAGATCGTGTTTTTTGTGATTGTTGCTTCTACATCAGGCATCTTTATCATAGAAGCATGGAAGTCCTCTCGCACACTTAGCTCAAACAACGAATCGGCTGTCAGAGTTCTGATTCTAACGAGTATCTTCTCGATCTATATACTGTTCACCCTTATCCAATCCCTTGTGGTGAACGGCTCCGTATCCGCTTGGATTCGGGAGATGTTCCCTTTGATGTTACTCCTATCTTCTCCACTCATAGCCTTCGTCACAAGACCCCGACTTTCATCTCGACAACTTGAATTACTAGTCATTATCCTCGGCATTCTCGGTGCTTTAGGTACAGCGAGTAGATGGGCCGCAGCCCGAGGGATCGCCGACATTCCCTTGCCATCATCGATTATGGCAAATCCTTGGTATGCGTACAACTTGATCGCTTATTCTCTGGCATCATTCAGTTCGGGTCGATCCGTGCATCGTACACTCCACCTTTCGGCCACAATTTGCACTCTCCTTCTTCTTCTAACGGGCACACGTGGTACCATAATTGTATTGGGAAGTCAGTTGGTTGTAGTCATAGCCATCTCCCTCCAATCTGGAAGACTTGGAACGGTATCTCGTGTACTGACAGCAATCATCGTAATACTCCTCTTAACCTCATCATCAATCCTTGCACTGGCAGCTTCGGGGGCGATCTCCGGCGACGCATTGGTATCCCGATATCAGTCTCTGCTTTCATTCGACAACCTTGCTCAGTCAGATCTTAGTTTCGAGGGGAGGTCGGAGCAATCCAAGACTGCATGGATGACATTTTTGTCACATCCGATACTGGGTGTGGGCGTCACGCATGTGTTCATCTCATCCTACTACAGCCAATTGTACGGATGGGTAACGTCATATTCGATGGATTCTCCCGTGGCAACGATAGCAGTATTCGGAATATTCGGAACCTTGATCATTGTGTCGTTTATGATAGGGGTTGTCCGCTATATCATCCGATCTTATGCCACGTCCGTTCCCGACTTCGTTCAATCTTATCTATCTTTAGGCATCTCAGCCGTTGTCTCGTCCATACCGCTCCTATACATCACGGATGATCGGGGGTTCGGCCTTTTCGTCATCTTGCTCACTCTTTGCTCCACGTCCCCTCACATGTACGCTACCGATGACATAACCGCAGGAGATGCAACGTGAATTGCACCAGAGTTAGTATACTGACGCCATCATACAATCAAGCTCAGTGGCTTGGTTACAACCTGCTATCTGTAAAAAGTCAAACATATCCGAACATTGAGCATATCGTGATGGACGGAGGTTCGACGGATGGATCCGTCAGCATCTTGGATTCGAGTTCTGGAGTCATCTGGAAGTCCGAACAAGATCGAGGACAATCGCACGCGCTGAATAAGGCCTTCGATGCCAGCAATGGCGACATCATTGGCTGGATCAATTCGGATGACGCTTATGCCGACCGGAGAGCCGTCGAGGCTGCAGTGCAGGTATTCGACAATCATCCAGATGTTGGAGTTGTATACGGGCATGGTCTGAGCATCGACGCAAACAATCGTCTTCTCAAATTTCTCTGGTCGCCACCACTATCCATCGCGCCGCTCACGATCATAACCCCGTGGGTGCAACCAGCGGTATTCGTACGACGCAGTGTTCTAGAGACACCCATGGTTGACGAATCGCTTCACTTCGTGATGGACAAGGATCTGTGGCGTCGGCTTTCTAAGAAGACGCAGTTTCATCGCCTAAACGTCATCATTGGTGTCGATCGCTTCCAGCCGAGTCGAAAGACGGAAACTGGAGAATATCTCGAGGAACTCCAAGCATTTATCTCCACACATCCTGAATACTCGCGAATCCACACATCTCGGACCATGCGAAAAGTTCTCCAGATCGGAACGAGATATGCTGGCTTGGGGCCGACACTCCTCCTCCCGAACACTCTTCAAGAAGCATTCCCGCTTGATTTGGGTTCGATGAAGACTCGGTTCGTTCGTCAAGCATTCAAATCTCGTGCCAGGGGATAGGGATCACTATGCAATCACCAAGGCCGAGTATTGCGTACTGGAACAACATCCCATCACCGTATTTCGTGGAGCGCATGAACGCGGTAATACAGCGCGGAAACATCGACGTAACGTGCTGGTTCAATCAGATGCGCGAGCCGGATCGTAGCTGGGATGTAGACGAATCGTCTTGGCAGTTCAACCACGAGTACCTGATTCCTCGGGCTTTCCGGGGGCGTACCGTCTACTCTCCGTCAGTTCAGACTCCTCGACGTGATCTCCTGGTTTCCCTCTACGGGGAGCCGAGTTTCGTTCTCGGTGCATTCTTCCATCGTCAATACGCGAAGCGCCTCGCATTTCGTATGCTTCCAACCTACGACGCCTGGCAACCACGTGCTCGATTCAAGGAGGGAATAAAGCACACGCTCTTTAGAATGGTAGATGCCGTAAAGGTTCCTGGACCTGACGGCGAATCGACGGCTCGCAAATACGGGGTTCCGTCGAGTCGCATCTTTACGGTCACGCAGTCGATCGACGTGGAGCATTTCGCCAGTGCGCGGCGAATTGACCCAGTCGTTCGCGAGAAAGAACGACTTCAGCGAGGACTGACCGGCTGCACTTTCATCTATGTAGGTCGCCTTTGGCATGGGAAGGGGCTCGATCCACTTTTCGACGCCTATCGTTCACTGCTAGATACGTACGCAGACGTTTCACTGCTGATAGTGGGAGATGGAGTGGACGAGCAACGCTATCGGGATGTCGCGCGTTCTATGCGCGGCATCCACTTCGAGGGTTTTGTTCAGGAGAGCGATCTGCCCAATTTGTACGCATTGGCAGACGTGATGGTGTTCCCGACACTCGGCGATCCCCATGGGCTCGTTGTCGAAGAAGCAATGGCCGCAGGGCTCCCTGTTATTTCATCAGACGCCGCCGGAGACATCAAACGACGCCTGCCGGACAACGAAGCTGGAATGATCGTCCCAGCAGGTCAAGCAGAGCCATTGGCTCGCGCGATGCAAGTGCTCGCTGAGGATGAACCGCTCAGACGCACTCTCCGTCACCGCGGTGGAGAACTGGTGACGTCCAGATCTCATGAATCCTATGCTCTGGACTTCGAGTCCTTTGTAGAGCACACGCTTAACCTCCCTAAACGATTTTCGGTGGCGGACCTGCGGAGAAACTTGACATGGTAGGTTCAAACTCTAGCTTGTCCATCCTACATGTCATTCCTTCAATGGTTGCACGAAACGGCGGTCCGGCGTTTGTCGTCAGAGACATCGCATTTGCAGTCCAGCCATATGGAATCAGGAGCACGATCCTGACCACGAATGCGTCGAATCCCGCTCAAGCAGCGACTCCGAGTGCAGGAGCAACCATCTCCGACTTTCCGGAAGGATGCGAACATCTCGAGATTGCGATCGCTTCGCTCCGACAGCCATATCGGTTCGCATTCTCTCCGGACCTACTCGTGAAAGCATGGCGCCTGGCGGAGGAAGCAGATGTCATCCATATCCACTCACTCAACCTCTTCCCGCAACTCGCGGCGTTTCTCGCTGCCACCTCAAGAAGGAAGCCGTTCATCGTCACTCCACACGGTGCCCTTGATCCATGGATTACCGCGCGACATTCTCGGATCAAACACCTAAACAACGCAGTGTGGCAGCAACGAATGCTTCGTCGCGCGGCCCGACTCCATTTCACCACAGAGGCTGAGGCTGCGTTGGCAACCTCACAGGGTGTCGATACGCCGACCGAGATCCTCCCAATCGGGTCTTCGAGCGATCACCTTTGGGTCGAAGCCTCCGGCTCCGACTTTCGTAAACAGTGGCTTCCCGGATTCACCGGGCCGCTGATCCTCAATCACGGGCGTCTTTCTGAAAAGAAGGGTCTGGACGTGCTGATAGAGGGATTCGCGCAACTCAAGCAGCCAAATGTCCAGCTCGCACTCGTCGGTCCCGATGAGGAAGGGTACGGAGAACGCCTCCGCGCTCTCGCAGCCAGTCTTGGCGTTATCGATCGTGTCGCAATCGTTCCGCCACTCACGGGACCATCGCTTGGTTCGGCAATTCTCGCTGCGGATATCTGGGCGTTGCCGTCACACACAGAGAACTTTGGGCTGTCGGTTGTCGAAGCAATGGCAGCGAAGAGGGCCGTCGTGATCTCGCCTCACGTCAATCTTGCTGCGGACGCGCTCGCTGCGGGAGCGGCAATCGTCGTCAACAATACACCTGAAGATTTCGCTCGTGAATTCTCATATCTTCTCGCCGATGCGCCCAGGAGAACTGAACTCGGAGAACGCGCCGCATCGTTTGCTCAGCGATATCGCTGGGAAAGCCTGGGCGAGCGCTATGCTCAGATGTACCAATCCGTAGCGAGAGGAGGAAGCCGTTGACCTCGCTGCCAGTGTCCGCGATCATCATGACCAAGGACGAAGCAAACAACATCGGGAAGTGTATTGAGTCCCTCGGTGGAGTCGCCGAGATCTTCGTGGTTGATTCCGGCAGCACTGACGGAACACAGCAGATCGCATCCGACCTCGGCGCTCGGGTCGTAAATTTCCGCTGGAACGGGCAGTATCCGAAGAAGAAGCAATGGTGTCTCGAGAACCTTCCATTCCGGAATGACTGGGTGTTCTACGTGGACGCCGACGAAGAAGCTACGCCCGAACTCCTGCGTGAGATTCGCGAGCGGGTTGATAAGCCTACCGCAAGCGGATACTTCGTCGGGTACGACTATCTCTTCGACGGCAAGATCCTTCGTCACGGTCAACGAGCGTACAAGCTCGTCCTGTTCGATCGCCACCGAGGAAGGTTTGAGCCGTATGACGATCTCGATGCGAGCAACATGTGGGAGGTGGAAGGGCATTATCAGCCAGTCATCGATGGCCCAGTGGCCACACTCAAGAGTCCGATGCTCCACAAGGATCACGACTCGCTCTACCACTATTTCGATAGACACAACCGGTACTCAGATTGGGAGGCCGTTGTCCGTTCCAGGAACCAGTACGCTACAGGTGCGGAGAGTCAGCTCTCTGGCCGAGGTCGCATGAAGGAGATCTTCGATCGCCTTCCGCTCAAGGCACCAGCGGCCTTTGCGTATTCCTACTTCCTGAAGCTTGGTTTTCTCGATGGGCGTGCAGGCCTCAATTTTGCATTGGCTCGAGCCTTCTACTACTGGCAGATCGACATCAAGTCAGAGGAACTTCGGCGGACGAAGGCCAATGACTAAGGTGAATCTCGCGCTCACTTCGAACCGCGACTACCACCCCGGCAAACCTGCCTGGTTCCGCCTTCTCTGGATCGTCGTCGAAGCGCTCACGCTGCTCAACCCGATCTTCCTGCCGTCCGGACTCAAGGCGAAGATCCTCCGCGCCTTCGGCGCGAAGATCGGACGCAACGTGTACATCAAGCCGACCCTCCACGTGAAGCACCCGTGGCGCCTCACTGTCGGCGACAACGTCTGGCTCGGCGAGCGCGCCTGGATCGACAACCTCGTCCCGGTCACAATCGGCAGCAACGTCTGCATCTCGCAGGGCGTCTACCTCTGTACCGGCAATCACGACTGGGCGGATCCCGGCATGGGGATGACGCCGAAGCCGATCATCATCGAGGACGGCGCATGGATCGGCGCCTTCGCAAAGGTCGGACCCGGCGTGACGGTCGGGGAGGAAGCGATCCTCACGCTCGGCTCCATCCTGCTCAAGGACGCCGAGGAGAGCGGCATCTATCAGGGCACCCCGGCGGAACGCATCAGAACACGTGTTATTCTTTCGCAACCACCAGAAAGAATGAGCCAGCCACTAGGACACAATTGACCCATAGACGTCAAGTGTAAAGCAGCAGTCCGTTACTGCGAATGTATGTGGTATATTTGTATCATCACAAGTATACTAAACTGAAGGAGGATCCGAGTCGTGAAATCCTGGAAATGGCCGCGCATGCTGATTGGGCTGATCTCGGTAGTCATTGCTGGACGAGTGTTGCAGGTGATTCTACGACACGCACCTGATTCGCCGTTCAGAAGTAGATTTCTATAGAGGGATAGGGCTATCTCATGGATATTGATTTGATTGGATTACTGTCCATCGTCATTTTTGGCGCATTTTTTTCATATTTCATATTGACTCATCCGCAGATAGTCAGTGGTATACCGATGGGTATCACGCATATTTCGTTTATATTTGTCATATATTTTGCGATTCAGTCAGCAATCTCGATCGCTATACATACTATTCTAAGATTCCCCTTCCCCGCCGCTATTCCTG
>Ga0164243_10014749_pt1 | contig 10862 bp, 6 predicted proteins | sample OricompcompostOP_FD_108781 | JGI IMG/M metagenome (GOLD analysis project Ga0164243, IMG submission 108781) | Organic Plus compost microbial communities from Emeryville, California, USA - Original compost - Organic plus compost (OP) | ecosystem: Engineered > Solid waste > Mixed feedstock >...
CACCCCCGCGACGACGTCGGCCGCGCCCGCAAGCCGGTATCCCCGACCCGGCAGCACGGAGGTGGCGAGGAAGGCCCCGGGGGCGACCTCGACGGTGCGCTCGGGGCCGCCGAGCTCGTCGATCGTGATCCGCGCGACCGCGTCTCCGCCGTTCGCGAGGGTCAGCACGGGCGAGGGCCCGTCGGCGACCGCGACGACGGTCGTGTCGGTGAGCGGCTCCGCGGAGGCGAACCACGCGAGATCGCTCTCCGGGGCCTCGCCCGCGGCGAAGGCCGGCGAGTCGTCGCCCGTCGCGGGGCCCGGGGCGGCGGGCTGATCGCCGGAGGTCGAGGCGCGCACCGCGGCGAGCACCGGGACGTCGGCGTCGACCGTGACCGTGTAGTCGCCGTCGGCGAGGGCGAGGCCGGACTCCGCGGCGAAGCCGGAGTCGAGCGGCAGGTCGACGACCCGACCCGCGTCGACGGAGACCTCGAAGCTCGTCGCGTCCTGCCCGGCCACGTCGGAGGCGATCGCCACCCGCACCCGGCCCGCCTGGTCACCCGGCACGGCGAGGCGCACGACCGCGACGACGTCGTCCCAGCCCTCGAGCCCTTGCAGCGCGGCCGTGCTGGCCTGCGCGGAGAGCCGCACACCCGGCACCACGACGCGCTCGGCGGGGGCGGCGCCGGGCGAGACGAGCTCGGTGCCGCCGTCGTCCAGGCCCCGCACGACGGTCTGCTGCAGGGTCGCGACGATCGCGCCGCCGCGCGCCGTGACGTGCACGACCGGGGAGGCGAGGCCGGGGGCGAAGGCGGCAAGGGAGAGCACGCGCTCGCCGCCGGCGGGCACCGCGATCCCGTCCATGCCGGGCGCGGAGACCGGGCCGGACTCGGAGAGGATCTCCAGATCGACCGAGGCCTCCACCTCGCTCGGGTTGACGAGGGAGAGCAGGCTCGTGCGGCCGACCGTCGTCGATCCGCCCACGAGCCAGCTCGACGCTCCCGGCTCGAGGCAGGCGCTCGCGAGGTAGCCGCCGAAGCCGCGCGCCGAGGGCGACTGCCCCTGCGCACCCGCGAGGTAGGAGTCCGCGCCGGGCGCGAGACGCAGCAGCTCGGGCGCCGCCCCGGGCGAGGCGGGCGACGGGAGCGGCGCGGACTCCGCGGTCGAGGTCTCGCCGCCCACGAGAGCGGTCGCGGTCACCCGCGGGGAGCCGACCGGGGTGGGGACGCTCGCGTCGTTGCCCTGCTCGTCGCCGAGCCGGAGCGCGGGACCCGCGCACACGCGGAGCTGCTCGGCCGGGGCGGGCGTCACCGCGATCCCGTCGGGCACCGCGCCGAGGGTGGGCAGCGGGACGAGTCCCACGGCTCCCACGACCGCGGCGGCGGCCGCGAGGCTCACGACGCCCGCGGTGAGCCGGACGCCGAGGAGCGCGCCGCGCCGCCAGTCGCGCGGCGAGCGCTCGGGCGCGATCTCGGGCATCGGGTCGTCCTCAGGCATTCTCGTCCTCGTCGAAGGTGTCGGCGGGATCCTCGCCCGGCAGCACGACGCCGGCCGCGACGACGCGGCGCCGACCCCGACCGGTGGGGATCGCGAGGAGCAGCGCGATGACCGCGATCGCGCCCTGCACGGCGAGCACGAGCGGCGCGAGCCGCGGCACGGTCGGCGCCTGCCGCGCGGGCGGCTCGTCCACGGTGCGCCAGAGGGCACCGAGGCCGGAGTCTCCGACGGGCTCGAGGGCGGGCTGCGCGTCGAGGGCGGTTGCGAGGGCCGCGCCCGCCTCTCCCGAGGGCGGCACGAGCACGTAGCGCACGCCGAGCCGCGCGACCGCGTCGGCCGGGTCGTAGCCGCCCTGCGTCGCGAGGTTGCCCGCGAGCTCCGCGACGAGGGCGCGGTCGCCCTCCGGCTCCTGGAGGCGGGAGGTCGTCGCGAGGGTCGCGACGGAGTCGAGCGTCTCCCCTGCGCCGCGCACGACGCGCGCGCCGAGCGAGCCGTCGGGCAGCGGGGCGATCACGAGGGTGCCCTGACCGGGATCCGCCGCCCCGTCCGCGACGACGAGCGCGGGCAGCTCCCGGCCGCCGTCCCGCACGAGACCGCCGCCGATCACGAGCGAGAGGGCGACCGGCAGCGCCGCGGCGACGCCGAGCACCGCGAGCACGGTGCTCGCCGGGGCGGCGGCGCGGCGCGTCGCGTCGAGGGCGGTCGCGGCGGCCGCGAGCAGGCCCAGCCAGTACAGGCTCAGCCCCGCCCCGGGCCACGGCGTCACGAGGTCGAGGCCGTCGACCCCCGTGCCGAGGTGGGCGGCGCCCACGGCGGTCGCGAGGCCGAGCAGGGCGACGGCGAGGACGGCGATCGCGCGACGCGAGCCGGGGAGGAAGGCGCCGAGCAGGGCGAGCGCCCCGAGCGGGACGAGCAGCACGGCCCCCGCGATCGTGCCCGCGAAGGCGGGCAGGCCGAGCTCGGCGGCGAGGGCCGACCAGCTCCCGGCGTCCGAGGTGGGCAGGCCCACGAGAAGCTGCCAGCCGGTCGGCGCGGCGAAGGCCGCCGCCGGGCCCGGATCGGCGAGCAGCGCGAGGGGGTGTCCCGCGAGCAGCTGACGCACGACGAGCGGAGCCGCGAGGGCCGCGGCGGGGATGAGCACGCCGATGAGCCGGAGCACGGCGCGCGGCCGACTGAGCGCCCACACCACGACCGCGAGGGCGAGGGCGGGCGCGAGGCTCGGCGCACTCGCGACCGTCGCCGCGAACAGCAGCGAGCCGGCCGCCGCGGCGCTCCACGAGCGCGCCCCCTCGACCACGGCGAGCACGAGCCAGGGCAGCAGCAGGTGCGCGAGCACGGCGCCCGGGCGCCCCTCCGCGAGGGCGACGAGCAGCGGGGGCGCGACGGCCCAGAGCAACGCGATGACCGCGACGACGCCGGGACGGCGGCTGAACCGCGTCGCGCACCACCACGCGCCGAGGGCGGCGAGCGGCGGCGCCGCGATCCAGACGAGCACGAGGGAGTAGGAGGGGTTCCACGCGGTCGCGGAGCCGAGCAGGGCGAGCACCGCGGCGAAGGGATCGGCCGGGCCGCCCGTGCCGAGCTCCGGATCGCGCAGTCCCCAGCCGAGCCGCCGCCACAGCGCGCCGGGATCGTCCGCGAGCGGCAGGAGCGCTCCCCCGCTCAGGTGCGAGGCGCCGAGCAGCCGCCAGGCGAGCAGCAGGCCGATCACGAGGGCGGCCGCGACGACCGCGATGCCGCCCTGCGAGAGGAACAGCGGGCGCACGAGCTCGCCGTCAAGGCCCTCGGCGGCGGCACGGCGCTCCCGCGCGCTCGCCCGGCGCTCCCGGAGCTCATCGCCGGGCATCCGGAGCGGGGCGAGGGCCGACCACGGCAGTCGGCGCGCGCGGCGAAGCCGGCCGCGCGCCCCCGGGACGGTCGGGTCGACCGCGGCCACGACCGCCGCGGCGAACTCGCCCGCGACGAGGCCCGGCCGTTTGGCGAGCAGGTGGCCGATCGCGCGCAGCACGGCGAGCGGCAGTAGGGCGAGCCAGTGCACGGGTACGAGCGGGAGACGTGCGTAGACCAGCCGCCGGTGCAGCTGGGCGCGCCGGGCGAGGCGCGCACGCGGCCGCTCGGCGAGCGGCTCGGGGCGGCCGGCGTCCTCGGGGCGGCGCGCCCGCACGACCCGGGCCGCGGCGACGCGCACCACGCGATGCCCGGCGAGGCGCGCGCGCACCGAGAGGTCCAGACCCGCGTCGATTGCGGGCAGGCCGCGGTCGAGGCCACCCAGTCGATCCCACACCGCGCGGCGCACGAGCATCCCGCTCACGGCGACGCCCATCACGTCGTCGTCGCGGTCGTGCTGCGCCTGGTCGAGCTCCTCCTCGACGAGCGGGACGGTCGCGCCGAGCAGGGAGAGCGTCTCGCCGTAGGAGCGCAGCAGGGCGCGATCCTCCGGGTCCACGAGCTTGGGACCGGCGATCGCGACCGACGGGGAGATCTCCACCGCGGCGAGCAGGGCGCGCAGCGCGTCCGGCTCGGGCGCCGTGTCGGCCGCGAGCAGCCACAGCCACTCCTCCGCGGTCGAGGTCGGCGGCAGGGTGCCGAGCGCCTCCGCGACCGCGGAGCCGTAGTCCGCGCCGCGGGCCGCGAGCGGCGGGCTCGTCGCGAGCCGCGGGGCCGCCTCGGCGAGCAGCCGCGGGGTACCGTCCGACGAGCCGGCGTCCACGAGGACGATCTCGTCCGGGCGTCGGCGGGAGGCGGCGAGGGCGTCGAGGGTGCGGCCGAGCCACGCCTCGCCGTCGCGGGCGACGAGGATCGCGGTGACTCGGGGCTGCATCCCCCCGAGGCTAGGCGCGGCGCGCGCCGGGCCGGTCCAGTGACACGCGATGCCCGGGGATCACCCCTCCGAACGGGGGGGCGCGCAGGCGCCGCGGATCCGGGGTCGCGGGTCAGGCGCTGCGCGTGCGACGCAGCCGACGCCGCTCGCGCTCCGAGAGGCCGCCCCAGATGCCGAACCGCTCGTCGTTCTGCAGCGCGTACTCGAGGCACTGCGCGCGCACCTCGCAGCTCGTGCAGATGCGCTTCGCGTCGCGCGTCGAGCCGCCCTTCTCCGGGAAGAACGCCTCGGGGTCGGTCTGCGCGCACAGCGCGTCGCTCTGCCACGCCAGGGGGTTGTCGTCGTCGTCCGCGACCGGCTGGCGCACGCCCGGCATCCCGAGCCGCACCGGGTCGACGAACCAGTCGTCCGGAACCGAGGGCCGATACTCCGCCATGGCTCCCTCCCCTGTCATCACCGCCCGCACCCGCCGCGAGCTTCCCCTAATTACACCCGTGTCATTCCCTCGCGTCAAGTCGCGGGATTTTAGGGCCGACGACACGCCCGGGGCGGCGCGACGCGCTCGGCGTGTCGCGATCGATGCGCGCTCAGGAGGCCGCGCGACGCGCCTCCCAGGCGCTCGCGACCATCTCGTCGAGGGTGTGCCGCATCCGCCAGTCGAGGTCGCGCGCGGCGAGCTCGCCCGTCGCGACGATCCGCGCAGGATCCCCCGGCCGCCGCGGGCCGATCTCCGGCTCGAACGGGATCCCCGTGACGCGCGCCATGGCCGCCATGATCTCCGCGACCGAGACGCCCTCCCCGCTGCCCAGGTTGTAGGCCGGCTCGATCGACTCCCCGGCCTCGAGCCGGCGCGCGGCCGCGACGTGCGCGAGGGCGAGGTCGGCGACGTGGATGTAGTCGCGCACGCACGTGCCGTCCGGCGTCGGGTAGTCGGTGCCGTTGATGCGCGGCGCGCGGCCCTCCACGAGGGCGTCGAAGACGAGCGGGAAGAGGTTGTGCGGGCTCGTGTCGTAGACGGCCGGATCCCCCGAGCCGACGACGTTGAAGTAGCGCAGGCTCGTATGCCGCAGCCCGTCCGACACGGCCAGGTCGCGCAGCAGCCACTCCCCGATGAGCTTCGACTCGCCGTAGGGCGACTGCGGGCTCTTCGGGGTGTCCTCCACGACGAGGTCGACGTCGGGCGTGCCGAACACGGCCGCGCTCGACGAGAACACGACCTGGTCGACGCCCGCGTCGAGGGCCGCGGCGAGCAGGGTCGCCATCCCCGTGACGTTCTGCTCGTAGGTGTGCAGCGGGCGCTGCACCGAGACGCCCGCGTACTTGAAGCCCGCGACGTGCACGACGCCCGTCACGCCGTGCTCGCGGATCGTGCGCGAGACGAGCGCGCCGTCCAGGATGCTGCCGTGCGCGAAGGGCACGCCCGCGGGCACGAAGCCCGCGTGCCCGCTCGACAGGTCGTCGATCACGACGGGCTCGATGCCCGCCTCGGCGAGTGCGCGGACGACATGCGCGCCGATGTACCCGGCGCCTCCGGTGACGAGCCAGCTCATGGCTCCAGGCTATCGGGCGACCCCACCCCCGCCCGCCCACCAAAAACTAAGGAACTCTTGGCCGACACGCCGACCGCTTGTTCAGTCGACACCGTGCGTCGCGCACATCTTCCTTAGTTTTCGGCGGCATGGTCCTCGCGAACGCGGTCGACGGAGCGCCGCCGAGCCGGATCACGCGACGATGCCCCGCCCACGGAGCGAGGCCTCGTCCTCGGCGATCGCGCGCCGCACGGCATCGAGGACGAGGCCCCACTCGTCGCGGAACATCGGGTAGGTGATCCGGAGAACCCGGCCTCCGAGGCTCGCGACGATCGCGTCCTTCACGCGATCCCGCTCGAACCAGTCCTCGTCGGGTGCGCTCCACCCTTCGAGGTGCTGCGACCCGTCTACCTCGATGTAGACCCGCGACGCGACCCTCCCGTCGAATCGGCCTGCACCGGGCACGCGGGATTGAGACTCCCAGGGGATGCCGGCATCGACGAGCCGCAGCCGCACGAACGTCTCTCCCCAGGACTCGGCGCGTCCGTCCACGAGGGCGAGCCAGGGCCGCACCCGTTCCGGAGCTCCAGCGAAGACATGCCGGAGACGCGCACGACTCCAGCCGCGGTACCGGATGAGTCCGTCGCACGCGGCGATAGCGACCTCGCGCGACTCGCTGCGCAGCACGACGGCGAGCGCCTCGGCATCGCTCACGAGCCAGTCGCGCGGGGACGTCTCGTTCCGCGGGCGATCCAGCCAGTGCACACGGACGGCGGGATCGGCGCCGAGGCGAGCCCGACGATCATGCGGGCTGCGCAACCCCGCGGCATTCGCGGGCACGACGAGATCGACCGTCGCACGCGGAGGCAGGATCAGCCCGGCCAGCCGGAGCGCCTCGAGCCCGGTCACGCGCCCGCCGACGCGGATCGCTCGGACCGCGACCTCGGCGGCCTCGGGCACGGAGTACCAACCGTGTCGCACCCGGAAGATCCTCCGCGCCGCGAGCGCACGTCGGATCGCGGCGTCGTCGACGCCGGCGGCGAGGAGATCGCGCCGCCGGAGGAAGGGGGCGCTCTCGCGAAGAACACGTTCGAGGCGATCCACGTGGGGATCGTCTCGAACCGCCTCGTACCGCCGGTCGAGACGGACGCGATCTGTGGACGACGGCACGGTCTCGCCCCCCTGTGCACAACACATCCTGTGACGAACACACGTCGCCGGACGTCGCCGACGAAAACTAAGGACGTGCTCCGCGACACGCCGCATACGAGCGACCGCGCGCGACGTGTCGCCCCGAAATTCCTTAGTTTTCGGAGGGGAGCGAGTTGGGGAGGCGCCGGAGCGGGCGAATCAGGCCGCCGGGCTCGCGACCGCGAGGAGCCCGGAGCCGCGCACCGAGATCGCGTCGAGATCCGCGAGGTAGGCGGCCTGACCGGGCTCGAGAGCCCCGAGCCCTTCGAGCTCGACGCGGCCGTGCAGCGCGAGGGCGATCGCCGGGCCGGGCAACGGCACGGTCGCCCCCGCAGCGAGCGCGGCCTCGCCGACGATCGCGAGCTGGAAGTCGGGCACGTCGGGGCGGTAGACGCGCACCCCGCCCGCGAGCTCGACCGGGGCGAGGTAGGGGGCGGGCAGCGGCCGGAAGTCGAGCACGTCGAGCAGCTCGGGCACGTCGACGTGCTTGGGGGTCAGGCCGCCGCGCAGCACGTTGTCCGAGGCGGCCATGAGCTCAATCCCGGTGCCCTCCAGGTAGGCGTGGATGTTCCCCGCCGGCAGGTAGAGCACTTCGCCGGGATGCAGCGCGACGGTGTGCAGCAGGAGCGAGATCGCGATCCCCGGGTCGCCCGGATAGTACCGCGCGAGCAGCCGCACGGTGTCCCAGCTGAGCCCCTCGGCGCTCGAGGCGGAGACCGCGGCGATGAGCGCGTCGACGCCCTCGCCGCGCGTGATGAGCCACTCGAAGACGGGCCGGATCGCGGCGTCCGAATCGAGCCGGGCGGCGAGGTCCGCGACCTCGGGGGACGGATCTGCCGCGAGCACCGCGCGCGTCTCCGCCGTCGTGCGGAACCCGCTGAGCGCGCGGAACGGCTCGGAGAGCGCGTAGATCAGCTCGGGCTTGTGCCGGTCGTCCTTGTAGTTGCGGGTCGGCGCGTCGAGCGGCACGCCCGCCGCGTTCTCCCGCGCGAAGCCGGCGGCCGCCTGCGCGGGCGTCGGGTGCGCCTGGAGCGAGAGCGGCTCGGCCGCGGCGAGCAGCTTGAGCAGGTAGGGCAGCGGCGCCCCGGCCTCCTCCAGCAGGGGGCGGCCGTCCTCGAGGCGCGCGGGCGATCCCGGATGCGTGCCCAGCCAGAGCTCCGCCTCCGGCCCGCCGCTCGGCTCCCGTCCGGTGAGCTCGGCGATCGCCGTCCTGGAGCCCCACGCGTAGTCGCGCGGCGCGTTGCCGATTCGCACGAACACGTCCGGCTCCTTCCCGTCCTCGGTTGCACCAAAGTACCAATCCCGTTGGGGGCTCCGGAGCGGACGCCGTAGGCTTCCGGCGTTCGACGACGACACGGAGCCCCGATGACCACCACCCCTGACGCGCCCGACCTCACCCCGCTCGCGGGCGACTTCTACGGCTTCGAGGCGCTGCTCGCCCCGCGCGAGCGGGAGGCGCTCGCCGGCCTGCGCGCCTACCTCGAGACGGACGTCAAGCCGCTCGTCAACGACCACTGGGACCGCGCGGAGTTCCCGCACGCGATCCTGCCGTCCTTCCACCGCCAGCCCGTGTTCGGCATGCAGTGGGAGGAGACCCGCACCTTCGAGAACTCGGCGCTGTACCGCGGCTGGGTGGCCCTCGAGCTCGCGCGCGTGGACGCGAGCATCGCGACCTACGTGGGCGTGCAGAACGGCCTCGTGATCGGCGCCCTCGGCGTCGCGGGATCCCCCGAGCAGCGCGCCGAGTGGCTGCCGCGGCTCGCGAGCGGCGAGGTCGTCGGCGCCTTCGGCCTCACCGAGCCGCTCTCCGGCTCGGACAGCGCGCAGGGCCTGCGCACCACGGCGACGCGCGAGGGCGACGAGTGGGTGCTGAACGGCGCGAAGCGTTGGATCGGCAACGCGACCTTCAGCGACGTCACGATCATCTGGGCGAAGGACACCACCGACGGCCAGGTGAAGGGCTTCATCGTGCCGACCTCGACCCCGGGCTACACGGCGACCAAGATCGAGCGCAAGCAGGCGCTGCGCATCGTGCAGAACGCCGACATCCTGCTCGAGAACGTCCGGGTGCCCGAGTCGCTGCGACTGCAGAACGCGAACTCGTTCCGCGACACCTCGTACATCCTGCGCCTCACGCGCGCCGAGGTCGCCTGGGCGGCCGTGGGCGTCGCGGTGGGCGCCTACGAGGCGGCGCTCGCGTATGCCAAGGAGCGCATCCAGTTCGGCCGCCCGATCGCGAGCCACCAGCTCATCCAGCAGCACCTCGCGAACATGATGGGCAACATCACCGCGTCGATCGCGATGTACACCCGCGTCTCGCAGATGCTCGACGAGGGAACCCAGCGCGACGAGCACGCCGCGCTCGCCAAGGCCTACGCCACGAGCCGGATGCGCGAGGTCGTCGCCTGGGCGCGCGAGTCCATGGGCGGCAACGGCATCGTGCTCGACAACGACGTCACCCGGTTCTTCAACGACGCCGAGGCGCTCTACAGCTACGAGGGCACCCGCGAGATGAACACCCTCATCGTCGGCCGCGCCCTCACGGGCCTCGCCGCGTTCGTGTGACGGGCGGACGGCCCCGCCCAGTAGCCTGAGCGCATGACGGGCGCGAGCGGCTACCGGCGGTTCCTCGCCGCCGCGATCCTGTTCACCCTCTCGGCGGGGGACTTCTGGCGCTATCTGCTCAGCTGGTGGGGCTGGGGGGCGATCAGCCTCGTGCTCCTCGTGCTCGCGATCGTCGAGCTCGTGCGCGAGCGCGCCCGGCTGAGCCTGGTGCCGTGGAGCCTGTGGGCCTTCCTCGCCCTCGCGGTCGCCTCGATCGCCTGGTCGGCGTACCCGAGTGCGACCGCGGTGGGCGTCCCGGCGACCCTCGCGACCACGGTCGCCGGCCTGTTCCTCGCGCTCTGCCTGACCTGGGCCGAGCTGCTCGACGCCCTCGCGACGGCGTCGCGGTGGATCCTCGGGCTGTCGCTGCTGTTCGAGCTGTTCGTCGCGACGGTCGTGCGCGAGCACGTGCTTCCGTTCTGGGTCGACTACTCGGGGCTGGAGAGAATCCCCAACGCGTTCTACTGGTCGCGCGACCTGCTTCTCGAAGGCGGGCGCATCCAGGGCATCGTCGGCAACGCGAACCTGCTCGGCATGATCGCCCTCGTCGCCCTCATCGCCTTCCTCGCCCGACTCGCCTCCCGCACCGGCTCGGCCGTGTGGGGCTGGTTCTGGGTCGCGGTCGCCGTGCTCACCCTCGCCCTCACGCGCTCCTCCACGGTGCTCGTGGCCGCCGCGGTCGCCGCCTTCGTCGCCCTCGCGGCGCTGCTCGTGCGGCGCAGCACCGGCGTCCGGCGGATCACGACGGGCGCGGTCGCCGCCCTCGTCGCGGCCGGCGCGATCGTCACCGCGATCGCCCTGCGCGGCCCACTGCTCGCCCTGCTCGGCAAGAGCCCCGACCTCACCGACCGGCTCGACATCTGGCAGGCCGTCATCGACCTCGCGGTGCAGCGGCCTGCGGCAGGCTGGGGCTGGACGAGCTGGTGGGCGCCGTGGGCGGACCCGCTCGGGCACCTCGTCGTGATCCGCGGCGTCACCTACCTGCAGGCGCACGAGGCCTGGCTCGACGTCTTCCTGCAGCTCGGGATCCTCGGCCTCGTCGCCTTCGGCCTGCTCGTGCTCGGCACTGCGGTGCGCACCTGGCTGTTCGCCGTCGAGCGCGACGACACCCCGGCGGGCGTCGCGATCGCGCCCGTCGCGCTGCTCGCCGCGCTCCTCGTGCAGGGCCTCGCCGAGAGCCGCCTGCTCGTCGAGATCGGCTGGGCGCTGCTCGTCGTGCTCGCCGTCCAGAGCTCGAGGAC
>Ga0164243_10014750_pt1 | contig 10862 bp, 6 predicted proteins | sample OricompcompostOP_FD_108781 | JGI IMG/M metagenome (GOLD analysis project Ga0164243, IMG submission 108781) | Organic Plus compost microbial communities from Emeryville, California, USA - Original compost - Organic plus compost (OP) | ecosystem: Engineered > Solid waste > Mixed feedstock >...
ACGATCGAGAACACCATGCTCACGATCACGCCCGCGACATTCACCGCTGCGAGTCCGCGATAGATCGTGCTTGCGGGTCCGGGGTTCACGACCATGGGCAATGCCCCCAGCGCCCCGGTCAGCGTGCTCGCGACCATGGCGCGCAAGCGCTGATTCAGTGACATTCGCAGCGCTTCTTCCAGGCCGTGGCCGTGATTCATGGCCTCGCGCGTCAGGTCGACCAGCAGAATCGCGTGATTGACGATGATGCCGATCATCATGATGAAGCCGATCATCGTGAGCAGGTCGAGCGGCTGGAACGCCACCACGCCGAGCAAACGAATGCCGAGGACGCCGCCGGCCAGGGCGAGCGGCACGGTGAGCACGACCACCAGCGCATCGCGCAGCGAATGAAACATCGCCGCCATCAGCATGAACAACACCAGCAGCGCGAGCGCAAAATTGCCGCTCATGGTCGCGATGATGGTGTCGAGCCGATCGGCGCTGCCCGCGAGGCGAATGTTTGCATCGGGAGGCAGGTCCGCGCGCAGCCTGGGCACGATGTCGCTGTCGATCCTGGCGAGCATGTCTTCCAGCGACAGCGTCGGCGGCGGATCGACTGTGAGCGTCACGGTGCGGTGATGATCGACGCGCCGGATCTGTTCCGAAACCAGGGTCGTCTGCAGTGTGACCAGCTCGCCGAGCGGCACGACTTCACCGGAAGGCGTGATCAACGGCGCTTGAGCGATATCTTCGGGGGTCTCGCCGAGGTTGGTGCGAAGGATCACGGGCAAGCGCGCCTGGCCGTCGAAGTATTCGCCGAGCCACGCGCCGTCGCCGAGCGAGCGCACGACCGTGCCCAAGGCTGCGCGGTCCCAACCGACTTCGGCGATGCGTCGATCGTTCGGTTCGGCGCGCAGCTCCAGTACCTGCACATCCGTATTCGGGAACGACTGCACGTTCGCGCCGGGGAACGTTTCTTCCAGCAGGCGACGGCCGGCCGCCGCAGTCGAGTTCAGTGCGGCAGTGTCGGTCGTTTGCAGATGAATCGCGACCGAGCGCGCCGAACCGCCGATGCCGCCGAACAGCTCGCCTTCATTGACGAACACTCGCGTGTCGGGAATGCCAACGACGATTTCGTCGCGCACGATCCGTTCCAGCTCCCCGATACGTTCGTCATCGATCACGCGTGCGCCGAGCGTTCCGCCCCCGGGCCAGAGCAGGATGTAGTAATTCTTGAGTCGCGGCTCTTTCTCCCCGGTCATGTACGGCTGCATGCGTTCCTGCAGCCTGGTGACGATCTCGCGATCCACGGTGGTCGGGCTCATGCCGGGCGGGAAGCTGAAGAACGCGTCGATGGCGGCGCGTTTCACTGGCGGCAGATAGTCGAGCTTGGGAAGAAACACCCACGACAGCACCAATGGCGCTACCAGCAGCGCGAGCACCCACATGACTTGCTGGCGACGCGTGCGTGTCCATTCGATGACTTTGTCGGTCAGCCCCGGCCAGCCTTCACCGTAACCGGATTTCTGCGCCGGTCCGCCGAGCCAGCGTCCTGCCGCCGCCGGCACGACCGTGATCGCGACCAGAATCGAAAAGGCGACGGCGATCGAGATGGTCAGCGCCAGGTCCGCGAAGATCTGGCCTTCGACATCCTCGAGAAACAGCACTGGCAGAAACACCGCGATGGTCGTGGTCGTCGATGCGAACAGGGCGGGCACCACCTGTCGAGTGCCGTCGTGCGCCGCCTGCTCGATGGGCATGCCGGTTTCGCGTAAACGGATGATGTTGCCGGAGACGACGATCGCGCCTTCCACGACCATGCCGACTGCAAAAGCCAGTCCGGCGAGCGAGATCACATTGATGCTGCGGCCGGCCAGATGCAGCGCGCAGAACGTCGCTAGCAAACAAATCGGAATCGTGGTCGCGATGATGACGGTGGCGCGGACGTTCCGCATGAACCACCACACGCACACCAATGCGAGCAGTGCGCCGACGACCAGATTTTCGATCAGCAAGTTGACCGCTCGCGTGATGAACAGCGAGGCGTCGAACGACTGTTCGATGCCCAGCCCTCGCTCGCGCAGCGGTCCCTCACGCAGCTCGGCGACCACCCGTTTCACTTCATCCAGCGTGCCGAGCACGTTGGCGCCTGGCGCGCGCAGGATCTGCAGGCCGATGGCGGGATTGCCGTTCTGATGCGAGTAAGTGAGCTTGTCGGGCGGGCGGGTCTCGACGACGGCGACATCGGAAAGCCGCACTGGCTGGCCGTCACGCCACGCCAGCACCAGCTCGCCCAATTGATCCACGTCGTAGCGGCCGGCGTAGCGCAAGGCGTATTGGCGCCGGCCCACGTCGAGCTGCCCTGCGGAAACATTGTTGGCGCTCGCGGCCAGTCTGGCGATCTCGGGAATGCCGACACCGAGCGCGGCAGCGCGCGCCAGATCGACGGTGATGCGGATGTCGTTCGGCGAGCCGCCGTTCACCTCCACGCCGCCGACGCCGGGAACGGCTTCGATTCGCGGGCGCACCACGTCTTCGATGAAGCGACGATAGTTGTCGATCGGGCCGGGCGTGCCCGGCAGCAGCTGCACGAAAAAGTAGGTGAGGTTCTGATTGGAATCGCCGCCCAGCCCGCCCAACTGCACCACCGGCCGGTCGGCATCGCGAGGCAGCGGTGGCAGCCGGCTCATGCGCCCGATCACATCGACCAGCGCCGCCTTCATGTCGGTGCCGATCGCAAACGTCAGCACGATCTCGGTGCCGCCGCTGTTGGCGTTGCCGGTGATTTCCTCCACGCCCGACAGGCCCTGCAGCACCCGCTCCTGGGGCTCGAGCAGCTCCGCTTCGGCTTCTTCGGGCGAGGCGCCACGCCAGTTGGTCGCGATGCCGATGGTCGGCCGCTCGATATCGGGAAACAGCTGCAGCGGCAGCTCCAGCAGGCTGAGCGTGCCGAACAGGGCGATCAGCAGCACCGTGACGCCGACGGCGATGGGGTTGCGAATGGCAGCGGCAATGACGCGCATCGCACGGGTCTCTTCTGAATTTTTCCAGGTGGGCATTGGACCGCACCGTGGCCCGCCGGTTGTGGCGGTTGCGACCAGCCGAAATCAAATCACGATGGGCCGAACCTCGTGATGCGGGGCGGCGACGGACGGTTTAAGCTCTGCGGCGATTTTTGCGACCCGAAACCACCTCTTGAACGACTCGAGCGAACTTCAAATCACGTCCGCTGAAAAGCGCCTGACGCTGGCGGCGCTGGCGGTCGTCGTGCTGCTCAGCGCCCTCGACCAGACCATCGTCGCCACGGCCATGCCGCGCATCATCGAGCAGCTGCAAGGCCTGTCGATGTATGCCTGGGTGACGACGGCATACATGCTGACGTCGACCGTCTCGGTGCCCCTGTATGGCAAGTTGAGCGACCAGTACGGCCGCAAGCCCATCCTGATCCTCGGCGTCGCGGTGTTCCTGATCGGTTCGGCGCTGTGCGGTTTGAGCGGCGAGTTCGGCCGTCTGCCGCTGCTGGGCGACGGCATGATGCAGCTGGTGGTGTTCCGGGCCCTGCAAGGGCTCGGTGCCGGCGCATTGATGACGGTGTCGTTCGCGGTCATGGCGGACATGTATCCACCGCGCGAGCGCGGCCGATTGTTCGGGGTGTTCGGCTCGGTGTTCGGGCTGGCGACGGTCGTGGGCCCGTTCATCGGCGGCTTCTTCACCGACCATGGCACGGTGACCTTGGGCGCCTATGAGATCGCGGGCTGGCGCTGGGTGTTTTACGTGAACCTGCCGCTCGGCGCGCTCGCGTTGTTCATGATCGTTTATCGCATGCCTGCCTTGCGGAAGGGCGGCGGGGGCAACATCGATTATCTGGGCGCGCTGCTGGTCGTGCTGACGGCGGCGACCTTGCTGCTCGCCCTGACTTTCGGCGGCACGTACTACGCGTGGGACTCGCCTCGCATCCTCGGCCTGTTCGCAGCGTCCGCCGCTGCGCTGGCCATTTTCATCTGGGTCGAAGGGCGTGCTCGCGAGCCCATCCTGCCGCTGCATCTTTTCAGCATTCCCACCTTCCGGATCGCAACGCTCGGCTCCTTCGTCATGAGCATGGCGTTCCTCGGCGTGGTGATGTTCATGCCGTTATACATGCAGGTCGTGCAGGGCGTTTCAGCGGTGCAAAGTGGCGTGGCGCTGCTGCCGTTGATGCTGACGTTGATCGTCAGCAGCATCGGCTCGGGTCGCATCGTGGCGCGCACCGGCAAGTACAAGATGCTGATGGTTTCGGGCGGTGTCCTCCTGGTCGCGGGCGTCATGTCGCTGACCGGCATTACCGCCGACACGACACAAGCCGACTTGACGTGGCGGCTCGCGTTGACCGGACTCGGGTTGGGCCCGGCGCAGACGCTGTTCAGCCTGGTGATTCAGAACGCCGCGCCCGCGAATCAGATCGGCGTGGCCACCAGCATGAGTCAGTTCAGCCGCCAGATCGGCTCGACGGTCGGCGTGGCCATCTTCGGAACTTTCCTTACGCATGCGCTCACGGACGAGTTGCCCAAGCATGTTCCTCAATTGCCCGGCGGCAACGGCTCGCAACTGGACCTGGCGCACGCGCAGAGTCAGGCCATGAACGTCGACCAGATTCGCGCGCGCGTGCAGACGGCGCTCGATGAGCGGTATCGGGTGATCGAGCGCGCTTACAACGAAGATCCGCGAGCAGTCGAAGAAGTCCTCGCCGATGCGCGATTGCCGGAAGCCGTGAAGGAGCCGCTGCGTGACGGCGGCCTGCGCGCCAGGACACATGAGGAACTGGTGGAGCGCACCAATGCGCTGGTGTCCGAGTTGAAGGCGGGCGAGGCCGGTCGCGATCGATTGTTGAAGGATCCGGACCTGTCGACGACTTTGAAGAATCAGCTGGCCAATATTCCATCGCGCGCGTGGGATGAGCCCGGCGTGATCGCCGATGTGGCCGTTTTGTTCCGTGACAGCATGCTCGCTACCGAGAATGCCATCGTCGCCCAGCGCTCTCAGCAGGCGCTCGCGAGTGTGCGAGCCGCCATGGCGACGTATGCAACCAGGCTGGTCGAGAACATCCAGCGGGGAGTGAGAGAGGCGTTCGCGGGGGCGATTGCTCACATGCTGGGGCGGGCGGTGTGGATCGTCGGGCTGGCGCTGCTCGTGGTGCTGTTCATTCCCGAGCTGCCGCTGCGCGCGAAACCGCATTCGGACACCGCCAGTGAATAACGCGCCTGCGTCGGCGCCGGCGCGTCGCTCGTTCGCGGCCCTGCGTCATCCCAGCTATCGCGGCTTCTTCTTCAGCTTCGCCGGCGCGATGATGGCGGACAGCGTCGAGCACGTCATCAGTTACTGGATGATGTTCCAGAAGTTCCAGTCGAACGCGCTCGGGGCGTTCGCGGTCGTGTCGCATTGGCTGCCGTTCCTGCTGCTGTCGTTGCCGGTCGGCGCGCTCGCCGATCATTTCGATCCGCGGCGGCTGATTCAGATCGGTATGGTGCTGTTCATGGGCGTGTCCCTGACATGGGGCGTGCTGTTCACCACGGACACGCTGGAAGTCTGGCACGCGATGGTGCTGCTGACCCTGCATGGCATTGCCGGCGTGTTGTGGACGCCGGGTGCGCAGGTGCTGCTTCATCACGTCGTGCCAGCCGAAGACCTGCAGAGCGCCGTGCGATTGAATGCCACCTCGCGCCAGCTCGGTCTGCTCGGCGGGCCGGCGATTGGCGGTGCATTGTTGATGCTGCTCGGACCTTCGCACGGCATTCTGCTCAATGCGTTCTTCTATTTGCCGACCATCATCTGGTTGTGGAAGGCACCGTACTCGCGGGCGGCGGCGGGGCAGGGCGCGCCGCGACGAGCGTTGCTATCGGTGAGTGATGTGATGTCGACGCTCCGTCGCATCGGCTCGCACCGGACGTTGTTGTCGATGATCCTGCTCTCGGGCGGCGCGTCGTTCTTCATCGGCAATGCTTACCTGCCGCAGATGCCGGATTTCGCACGCTCGCTGGGTCACGCGGATGCGGATCTGTCCTACAGCGTGTTGTTGGGCGCGGATGCGATCGGTGCGTTGACGGCCGGTTTCATATTGGAAAGTCGCGGCTGGCTGCAACCGAATCCGCGCACGGCCATGATCCTGGCGATTCTGTGGTGTGTCGCGCTGGCGGGATTCGCGATGTCGTCGGTCTATTCGCTGGCGGTGCTGCTGCTGTTCATCGCCGGCTTCATGGACCTGTCGTTCAATTCCATGGCTCAGACGCTGGTGCAGTTGAATGCGCCGCCCGACATTCGCGGCCGCGTGCTGGGGGTGTTCTCGATGATGGCGCTGGGCCTGCGGACGTTCAGTGGAGTGACGGTGGGGTTGATGGGCGCCGCGATCGGCATTCACACTTCCCTGACCCTGAGCGCGCTGGCACTGATTGCACTCAGCGCGCTGTTGCTCGTGCGCAGCTCCAGGACCTGACCGGAGCTGCGCACGCGCGTCGCTACTTCTTTTTCGGGCTCTTCTTCGAGCTCTTTTTCTTGCTGGTCTTTTTCTTGGGAACCTTGGCTCCGGAGCGGCGCGCCTCGGACAAGCCGATCGCGATCGCCTGCTTGCGGCTCTTCACCTTCTTGCCCGAACGCCCGCTGCGCAGCGTGCCGCTCTTGCGTTCGTGCATGGCCTTCTTCACTTTCTTCGAGGCCTTCTTCCCGTATTTGCGTTGGGTCGCCATGACGGCTCCTCGTGTGTCGAACTGGATTAGTCCCGACCCACCAACGCCTCGCCACAGGGCGCTGTTCCGAAAAGCCTACCGATAGATCAGGAACGCCTCACGCTCCTCGGCCCATGACTTTTCATCGGGCTGTGTGAGCGCGTCCAGATCGGCGGGCGTCGAGCGCGTATCGTCGACCCATTCGCGCAGCTGCGGACCGCCGTTGATGATGTCGATGGCGAGCCGGTCTTTCTCATATTCATAGTGAAAGTCGCGCCACAACGGATAGTCGGGATGCAGGCGCCGCAGCGCCTTGAACGCCAATGTTTGCAGTCGCCACGGACGGAACGCGTCATGCTGGTAGCTGGGATCATCGACGTGAATCTGCAGCCCTGAGCAAAGTTTCCCGACATGTTTATGAAACGTCGGCTCGAACCAGCAGGGGCGCAGCCGGCAACCTTGCAACCATTGCGGCGCGAGCGAGCGCATCTGCGCCAGCACCTGAGTGGCATCGATGTCGGGTGCGCCGAACAACTCCAGCGGGCGCGTCGTGCCGCGTCCTTCGGACAGTGTCGTTCCTTCCAGCATCACCGTGCCCGCATAAGCGCGAGCCATCCAGAGATTCGGCGCGTTGGGACTGGGATTGACCCAAGTTCGTTCGCCGAGCGGCCAGCCGTAACCCGGTGCACTCTCGGGCTGCCAGCCTTGCATCTCGATGACTCGATACTCGACGTCCAGATCGAGCGTGCGTACGAACCAGTGCGCGAGCTCGCCGAGCGTGAGGCCGTGTCGCATCGGCAGCGGTCCCGCACCGACGAAACTTTCCCAGCCGGCTCGCAGCCGCAAGCCTTCGATCGGCCGGCCGGCTGGATTCGGGCGATCCAGCACCCACACGGCCTTGCCATGCTTTGCCGCCGCTTCGAGCACGTAGCGCAGGGTGGTGATGAAGGTGTAGATGCGACAGCCCAGATCCTGCAGATCGACCAGCAGCACATCGAACGGCTGCATCATCTCGTCCGTGGGTCGGCGCACTTCGCCGTACAGACTGAAGACGGGAATACCGTGGAGGGGATCGTTGAAGGTCGGCGACTCGACCATGTTGTCCTGCTTGTCGCCGCGCAGGCCGTGTTGCGGGCCGAAGGCTGCCGTGAGCTCGATGCCGGCCGCGGCCAGCGCATCCAGAGAATGTGTCAGATCCGTCGTGACGGAAGCGGGATGAGCGAGCAGCGCGACCCGCTTGCCCTGTAGCTCACGGCGCAGCGACGGCTCTTCGAGCAGTCGATCGATACCGAACTTCATGCAGGATCTCCGGCCAGCCGCAGGGCGAAGCCATCGCGATGATGAAAATCAGGTTTGCCCGGCGGATGCGCCAGCGCCCAATAGGAAATGACGCCCTGGTCGCTCTGCGACACGGCCGATACGGCGAGGCGCAGCTCGCGGTTCTTGATTTCGGCCGCCGTCAGCCCGGGAATGGCACCGAGATGGATGTCCACGTCGACGTCCAGTTCGCCGCTACGGCGCCGGACGAGCACGCGCGGCGCCGGCACCGGGTTCAACGACGTGACGTTCTGACGGTAGCGCTCGAATCGATACACCGCCCATTGGCTGGAGGGCGAGAAGTTGAATTCGAAGTAGGCGTCGCTGTCGGTGAAGCCGATGAACGCTTCCAGGCAGGTCTGCTGCCACAACAACTCCTGGAACCTGCTGGCCGCCTGCGCCGGCAACTGCAGCCGATCGATGTCGCCGGTGATCCGGTAGTAGAGCACCAGCAGATCGGTCGTGAGTGAATTCACTTCGACCGTGATGCTGGCGACGATGTCGTCCGGCGTCGAGGGGTGGCATGAGAGGGGCGTGGCACGCATGCACTCATTCTAGTCCAGTCACGCCCCTCCCGGACGTCAGCGCCAGTTCGCGGTTGCCGCAACTCGTTCCCGGAACAGCGACCGGCCAGCCACGGCAGGATCGCGGCGATGCTGGTCGCAGCCGCCGCCGGCGGGGAGCCCGGTCGCTCGATCTCGTTGTTCAGAACGAAGGCGCTTGTGAGATGTGCAATGTTCCGGGCATCCTCCGCGCCATGCAGTCACAAGAGCAGCCGGCCCTGGCCGCAGCTGTCGACGACAAGCCGCGCGTAGGATGGGGGTTCATCACGCTCCACGCGCTGGCATACACAGGCACGTGGCTGGCGTTACTCACGCCGGTGCTCGTGTCCATTGCCCTGAGGGTGCGGCATCTCGCGCCCGAGACCGCCGCGTCGAGTCTGTCGCTGGTGCTGGGTCTGGGCGCGTTCTTCGCGCTCGTCGGCAATCCTTTGTTCGGACGGCTGAGCGACCGGACCACGTCGCGCTTCGGCATGCGCCGGCCCTGGCTGGTGGGCGGAGTGATCTGCGGCGCGCTGGCGTTGTTGATGATCGCGACGGCGGACAGCATCGCCATGGTGCTCCTCGGCTGGTGCCTGGCGCAGCTCGCGTTCAACGCGGTATTGGCGGCGATCATCGCCGTCTTGCCCGATCAGGTTCCCACGGAACAGCGTGGCACGGTTGCTGGTGTGATGGGGGTGTGTCTGCCGCTCGGCCAGGTGAGCGGCACGTATCTCGTGCAGTCGGTCGCCACATCCACGTTGCTCACGTTCATGGTGCCTGCATCGATTTGCGTCGCGCTCGTACTGCTGTTCGCGCTGACGTTACGCGATCGGCACCTTGCGCCGGGCGAGCTGGCGCCATTGGGCTGGCGGGATGCGATCGCGATCTATTGGGTCAATCCGCGGCACTACCCGGACTTCGGCTGGACCTGGCTCAGTCGTCTGCTGCTGGTGTTGGGCACGGCGTTCCTGAACACGTATCAACCGTTTTATCTGATCGACAAGCTCGGTCACGACGCGGTGCAGATTCCCAAGCTCATCTTCCAGGGCATTCTCGTGCAGACCGTCGCGATCATCGCCGTGAGCATTCTGGGCGGGCGGCTGTCGGACGCGATCGGTCGGCGCAAGGTCTTCGTCGTCATCGGCGGTGCGGTGTATGCGGTTGGATTGTGGGTGATCGCCGCCGCGCCGGACTATCCGACCTTTCTGCTCGGCATGACCATCACCGGCATCGGGCACGGCATTTATTTCGCGGTCGATCTGGCCCTGGTGACCGATGTCTTGCCGAATCGCTGGCGCGACGCCGCCAAGGACCTGGGAATTTTCAACGTGGCTAATGCATTGCCCCAGGCCATCGCCCCCGCCGTTGCGCCGCTGATTCTCGCGCTCACTGGCGGCGATTACACCTGGCTGTTCGCGATTGCCGGCTCGATCGCTCTGCTTGCGTCGATCACCATCCTGCCGGTCAAGAGCGTGCGGTGACACCTGCTCCCAACGGCCGACAACCCTTCCGCTTCTTGGCTTCGGCGTAATCGCCTCGCGAAAGCGACGGCGCGTTACATCGCGATTGCGCGTTTCGCGCGTGAGGTTTGCGGATGCTCTGGTCCGAGCTGGGAATGCAGCGTGCCGAGCGCTTGCTCGATCAGCTGTTTGCCCTCGGGCTTGCCGGATGCAACTAGCGCTTCGCCGAGCCGGGCCCGGGCTTCGGCGAGCTCCCAGCTTTGTTCCCACATCACCTGCCCGCGCAGCTTGAGTGCTTCTTCGAGCACTGGCGCGGCCTCGGCGGCGCGCCCGTTCTGTAACAACAGCTCGCCCTGCGCGATCAGCGCCTGGCCCAACGCAAGCTGTGCGGCCGGCCCGCCGGCGCGGAGTTTGGTGATGACATCTGCGAGCTCGGCGCTCGCTTTCTCCAACGGCTGCTGGTTGGCGGTGAGTCTGGCTTTGGCGAGCCGTGCGCGTTGGGCAAAGAAGTGCTCGTCACCAAACTGCTTGCGGGCCAGTGCCCAGGCTTCATCCGCGATCTGTACCGCCTTGTGGTTCCGTCCGGCCGCGGCGTGCGCTTCCGCGAGAAACGTTTGGTTCTGCACATGCAGCGCGCTGCCTCGCGCCGTGAATTTTTCCGCCATGCGCACAGCTTCGTCCAGAATGGCGATCGCTCGATCAGATCGGCCGAGCGCAGTCTGCAACGAGCCATATTGGCCCATCGACGCGGCCACTGCCGCCGAATCACCAGAGATCGCGCGCTGACCTTCGAATGCATGTTGCAACTCGCGCTCCGCATCGGCGATACGGCCGACGCGATAGTAGAGCGTGCCGACATTCGCCCG
>Ga0164243_10014751_pt1 | contig 10862 bp, 9 predicted proteins | sample OricompcompostOP_FD_108781 | JGI IMG/M metagenome (GOLD analysis project Ga0164243, IMG submission 108781) | Organic Plus compost microbial communities from Emeryville, California, USA - Original compost - Organic plus compost (OP) | ecosystem: Engineered > Solid waste > Mixed feedstock >...
GACCAGATGTGCCGCAGGTCGAACGCGCGGAAGCCGCCCGAGGTGTCGGCCACGTACAGGTAGTAGCCGTAGGTGAAGATGCCGCCGGCGTGCACGGTCACCGGCCGGAAGTCGGGCTGGCCCGCGGAGTTCGTGTACGGCTCGACGAGCAGCACGTGCCGGTACTTCGGCGTGCCGGAGTAGTCCACAAAGGACACCCGGACGCCCTTGTCGGTGCCGGAACCGGCGTAGTACCAGCTCGTGAAGATCGCGGTGCGGCCCTCGTACTGCCCGTCGCCGTACGCGTCCGCGGTGGTGCTGATGCCCTGCGGGTACCAGTCGGCGGTGTCGTTGTCCCCGGAGTTCCAGCAGAATGCCGCGACCTGGTTCGTCGCACCGGGATCGCAGGATGTGGTGGTGCGGTTCGCGCTGTCCAGCACGGCGGGCACCGACACCGTGGTGAGCAGCCCGTCGAGTTGGGCGATGACCGGGTTGTCAGCGCTTTCCTTCAACCGGAAGTCGCTCGCCGTCAGCTTCGCGGGGGCGGCCTGCGCGGGCGGGGCGAGAAAGGCCGACATGGCGACAGCGGCGGCAAGGACGGCGAGCGGTTTGCGCACCCGGTCAGGTTAGAGGGAAACGCGACATCCGGGAAAGTGGTGTTTTCATGACGGTTCGGTGGCCAGCAAGTGCCCGAGCGCGAGCAACTGCGCGGTCGCGCCGCCGAGGGTGAACTCGAGGCGCTTGGCCGCGACGAAGTACTTGTGCAGCGGGTAGTCCACGTCGATGCCCACCCCGCCGTGCAGGTGCACCGCGGTGTGCGCGACCCGGTGACCGGCCTCGGCGGCCCAGTACTTCGCGGTCGCGACCTCCTCGGCCGCCGGCAAACCCTCCGACAAGCGCCACGCCGCCTGCCACAACGACAACCGCACCGCTTCGACGTCCACGTAGGCGTCGGCGAGCCGTTGCCGCACCGCCTGGAACGTCGCGATCGGATGGCCGAACTGCTCACGCTGTTTGGTGTACTCCGCCGTCCGGTGCAATGCGCTTTCCAGTACGCCGAGCTGCATCGCGCACAACCCCACGGTGCCGCGCTGCCGCAGCCATTCGAAGTCGACATCCACCGGCTCACCCGGCGCGTCGGTCAACCGGACGAGTGCGGCGTCGTCGTTGTCGACCAGTTGCTGCCGCTGGATCTCGGCCTGCTCGACGAGGAAAACCCGCACTCCGTCGGATGTTTCGGCCGGCACGAGGAAGGCGTCGGCCGTGGCGCCGAACGGCACCGCGCTCTGCTCGCCGGAGATCCGCCCGCCCTCCGCCGCGAAACCGCGCTCCGCGACCGCGAACGTCGTCTCGCCGCGCGTGGCCGGGATCAGCCAGCGTTCGATCTGCTCCGGTGTGCCGAATCGGGCAATCGCGGAGGCCGCCATGGTCACTGTCGGCAGATACGGTACGGGCGCGACGGCACGGCCGATCTCGGTCAGTACCGAGCACTGCTCCAGCAGGCCGAGGCTGGCCGGATCCACGACGCCGACCTTGACCAGCGTCGCCCAGTCGCCGCCGTCCGCCAGCACGCGCCGGGTCAGCGCGGCCAGTTCCCGCATCTCCTCGGAATCGGTGAAATCCACGTCGAAATCTCCTAGCGCGTCACGGGAAGGCCGAGTGCGGTCGCGGCGATGAGATCGCGCTGGATCTCGTTCGTGCCGCCGCCGAAGGTGAGGATCAGTGCCGAGCGGTGTGCCCGCTCCAGGCGTCCGCGCAGGACCGCGCCCGGCGAGCCCTCGCGCACGATCGAGGCGGGGCCGACGATCTCCATCAGTAGCCGGTAGGCCTCGATCGCCAGTTCGGTGCCGAACACCTTCGTCGCCGAGGCCTCCGCCGGATTCAGGTCGGGTGTGGACGCGATCCGCCAGTTGCGCAGCTTGAGGTACTCGGCGTGCGCGTGCACCCGCGCCAGATGCGTGCGGACCCATTCGGCGTCGATGACGCGGCTGCCGTCCGGCTGCTTGGTCTCCAGCGCCCACCGCCGCACCTCCTCCAGCGCCGACTGGATGGGCGCCGCCGAGGTCAGCGCGACGCGTTCGTGGTTGAGCTGGTTGGTGATCAGTGGCCAGCCCGCGTTCTCCTCGGCGATGCGCGCGCTGACCGGCACCCGCACGTCCTCGTAGTAGGTAGCGCTGGTGCCCGGGCCGGCCACCGTGTGCACCTTGGTCCAGGAGAACCCCGGCGCGGAGGTCGGCACGATCAGGATCGACAGGCCCTTGTGCTTGCGTGCCTCGGGATCGGTGCGCACCGCCAGCCACACGTAGTCCGCGTACTCGATCAGGCTGGTCCACATCTTCTGGCCGTTGATCACGTACTCGTCGCCGTCGCGGACGGCGCGGGTGCGCAGCGACGCGAGGTCGGTGCCGGCCCCCGGTTCGGAGTAGCCGATCGAGAAGTGCAGTTCGCCGCCGGCGATCCTGGGCAGGTAGTGCGCCTTCTGCTCGGGCGTGCCGAACCGCATGATCGTCGGGCCGATCGTGTTGACGGTCAGGAACGGCACCGGGACGCCGGCGACGGCGGCCTCGTCGAGGAAGATCAGCTGGTCCATCATCGGCCGCGCCTGCCCGCCGAACTCCTCGGGCCAGCCGATCGCGAGCCACCCGTCGCGGCCTAGTTCACGCACGATCTCCTTGTACGCGGTGCCCTCGCCGTACTCTCCACCGTCACCCGAGAGGGCCTCTCGTCGTTGCGGTGTCATCAGGCGTGCGAAGTAGGTGCGCAGCTCCGTGCGGAGGCGCTCCTGCTCGGGGGTGTGGGCAATGCGCATGGCTACACTCTAGAACAAGTTTCGCCTGAGATCACCAGCACTTGGCAAATGCCCAGTTCATGGCGGTAAAACTGAGGCTTGCCCAGAACGAGAACAGATTCTAGTCTGTGCCGGGAGAGGCGAGCCGACGAGGGCTCGCCGTGCCAGCGAGGAGGCAGCCGCCGCGTGAATCGGGTCGCCATTGTCACGGGAGCAGGGGCCGGGCTGGGCCGGGCGGAGGCGCTCGCGCTGGCCGCCGGCGGCGTGTCGGTGGTCGTCAACGACGTCGCCGACACCGATGTGGTCGACGAGATCGAGGCCACGGGCGGCAAGGCGCTGCTGGTCAAGGGCGACGTCGGCACACGCGAGACGGCCGACGCGCTCGTCGCCGCGGCGCTCGAGCACTTCGGCGGTCTGCACATCGTCGTGAACAACGCCGGCGTGGTGCGGGACCGGATGCTGTTCTCGATGTCCGACGAGGAGTGGGACACCGTCATCCGGGTGCATCTGCGCGGGCATTTCCTGCTCTCCCGCAACGCGACCGCGCACTGGCGACAGCAGTCCAAAGTGGACGGCAAGCCGGTGTTCGCGCGGATCGTGAACACCGCGTCGGAGGCTTTCCTGTTCGGCGCGCCCGCGCAGCCCAACTACGCCGCGGCCAAGGCGGGCATCGCCGCGCTCACCGTCGCCACGGCGCGGGGCTGTGAGCGCTACGGCGTGCGCGCCAACGCGATCTGCCCGCGAGCCAGGACCGCGATGACCGCCGGCGTGTTCGGCGAGGCGCCCGAGGGCGAGGATCCGCTGTCGGTCGGGCACGTCGCGCCGTTCGTCGCGTTCCTCGCCTCGGACCGGGCCGAGCGGATCAACGGGCAGGTTTTCGTGGTGCACGGGGGAAATGTGGCGCTGGTCAGCCCGCACACGGTCCGGCAGCGATGGAGCCTCGAGGAGATCGACGACATCGCCGCGTTCTCCTACGACACGATGTTCGCCAGTCAGGAGTTGCTATGACGCTCACCGTTCAGCCGCATCGCGAGGCGGTCGGACTGAAATCCGGACAGCTCTACATCGACGGCCAGTGGGGACCGGGCGGCGAGGGCGCCGTCTGGACGCACCGGCATCCGGCCACCGGCGAGGAGGTCGGCGATTTCGCGATCGCGACGAAGGCCGACGTCGACGCCGCGGTGACGGCCGCGCGCGCCGCGTTCGAAGCAGGCGCCTGGTCAGGCGCCCGCGCCGGCGTGCGGATCAAGCTTCTGCACCGTTACGCCGACCTGCTGCGTGAGCACGCCGAGGAACTGCGTTCCCTGCAGGCATTGGACAATTCGGTTCCGCTGTCCTTCAGTGGCAGCATCTACGCGACCTCCGTGGAAGCCGCCGCGGACGTGTTCGACCATCACGCGGGCTGGGTCGACAAGCTCGGCGGGCAGACGCTCCCGCCGTACCAGGGCGGCGATCACCTCGCGATGACCTTCCGCGAGCCGATCGGCGTGGTGGCCGCGATCCTGCCGTGGAACGCACCGTTCCTGCTGTACGCGCAGAAGGTCGCGCCCGCGCTCGCCGCCGGCTGCACGATCGTGCTCAAACCGTCCGAATACTGCACGTTCACCGTGCTGCGTATGGTCGAACTGCTCGTGGAGGCCGGACTTCCGGCGGGCACGCTCAACGTCGTGACCGGCCCCGGCGATCCGGTCGGCGAGGCCCTGATCACGCACTCCGGCATCGACAAGGTCAGCTTCACCGGTAGCCGCGCGGTGGGCAAGCACATCGTCGAGGCCTCGGCGGGTACGTTGAAGCGGGTCTCGCTGGAGCTGGGCGGAAAAAGCCCCGCGCTGGTGTTCGGCGACGCGGCGAACGTGGGGCTCGCCGCGGCGACGACCATCGGCGCGGTCACCATGGGCCTGTCCGGGCAGGCGTGCGTGGCCAACACGCGGGCGCTGGTGCAGCGCGAGGTCTATGACGAGTTCATCGCCGCCGCGCAGGGCATGGCGGCCGCGATCACCTACGGCGATCCGTTCGACCCCGGTGTGCTGTCCGCGCCGCTGATCAACGAAAAGCAGCTGGAGCGCGTGCTCGGCTACGTGGAGAAGGGCAAGCAGGAGGCGCGGCTGGTGTGCGGCGGCGAGCGGCTCGCCGGGGACCTCGCTGGCGGAAACTTCGTCGCCCCCACCATTTTCGCCGACGTGGCGAACTCCTCGACCATCGCGCAGGAGGAGATCTTCGGTCCGGTGCTCGCCGTCGTCCCGTTCGAGGACGAGGACGAAGCCGTGCGGCTGGCCAACGACACCGAGTACGGGCTGGGCGCGAGCGTGTTCAGCGCGGACGCGCAGCGGGCCTTCCGGGTGTCGCGCAAACTGCGCGCCGGCACGATCGGCGTGAACGGTTTCCAGATCGAACCGCATCTGCCCTTCGGCGGGTTCAAGGAATCGGGGCTGGGCCGTGAGGGCGGCGATTCGTCCATCGAGGCCTACACCGAGCTGAAGTCGGTGTACATGCCGCTGACCGACGAGATGATGTGACATGGGCAGGCTGAACGGGAAGGCCGCGATCATCACGGGCGCGGCACGGGGCCAGGGCGCCGCGGCCGCACGCCGGTTCGCCGAAGAGGGCGCGAAGGTGATGATCGCCGACGTCCTCGACGACGAGGGCAAGGCGCTGGCCGACGAGATCGGTGCGCTGTACCAGCATCTCGACGTGTCCTCGGAGGAGGACTGGGCCGCCGCGGTGGACCGTGCGGTGGACGAGTTCGGTGGCCTGACGGTGCTGGTCAACAACGCCGGAGTGCTGCATTTCTCGGAGCTGGCCAAGACCTCGCTCGCCGACTACGACCGCGTCATCAGAATCAACCAGATCGGAACGTTTCTCGGCATGCGTTCGGTCGTTGAACCGATGACCGAGGCCGGCACGGGCTCGATCATCAACGTGTCCTCTGTGGAGGGACTGGCCGGAATGCCGTTCCTGGTCGCCTACACGGCGAGCAAGTTCGCCATCCGCGGGATGACCAAGGTCGCCGCGCTGGAGCTGGGCGAACGTGGCATCCGGGTCAATTCGGTCCATCCCGGCATGATCGACACGAAGATGGTCTCGGACGCGGCGGGCGGTGCCGAGATCGACACCTCCTGGGTGGGTAAGAAGGTCGCGCTGGGCAGGGTCGGTCAACCGCAGGAGATCGCGCAGCTTGTCGTGTTCCTGGCCAGTGACGAGAGTTCGTACAGCACGGGCGCCGAGTTCGTCGCGGATGGTGGCGCGACGGCGACGCACGCGCTGAAGGTCTGAACACCAGGAGGCCGCGCAAGATCAGGTGAACACCGCTAACAAAAATGGGATTCACCTGGTGAGTAAGACTCAGGGCAACGTAGCTAGGGTCGGCGGAGGTGTGATGGGCTCTCGTAGTGGGACGGTCGCTGTGCCGGGTACCGCCGCGCTGGTCCAGGTGGGCAGGCTGGCCACGCTCGGCTGGGAGGTCCTGCGCGCCATCCCGCGCCGCCCTTTCCAGTTCCGCGAGTGGATCCAGCAGTGCTGGTTCTTCGCGAGCGTGACGATTCTGCCCACGGCGCTCGTCGCGATCCCGTTCGGCGCGGTCATCGCGCTGCAACTGGGTTCGCTGACGCAGCAGATCGGCGCGCAGTCCTTCACCGGCGCGGCCAGTGCGCTCGCGATCGTCCAGCAGGCCTCGCCGTTGATCACCGCGCTGCTGGTCGCGGGCGCGGGCGGCACCGCGGTGTGCGCGGACATCGGCGCGCGCAAGATCCGCGAGGAGATCGATGCGATGGAGGTGCTCGGGGTCAATCCCGTGCAGCGCCTGATCGTGCCGAGGGTGCTCGCCGCGATCGTGGTGTCGATCCTGCTCAACGGACTGGTCAGCGTCGTCGGGGTGCTGGGCGGCTACTTCTTCAACGTCGTCATGCAGGGCGGCACCCCGGGCGCGTACCTGGCCAGTTTCAACGCGCTGGCTCAGTTGCCCGACCTCTACATCAGCGAGATCAAGGCGCTGCTGTACGGATTCGTCGCCGGTGTGGTGGCGGCCTACCGCGGGCTCAACCCCGCCGGCGGGCCGAAAGGCGTCGGTGACGCGGTCAACCAGGCCGTCGTCATCACGTTCCTGCTGCTGTTCCTGATCAACGTGGTGCTGACCGCGATCTACCTGCGGATCGTGCCACCGAAGGCGATGTGATGACCGCGCAGCCCGTCGAGAGCGACGACAGAGACACGCTCGAGTGGATCGCCCGTCCCGGCGCGATCTTCGAGGGGCTCGGCGTGCAGTTGTGGTTCTACGTGCGCGCGCTCGCCTGGGCGCCGCGCACGTTACGGCGCTACCTCAAGGAAACCGCGCGGCTGCTGACCGAGGTCTGTTTCGGCACCGGTGGTCTGGCCGTGATCGGCGGCACGCTCGGCGTGATGATCGGGATGACGATGTTCACCGGTCTGATCGTCGGCCTGCAGGGCTACGCGGCGCTCAACCAGCTCGGCACGGCCGCGCTGACGGGCTTCATCTCGGCCTACTTCAATACCCGCGAGGTGGCGCCGCTCGCGGCGGGGCTCGCGTTGTCCGCGACGGTGGGCTGCGGGTTCACCGCACAACTCGGCGCGATGCGGATCTCGGAGGAGATCGACGCGCTCGAGGTGATGGGCGTGCCGAGCATGCCCTATCTCGTCACCACCCGGGTGCTCGCGGGGATCTTCGCGGTGATCCCGCTCTACGCGGTGGGTCTGCTGTCCTCGTATCTGGCCTCGCGCCAGGTGACCGTGTGGCTCTACGGCCAGTCGGCGGGCACCTACGACCACTACTTCAACCTGTTCTTACCTCCGGAAGACGTGATCTGGTCGTTCCTGAAGGTGATCATCTTCAGTGCGCTGGTGATCCTTTCCCACTGCTACTACGGATTCACGGCCAAGGGCGGTCCGGCGGGTGTCGGGGTCGCGGTCGGCCGCGCGGTGCGGACCTCGATCGTGCTGATCTCGGTGCTCGACTTCTTCCTCAGCCTCGCCATCTGGGGTGCGACCACGACGGTGAGGATCTCCGGATGAACCGGCGGACGCTCTACCGGCGGTTGGGCTACCAGGTGCTGGGGCTGGTGTTCCTGGTGGTGTGCGCGGTCTTCATCTGGACCACGATCTCGGTGTATGAGAAGAAGTTCACGCCGGTGGCGATGGTGCGGCTGGAGACCGACCACGTCGGCAACCAGCTCGGCAAGGGCTCGGACGTGAAGATCCGCGGGCTCGTGGTGGGGGAGGTGCGCTCGGTTCAGGCACTCGGCGACCACGCCGCGCTCGAACTGGCGCTGGAACCCGACAAGGTCGGCGAGATTCCGGCCAACGTCACCGCGCGGCTTTTGCCGAAGACGTTGTTCGGTGAACGTTATGTCGCTTTGCAGATCCCGGAAGATCCGTCACCGAAGCACATCGAGGCGGGAGAGGTGATCGGGCAGGACCGCAGCAGCGCGGCGATCGAACTGGAGAAGGTGCTCGACGACGTGATGCCGCTGCTGCAGGCGGTGCAGCCGGAGAAGTTGTCGGCCACGCTGAGTGCGGTGTCCACGGCCTTGCAGGGGCGCGGGGAGCAGTTCGGGCAGACACTGGTGGATCTCTCGAACTACCTGGGCGGGCTCAATCCGTCCCTACCGGACATCAAGGCCGATATCACCAGTTTCGCGAACGTGACCGACGTCTACGACAAGGCCGCGCCGGACTTCCTGCAGGCATTGTCGGATCTCACCACGACGAGCAAGACGCTGGTGGACAAGAAGGCCCAGCTGCAGCAGCTGTACGACTCGGTCACCACGGTGTCGGTGGACCTGGGCAACTTCCTTAAGGTCAACGAGAACAACATCATCCGTCTCACCACCACCGCACAGTCCACATTGGATGTGCTGGCGAAGTACGCGCCCGAGTACCCGTGCATGCTGCAGCAGTTCGCCGAATCCGTGCCGCGTGCCTACGAGGCGTTCGGTTACGGTGCCGACCAGATGAACCACGTGACCATCCGGTTCCTCGCCGACCGCACCAAATACGAGCCGGGCAAGGACGAACCGCAGTACCTGGACAAGCGCGGCCCGCGCTGCTACCCGCAGGTGGTGCCGCCCGGCCGGTGGCCGCAGTACCCGCCCGGCGGGCCGCTGCAGGACGGGTCCACGCATCCCACGCCGGGGCCGGGTGCGATGACTCCGCTGCCTGACGACGGGATCATCAATGGCGGGTCGAGCAGCACCGGTTCGGTCGCGAACTCGCCCGCGGAGCAGAACCTGATCGGTGTGCTCGCGGCGCCCGCCCTGGACACCACCCCCGACCAGGTGCCGGACTGGGCGAGCCTGCTCGTGGGGCCGCTCTACCGTGGGGCGGAGGTGGACGTGCAGTGAGGAACCTGGCCGCCCCGCTGATCAAGATCCTGATCTTCGCCGCCGTCACCGTGCTGCTCACCGGGATTCTCGGCGCGACGATCGCGAACACCAACTTCGGCGAGTCCGACGGCTACACCGCGCGGTTCACCGACGCGTCCGGCCTGCACGAGGGCGACGACGTGCGGATCGTGGGCGTCAAGGTCGGTCAGGTGGACAGGATCACGGTGGCGCAGGAGGGTGACCGCAACCTCGCCGACGTGCATTTCACCGTGTCCTCGGCGTACAAGCTGCCGGCGGCGGTGACCGCGACGGTCAAGTACCGCAACCTCGTCGGTCAGCGGTACCTGTCGCTGAACACCAATGTGGACGAAGGGAAAACGCTGGCGGCGGGCGATGTCATCCCGCCCGAGCGCACGCAGCCCGCGCTGAACCTGACCGTGCTGTTCAACGGATTCAAGCCACTGTTCCAGGCGCTGGATCCGCAGCAGATCAACCAGTTGTCCTACGAGATCATCCAGGTGTTCCAGGGCGAGGGCGGCACGATCGAGAGCCTGCTCACGCACACCGCGTCGATCACGTCCGCGATCGCCGACAAGGACAAGGTGATCGGGCAGGTCATCGACAACCTCAACAACGTACTGTCCACGGTCAACCAGCACGGTCCGCAACTGTCCACTTTGATCGACCAGACGCAAGCGCTGGTGACCGGACTGGCGCAGCAGCGGCAGCCGATCGGCGACGCGGTGTCGGCGCTGTCGGAACTGACCGACACCACCGCGGGCCTGTTGCGGGACGCGCGGCCGAGTGTCAAACAGGACATCGAGCAACTCGGGCTGCTGTCGAACAACCTGGCCGACTCCGGGCAGCTGCTGGACGAACTGCTGCAGAAGATGCCGGGGAACCTGGAGAAGTTCACGCGCACGCTCAGCTACGGCAGTTGGTACAACTACTACCTCTGCAACCTCACGGGCACGATCGGCATCAACTCGCTGAACATCACCCTGCCCTTCCTGCCTCTGCCCGCCACCGAGACCCCGGAGAGGTGCAAGCCGTCGTGAAACCGCTGCGCGAACGCAACCAGGCCGCGGTGGGCGCCGTCGCGCTCGTGCTCATCGTGCTCGTCACGCTGGTGTCGTACTTCTCCGACGAGCTGCCGCTGCTCGGTACCGGCACCACCTACCAGGCCTACTTCGCCGAATCCGCGGGGCTGATCCCGGACAACGAGGTGCAGGTCGCGGGCGTGAAGGTCGGCGAGGTCAGTTCCGTGACGCTGGCGGGCAAGAAGGTGTTGGTCAAGTTCAGGGTCAAGAACACCCGCGTCGGGGACCAGACCACGGCGGCCATCCAGATCAAGACCCTGCTCGGCGAGAAATACCTGGCGCTGCAACCGAAAGGCTCCGGCGCGCTGAGCCCGGACGCGCCGATTCCGGTGGAGCGCACCACGACGCCGTTCCAGCTGCAGGACGCGTTCCAGCAGTTGTCCAACACGGTGGGTGAGATCAACACCCAGCAGCTCGCGCAGAGTTTCGACTCGGTCTCCGCCGCGCTCAAGGACACCCCGCAACCGTTGAAGGACACGCTGAACGGGCTGTCCGCACTGTCCAAAACGGTCTCCTCACGCGATCAGGAGCTGGCGAACCTGCTGTCGAACACCAGCCAGCTGTCCAAGACGCTGTCCGACCGCAACGCCGAGCTGCAGCAGATCATCAACGACGGCAACCTGCTGCTGGCCGAACTGCAGCAGCGGCGCGACGCGATCA
>Ga0164243_10014752_pt1 | contig 10861 bp, 8 predicted proteins | sample OricompcompostOP_FD_108781 | JGI IMG/M metagenome (GOLD analysis project Ga0164243, IMG submission 108781) | Organic Plus compost microbial communities from Emeryville, California, USA - Original compost - Organic plus compost (OP) | ecosystem: Engineered > Solid waste > Mixed feedstock >...
CAGCGGCTCTACTCCTTCCCAGACTACTTCTTCCATTGTCCAGGTCCCCACCGGTGCTGCGGCGGGTCTCCAGATCGGCAACGTTGTCCCCGTTGTGGCTGTTGCCCTCCTCGCCCAGGCTGCCTTTTAAGCAAATCAGCCTCTGTTGAATACACGACTCTACAATTTTTTTGATCTTCGATGAGCTCAGGGAACTATCTTGGGATGGAAAATGGGATGGAACTTGGACTTAATACTGTTAACCTTCTTACCAACTGTACATAGATTAATTAGACCTTGTTATTTTTATGAACCTGTGTTTTCTCTGGGTATTTTATTCCAGGCCAAGAGGCCTTTGCTGTGGTGACATTTCTGACCAATGGCAACAGGGCCTGTCGTCAGATGTTGAAATAATAGATTTATGACCAATCACTATAGAGTGGCACGTCGCTCATTTTTGGTGTAGTGGTCTAAATCTAACATCAGATTCCCCATGAGGAAATTCGGGCCCGCTCCATGGGTTCTCTTCTCTTTCTTCGCTGTAGGTTGGAACCCGGAATATTAGGCAGAACTTTAGGAGACTGGGCTGACGCGAGGAACGCAACGACTTCATTGTTGGAGGAATTTCTCGACATCCACTTCTTTCCCTAATGCGATGAACGCATATTTCTCCACATCTTTCGACGACTTATTAGCCAGGCCTATCAGCGATTAGCATTTCTTTCTACACTTCCAGTGTTTTCTAGATACCTGAATCCGAGACTCGTGTAACGTGGGCGTGCCATGGTGTACAGCCGAGTCTTACTCTTTTCCTCTGCTGTGTGCCTAGCCAATCATAAAAATGGCCTGATGAAAGTTGGGGATGGGTCACGGTGCTTGGTGATGAACCGGAACGGAATTGATATCTCCTACTATACTACAATGTGGGAAAATATTCTAAAATTTCCTGCCCGTGCTGCCCTCAGTGTAGGAAACAGAGATCCCACAGGAAGCCGGATTCTTCGAATAATAGCCTACGTTATACCTAACCCTACTCATTATATTGACCAACAATAGATACCAAGCCCCAACCTCCGAAGTCCGCCAAATGCCTAGCAGTTCATCCTGCTTATTACAGAGCGAGTATGTGCTTTGTGAAACCACCGCTGGCAACGTCCCGATGGCTTCGCGAAACGCTCCCACGAGCACTAGAACCGTGCCCCATGAGTGGAAGAGAGGCGGAAGAGTTGATAGACAAGACAGCAAACCCGGAGTGCGTTCGACCTTGATCGTGGCGTCAATTCCCGCTTCATTTTGGCTATCCCGAAACTAGACCTATATGCGCAGCCTTCAAAGTTTCCAAAAGACCCTTTACTTATTCCTCGAAGCGTTCACTAGTAATAGCCGACATTTACTACTTGCTACCCTTGCCAGTTACAATCTGAATACATTTCCCATGTAAACACGATGGAATTTCGTCAGGGGTTTGTAATGTGGAACTGTTTCGGCTAGGAGCCAAATATGGGAATATTTGTGTATAGAATACGGCGGCCAGATTCTACATAACACGGAAAACCATCACAGCCACTTTCCCTCCTATAGATCAGTGGCACCTTCCTCAAGGAAAGATCCACATTTCCGATGAGTTCCCAATATCTGCATGATATCTCAGGTTCCAATGGAGCTCTGTTTCAACACCTGCCCCGCTCTTTCGCATAATTACTCGTCTATTTAATCCGCACCAACTCCCTCCCCAAAGCCGCCTGCTTTTCTCCATTCTGGGAAAGAAAAAGGCGGTTTCTTCAGCGTCGAGCACTTCGACTCTGCAATCCGTGGATGTTGTTCATATAGGTATTCATAGCACGCTGCGTTAAGCCACGTTAGCCGACAAGGCAGGGGTTGAGGTGAAAGAGCGCCCAGCCAATTTCATTGCATTGCGTCTCGTAAGCCAGACGGTTGCCTCAGTACTGATCCTGAGGGCAGTAGGCTCTAGGATAAACACTGCTATAACACTTGAAAGTTGCCCTCTTTAGTCGAGGGTTGCCCACACCACCACTCGCCACATTTGCTCAGGCAATGCTCAGGGTATCCTCAGGGAAGTCACTGAAACTAGTTTAGCAGGAGATGGCTATACTGATAGGCCTAAGGTGAGTGCTTGTTGGTATCTTCGGTTATTTCGTGGTTGTGCTGAGCGTCGACAGGTTGCAGAGCAACGAGGCTTTTTAGGATACGAGCTATGGGCTCACAGTATTTTCTCTCATTGCTCCTCTGATAGCGGCTGCGTTTATCTTTCTTTAATTTTTAATTTTTTGAATTTTCTTAAATTTTTAATTAATTATTCATTTTTATTTATTTTTATTCTTATCATGTTTATCAGCAACTGGAAGGCAACAAAAGCGTATGATACGAGGCGTTCAAAGGCGATAGGAGGAGACCACTTCTAAGCGGGAGCAGGAGATATCTAGGAGCTTGAATAGCACTAAATGACATGACTATCTTCCGTCTTCACCCGGTCCATCTTCCGCGAACCTAATCACTGATACTCGCCCTGACTCCTCGTGTACGACCGCGATCGTTGAACCCACCGCAACGGCGTGCTTGCGATATTGTAGAGGCAAACAGAGCACGCGAGTGCTGCCTTTGAGGATCCAAGCGCCGTCGAGGCTCAGACCGTAGCCATGATACTGGGGGTTGTGGGGAGGCTGATGTTGAGCATCCTCGATTGTAAAATCAGCACCACGGAGACTGCTAGTCAGGTCGATGGCACCGAAGTCTGTGCAGAGTCGAGACTGGTCGCCAGGGTCAAGCCGCCACTCCTTTTGTGACAAGCGTCTTGGAAGCTGGATCCTATGCAGAAGAGTTCCCGTCTTTACCTTTAGGATCTCAACAGTTTTGCGAGATATATTGTGATATAACATGAATTCGTTGTCTGAGAAAAAGGTGAGTGATTTTGCCCGGACATCTAACTCATGGAGTAACTTCTGGGCAGCTAGATCCCAAACCTGGACGCAACGAAGATCATACACCGCAATCAAACTGGAATCATTTGATAGCGCAACGGTGCTAATGTGTCTGGTCCTGGCCTCAATTTCGGAAGACGACTGGCCGTCTAACAGTATCCTTCTCCGTGGCGGATAACGGCGTCCTTTGCTAGTGGCTTTTGGAGACGTCATTGGTGAAGCGGCTATACACCGTGATTGGAGAATGTCCCAGACCTTGATATCCTTGTCAGAGACAAAGACAAGGCGGTTTCCGTTTGCCAGAAATGGACGTCCCTGGGCATCGGCTTTGACCTTCTGGGTGCAATCGCCAGTTGAGACATCGTGCATTATGATGTTGTCCCCGCCCAATTCCGATTTCGATGCCAGCTGTTGACCATCTGGAGAGAGGTATAACCCCCAGTAATAATCGTACGTGCCCAAGCAGTTGCCGTTGGTAGTATCCCAGATAATCCGTTGATGGTAAGCTGGTGCTGCGATCAGAAACTGGTCATTATCTGAGAAGGTGAGCGTTGCTAAATTCATAAAATGCGAACCATTCTTAAGCGTCAGGTGAGAAGTGCTAGTGGAAGTATCCCAAAGCCTGACCGTGCGGTCTCTTGGGCCTGAAGCCAGATACCTGCCATCCCATGACAATAGTAGATGTTCCGGCTTGCCATCGCTTTCTTGATCCTCTTGCTCAGTTGGTTTTGGTGCCAAGTCCCATAGTGTGAGTTCTCGTGGAAAAGTCCTGGCCAACAACTGTGGGCCTGGTAGGAACACTAAGTCGGGCGTCGTAGATGAATCGTACCCAACAATTATTGTCTGGACGCATACCCCCCGCTCGTTGCAGATATGGACTGTCTCAGCACCATACGTTGCGAAGTATGCGAAACGGCTTCCGTCTTGAAGGGACACAACTGAAGGGTAGCCCCAATCGGTTTGGAGTGTCTGGGTGCAGGCGCTCACAGCCAAGTCCCAAATCTTGACCGTTTTATCGTACGAGCCAGAGACTAGAAAGTCTCTCGATATGAATGCGAGACTATTGACGGTCTCATCGTGACCTCGTATGCTCCAGATGCAATCACCGCTTGGAACATCCCAGACCCTCATCTCCCCAGAAGAATGTGAGCCTGATGCCAACCGCCCACTATCGACCGAGAAAGACAGCGCGATTGGGTTCTCGCAATCGAGCGTTTGAAGCCGGTGACCTGTGCTTAGATCCCATAGGATTATTTCCTGGAATGAAGCTGATGCTAATAACTTTCCATTGGGGGAGAATGCTAGAGCATTGATTCGGTCCTCATGGCCCATGAGTTCCCAAACGCGGCGTCCTGTCTTAGTATCCAGGACCTGAATTGCTCCTTTTTTCGAACATACTGCGAGGTGTTCCCCGTTTGGTGCAAAGCTGGCCTTGGCCGAATCAGCGAGCTTGATTAAACGCGTCATGTCACTCCAGCCAATGTTGTAGACTTCGACAGCATCATCGTCTAGCCGCACAAAATGCCTTCCATTCGGCGAGATGACCACCGCACAATAGCGATCCTGCTCATAGAGGTCAAGTTTCAGAACGCAGGCACTCCAGCTTTGTGCCATCCTTGGCTTCGTAACAATCCAACTTGGCTCCTCGTGTTTGAAGAGTTGTCTTATCATGCTTCCAGTGGGACTGAACACGAGCGCCGAAATATAGAGCTGGAGCGGTGCTTCCAAAATGATCTCCAGGTGCGAATAGACAAATCGCCAAGCATCGTTAACAAGGTCGCTGAGACACGCAACGTCACTGTGACGCTGCCAAAAATATTAGAAATCACGGCTAGCCATGTTATGAAGTTGCGTACTTACAACGAGCCCTCGAAGCCTCTGAATCTTGTCTGCCCCTTGGTCCATCAAGCCTTGCAGGCTGAGTGCTTCAAGCCAGTACAAGTATTTCTCCTTGAAAAACTTGTCAATGACTTCGTCGTCAGAGGTGTCTCTGTCTCCTTCGAGGTGCCCCAGATGGTCGATCCAGTAAAGGATAGAATACTCTAGCGGTGACAAGGGGTTGGGATCCGGGGGCGTGATGTCCTTGATGGAAACCCCTGGGGACTTCAATCCATAGATATCTCGGCAGAGGACTTTTAGAGCTTCCAGTGAGCGTCTGAACAGAACACGATGCTGCTCTCGGGTACCAGAAGGGAATATTGTGCTTTTTCCGCTGCCAACCAGGAAATCTTGGGCGGACTGATGCACAAAATAGATGACATCTTTTTGAATGGCAAGAAACGACCCGCATTCTCCGATGAGATCGCTCAAGGCCTCTGAGCCGTAAGCCTGGAGTTCGGGCACAAGAGCCCGCAGCTCATCCAGCGACAGGGGTCGATACGCAACACATGCAGTAGCAAGGATCTGTCGGCAGAGCTCCGAGTAGTCCGAGGCCCCGATCTGCTGAAGCATGCGCTCGTACAACTCGTCGAGCCCGGTGCGGAGATGATCGAGCTTGGCCAACGTCTCCCATGGTTTGACAACCGGGCGAGCGAGCTCTTTGCAAACCAAGGCCACCCAGAGAAAGGTGTCGTTGGCACCGACGAGAAGTCTTTGCAGAACAGCCGCTTTAGTCTGCTCGTCGTATGACTTGATGCGCGACAACTCGTCCGCTTTGTATCGGACATATGTCTCCACCGCCCGAGATATGGAGTCCTTGTTCAACTCGAGAGAAACCGCGATCTTGTCGGCGGAACGGAGTTGCCCCTCGATGACGGGCCAGTTGCGGCTCGACACGATCCACTTTGCGCTGAATGATTCCGAGAGCTCGATGATCAGGTCGATGAGCTCCTCTCTCTCAACAGCATCGTCTCCTTGGCCTGAGCACTCATCCAGGGCGTCAACAATCAAGACCGCGGCTTGCATGCATGGCTTTTGAAGCATGTTGTCCAAGATGGCTTTTAGGCTGAAAAAGTCCTCAAAACACTTCTTGCCTTCTATGTCGTATGCTTCCCGGACACAGGGCATCACCGTCGGCTGCTTCTTGCAAAGAAGCCATACGAGCCCGCGGAGCACCGAAATGGCACTGCGGAGATGGTCTTGAGTTGCTTGACAGAAGAAGTACGACAAAGGCTGTGCGGACTCCTTCTCTAACTCGTCGATTATGCCGCAGAGCAACATTGTTTTTCCCTTGCCAGGGTCGCCCTTGATCCAGAGCAATCGACGGTCCGGGTCGCTCCAGAACCCGCGGAAGTCATCATGGTCGAGAATCCATCGGTATGAATCTTTGAGGAGGCCGCCTTTGGTCTTCTCTAGTCTCTGCTTATGTGTTTGGGGATTAACAATATGCAGGTCCTTGAGGCACGCGTTGTCCTTGTCGTCGTAGTGAATCTTCAACAGGCCTTGAGTCTGCTCCTTGACAGCTGACTCGACTCCTCCCACAGCCGACGTTACAGCTTGAACATCCAGACGAAGGTGTCCCAATTTGCCGTCGATACGAGCAAGTCGTGACTTCAGAACCTCGGAATTTTTCTGCTTGATCTTTTCACGAATGGCCTCCTCGGCCTTTTTGATCGACTCGACCTTGTCCTTCCAGTCGTCGAGCTTGACGAGGTCCCTGACGATAACAGCAGCCCAGCGCTTGTTGTACAAGCACACGCTCTGCATCTGGTAGACAAGGAGCTTCTTGTACAGACTGATGATGTGCTTCTCGAGCAATTCCTGCAGTTTGGTGGTGGATTCGTCGGCACCATCGGCATCGAGAAGATCTGACAACTCCCAATACCACTGGACTGTCTCGAGCACATGTTTGATACCATCCCGGTTGATACCTGGCTCGGTAACCGGGTTCGTTATGATCTATTATTGGAGTCAGTCGAACTTTCTCGCCCAAGCAGAGAATTAATCACTCGCCTCCATACATGCTGTGACGCCCACCCAAGCAAGCGCAGCAGACGGCTCGGCCTTGACCGCTAACGCCACAAAGTCCTTGACGTTCTTAATAGGTTGCATTCCTTCATTTATCTTCGCTTTCATGTTGGACGCTCTCTCGGTCTTTTCCAGCCCTGTGTCGACCAGTTGTTTCATCTGAGCTTGTCTCGCACCCGCATCTTGCTTGATCCCGTTGGTGGCCCCTTCATCCAGCTGAGCAGGGTCATCGTCACCAAGCTGAGCAGAGAGGATCTTCTCGTAGGCTTCAGCTAAGCTCGGCTCATCTTCTTTGATCTTATCGTAGGCGCTATTCCAGATTCTGGTTCGAATCGGATCCCGCGTGGCCGGAGCAGCCGGGGGAGCCGGGGGTTCTGGGGTGGATACTGAGGACCCGGGCTGGGAGGACACTGCACTAGGCCGCGTATCCTGCCGCAACCCAGGTATTGGAGATGATGATCTGCTTCTGGATCTGAATCGGAAAACCTGGCGCAATTTGCGTTTCATGGTCGGCACAAGAGCTTCTGTCTTTGAACCGAAAGCGAGAGGGAAGAGAGAGAAGAGAGCCTCGCAAACAATTCTCAGCTGAAGAAAAAGATGCGGGGTTTTCAAGCAACAGGAATCGGGCGGTGAAGAACCTAGAATAAACCAGTCACAGTCTTGGCCAACCAATAAAAGAATTAATAGTAGACGGAAGCGCAGTATTCTTGAGATGTGATTCGAGACGCCACCCAACTTGCCAACCTTGGGCTTCAAAGTGCAGCTCATCAGGCTTTTAACGTGGCTTTTCCCATCGCCTACGTGCTTCCAAACCTCATCATAACCCCTCGGCTAGAATGGCCGTAGGTCAAGGCGTCCCCTACACCATTCTTCAGTTTCCTTGTCTTCTTCCCCTTCCTCTTCCAACCCTGTGACAGGTTTTAGAGCCTCAAAGCAAACGACATGCAGCCGCGCCCTTCTACCCGTTCACTCGCACTAGGGTAGAAGTAACAGGGAAGAATAAGCTATTAAGGAGTGTGGATAGTGCTTACTGAGTTCCCTCTTCGCTCCTGGGACAGCTCTAAATCTAATTTATATTAAGAGCTTTATATCCCTTATCGCCTCTATAGGACTTAAGCGTGATTGTAGGGTAAAACTCTTACAAAAGCTAGAAGATGTAGTATCGGTTGTAATTGATACCATATGTAAACCCTCAAATAGGAGAATAGGAGCCACGAAACGTCCCAGCCCGGCTCCTCTTCGTCATGGTCAACAGCGGCGGGTGCATGATTAAGGACAAGGACCCTCCGTCCTCTGGTGGCCATAGTCCCCGCTACGACGCTGTCGGTCCAGGAGAGTACATGTTGTTCGGTTGATTGACGCTTTTCAAGGGGGCGCCTAGCTAGGCACAGATATTTTAATAATACAACCTCCAGAGCCTTGGACACATCCGACTTGCAATCGGCTGGTCTCACTTTTATGCGGTTGGAAGGAAGAAAATATGTTACCGGTGTTGTTGGATGTTAGATGGAACTTTTCGCAATGGCGATCCCGTTTCATGCCCTCCCGAATCCATTACTATATTTATTACTTCATAGACTCTTCATCAAAACGCATCGTTCATGGCCGTTTCTAACAAATCTCTCACCTTTCGTCCGTATGCTATTTCAATAATACCCAGAGGGCTAACAATGGCCCCAGCCTCACCTCAACATTGACAGGGCCCATCGTAATAGAGGCTGCCTCGTCCCTAACTCAAGCGGAAGACTCTTTACAGGGGAAACAATCCGAACAGGGCCAGCTCATAGTCACAGTAACACCGCTCTCTGCCATATATCTTCAGAAACTTTCTTGCCCTATCCATGGTTCTCCACTCGATTATGTCATTGAGTTGAATTATAAGTCTCTAGCCAGGATCGTCGACAATTTTGCCATCTAGAGAGAACTTTTGTGCGCAGGTATCCGCAAGCCCCAGCTTTGCGTACTTAAAGACGTATATAAGTTAGCCTAGATCTTCCACCATCGAGGGCTAAAGCTGCAGATCTAAAAGGTCGAAAAACTCGCTCCATTTCCCAGCATCTTCGCCCTCAGTGTGTAATGCATCGATGATTACACTTCAAAAGCTCAGAGGCTATCTAATGATACTGAAAGTCAGGGATATCGATGTGGATGATCACCTAGTGGGTGGACCTAGAGTGTTCAATGAGGCTGATAATATTAGTGATTATAGATGAAAGTTAATTGATAGCTTCTAGCTTATAAAACGTGAGATCTATATTCCCTGTTAATAGAGGCAGGATGATGGGCTCGCCACCCTCCAGTAGTAAACTCATATGTCCAGGCAACATACCAAGCAAGGCTTCGGAAAACAGGCAGACCCCAGTACTGATGTATATCTTTTTGAATTTTTCTCTTTTTTTGGATATAGAGTGTTTGATTGCTGAAGAATGTGTGTGGAAGTAATGTGTAGATGTGATTTTGTGAGGATAGTGAAGCTGGACTTTGGTGAAGATGTTAGTTGTGGGTATAGCTCTGCCCGCCCCCCGTGGTGTTGTGATAAAATCGCCCTGCCCAATTATAATTTCTGGGAATATCTTGGTCTTCGGGGCCTTCGTCTTCTCACCTTGGAGAAGCTGCTGCACCTTCCTGATCGAGACGATGCCCTTCTTGACATATTTCGACAGTCGTGTGTTGTCACTAAGGATGCTATTTATTATCTACTGAGCTGGTAAAAAAAAAAGTGTATATGGAATCTTCATGCAGCGGTTAGGGCTTATCGACAACATTGTTTAGGGTGAATTTTTTGACGATGGGGACTCCGTCTCCACTGTCCTCGACTATAGCCACGGCTTCTTCGGGACTTTGAAGCGGCGAAGCGAGGGGTTCTTGGGTTTGGGGGTGCGGTTGTGCCTCCTTCTTGGATGGTGGTGGCAGCGGCTGTAGAAGCTTCACGATGGCAGAGAGAACGATGGAGAAAAGTCGGGAAGTGACGTATGAGATGAAAGGGGATGCCATGATGCTCGGCTGCGCGGCAGCACTTGTCCGGAGTAGAGTCATATTCGGAGAATAGAATCAAGTTGTGGCTCGAATTCAAAGATGTGTAACGTTCACGAGAAGCAGGACACTGGCGAGATATATATGTACTTGCTCCGGCGAGGACCATTTCACGATCCATTCATGAACGATACAGTGATGGGTTTCCATTTTCTTCCTATTTTCTTTTCCTGTTTTCCTTTCCCGTAGCGCGTCATCTGTCTTTTGGGCCCTTTGTCGTGAGCAGCAAACGCTCATCGTGTTTCCTATAATCCTATGCATGGTAAACACCGACTCCCCTGTGGTTGGCAATCTCAAGACATTAGCTTGCCTTCCACGGTCTCATACGAATTTAGCTCGCCTGCCAATCGAATCTCCAATACCTACGTCGGGGTATTATCATCTTCTCAAAGACCCCGCGTGGCTGATTAGGTGGGGTAGAGAGTGTTAAGGGCAGACATGCAAGTAAGCTATGGATTATGTGGCTGATACTAGCTACAATATAAGAGCCGTTTGACCCGTGCTAGCTCGTGCCCGTGTCCCTGCACTGTGGGAAGAAGACTCTAAGGCGGGATCGTAGTCTAATTAATCAGAGCTGCCTCATTTTACGTCGCGGAACTCGGGCTAAAAGTTCACTACCCACGACGAATGACAAAGGCCATCTTAAAGCAGTCTCTCCAAGCCGTTGCCTTCCTCCACATAGAATATCGCCCACGGAGATACGCATCCTAGAAATATACTCTTTGTTCTCTCTGATATCGATTCTCGGCCCGAAGAGACCCTTTGGTAGGAGGATAACGAGGGCTGCAGAGTAACTCGCCTCAAGCCTACGTAGCGATTACTCTAATATCGACCGAGTATTAGAGCCGATGTATAGAACAAATTGGTCTTAAGTATGGATAGCAGTAATACTTCTAACCGGAGATAAGGGGCATAAACAGACGTGACCGATGAGTGACAACCACTTTACTTTTAAAGCAGGCATGATCTGCCGCGATAAACAGCGCTTGAATCGAAAAAAGGAA
>Ga0164243_10014753_pt1 | contig 10861 bp, 10 predicted proteins | sample OricompcompostOP_FD_108781 | JGI IMG/M metagenome (GOLD analysis project Ga0164243, IMG submission 108781) | Organic Plus compost microbial communities from Emeryville, California, USA - Original compost - Organic plus compost (OP) | ecosystem: Engineered > Solid waste > Mixed feedstock >...
CAGGCATCGCCGAACTCTTGGCGATCGCACCGGGCGAGGTTAGCGTGAAGGCGACGACCACCGAAGGACTCGGAATGACAGGTCGTGGCGAAGGCATCGCGGCACAGGCCGTCGCGACGCTGGTCGGAAAGGACTGAACGCTTCCATGAACATTCATATCGCATCTGCAGCGCTCGCATCGTTGGCATTCACGCTATCGACCGCGTCTGCTCATGCGCAGTCCGAACCCGATGCCGCGGAAATCGAAAGCGCCATCCGTTTCGGCTTGCCTGCGCTGTTCGCCGGTTTCCAGGCGACCTGCACCAGCCAACTCGCGGACGATGGCTATGTCGCGCGCAACGCAGACCGGCTTACGGTGAAGTTCGCGGAAGGCGCCGATGCGCACTGGCCAGCAGCCAAGGATGCGCTGTTCACTCTGGGCGGAAAGCAAGGCATGGATCGCGACATGTTGAGCGAAATGCCCGACGACGCGCTCAAGCCGTTCGTGACTGCCCTTTTTCAGCAGATGGTCGCGACCGAGATCAAGCCGACGCAATGCACCGATGTCGAACGGGGCCTGGAATTGATCGACCCGCTTCCGGCGGACAATATCGCGGGTTTGATCGGCTTTATCGTCGAAATGGCGGAGCGCGACAAAAGCGGTGCGCCGCCGGCCGAGACGGCAGAACAGCCATGACGGGCGGACTTCTATCCGGCGAGATCGAAGATCTCGCCCGGCGCGTCGTGGAGGAGAACCTGTCCGCGTGCCGCCGCGTCGCACTGGCAGAGAGCTGCACCGGCGGTCTGGTGACAGCGGCGCTCACCGAAATCCCAGGCTCTTCCAGCGTGCTCGATCGCGGTTTTGTGACCTATTCGAACGAGGCCAAGCTCGAGCTGCTCGGCGTTTCCAGCGAGATTATCGAGACGTTCGGCGCAGTCTCGATCGCCTGCGTCTGGGCGATGGCGAAAGGCGCGCTGGAGCACAGTCAGGCGGATGTCGCCGTCGCGATCAGCGGGATCGCCGGGCCGGACGGTGGCACCGACCTGAAGCCTGTCGGCACCGTTGTCTTCGCACGCGTCGTTCGCGGCGAGATCGGCGAACCTGAGGGCGAGCTCAAGAACTTCGGCGATATCGGGCGCGCAGAAATCCGCCGTCAAGCAACGCTTTGCGCGCTCGAACTGCTGTTGCCGTAAAGCTTCTCCGCACGCGCTTCGAAAGCGGCGACCATCTTGCGGAAGGCACGGTCGAAGTATTGCCCGGCAAGCGCCTCGAATACGCGATTCTTGAACGTGAATTCAACCGCGAAATCGATCCGGCAGCCGCCTTCGGGCAGGTCGGTGAAATGCCATTCGTTGTCGAGATCGCGCAGCGGCCCGTCGACATAGACTACATCGATCATCTCAGGGCGCCGCTTGGTCACCTTCGAGGTGAAACTCTCGCGGAAGCTCTTGAAGCCGACGACCATGTCCGCGACCATCTCGGTCTCGCTGTCCGAGCGGACGCGCGTCGCGATCACCCAGGGCAGGAACTCCTTGTAATGGCCCACGTCGGCGACGAGGTCGAACATCTGCTCTGCGCTGTAGGGGACGTGTCGGGTCTCGCGAATTCCAGGCATGCTTCTTGGATACTTATTGGATACTTATGCGAGTTTCTTGGCCAGCTTCGCTTCGCGCGCGGCCTTCATCTCAGCAAAGTCATCGCCTGCGTGATAGCTGGAGCGTGTCAGCGGGCTTGCGGCGACCTGCAGGAAGCCTTTCGCGCGTGCGATCGAACCGTATGCGGCGAACGCCTTGGGCGTCACGAAATCCTCCACCTTTGCATGGCGCGGCGTCGGCTGGAGATACTGACCCATGGTGATGAAATCGACATCGGCACTGCGCATGTCGTCCATCACCTGATGCACCTCGAGCCGTTGCTCGCCGAGGCCCAGCATGATGCCGGACTTGGTGAAGATCAGCGGATCGTGCGCCTTCACCTCTTCCAGGAGACGCAGCGAAGCGTAGTAGCGCGCGCCCGGCCTGATTGTCGGATAGAGACGTGGCACGGTTTCGAGGTTATGGTTGTAAACATCCGGTCCGGCTTCGCAAATCGCCTCCACCGCAGGCCGCATCTTGTTGCGGAAATCGGGCGTGAGAATCTCGATCGTCGTGTCGGGCGTCTCGCGCCGCAGGGCTTTGATGACCTTGACGAACTGGCTCGCGCCCCCGTCCGGCAGGTCGTCGCGGTCGACGCTGGTGATCACGATATGCTGCAGGCCCATCTTGCCGGCGGCAATGGCGACGTTCTCCGGCTCCATCGGGTCGACCATGCGCGGCATGCCTGTCTTGACGTTGCAGAATGCGCAGGCGCGCGTGCAGACGTCGCCCAGGATCATCACCGTGGCGTGCTTCTTCGTCCAGCACTCCCCGATATTCGGACAGGCCGCTTCCTCGCACACGGTGTTGAGGTTGAGTTCGCGCATCAACTGGCGCGTCTCGTGATAGCCCTTGCTGACGGGCGCCTTGACGCGAATCCAGTCGGGCTTGCGCTGCCGCTCGGGCCGCGCGCCTTCAGGTACGGGTGCGCTGGAAAGATCGTTCATGCGGCCCATCTAGTCGTCGCGTTCCTGTCTTGCCAGCCCTTTCCCCGCACGGCATGGGGCGTACATGAAGAGTTTTGCAGACCTGATCGACGGCTATCGCAACTTCCGCAAAGGTTCCTGGTCCGCCCAACGCGAGCGCTGGAGCCAATTGGCGGAGAGCCAGTCGCCGCAGGTCATGATTATCGCCTGTTCCGACAGCAGAACCGATCCAACACAGGTCTTCGACGCCGCTCCTGGCGAGATCTTCGTCGTCCGCAATGTGGCGGCGATGGTGCCCCCGTTCGAAACGACGCCGGGTAACCATGGCGTTTCGGCAGCGCTCGAATTCGCGATCCAGTTCCTCAATGTGCGCGAGGTGGTCGTGATGGGCCACGGAATGTGCGGCGGCTGCAAGGCCGCGTTGACACAGGATCTGCGCGGCACTCAGCCCGGTCAGGGCGGCTTCATCGCCAACTGGATGGCCATGCTGGACGAAGTTCGCGATCCGATCGCCGCCGAATTCGGCACCGAGGGGCGCGAAGCGGAGCGCGCGCTGGAACATGCCGCAGTCAAGGTCAGTCTCGATAACCTGCGCACTTTCCCATGCGTGCAGGCCAAAGAGAGCAAAGGGACTCTCAAGCTCTACGGTGCGTTCTTCGCAATTGCGGACGGCGTGCTCCACCTGCTCGACGAACGGACGGGCGAGTTCAGTCCGGCCGAGTAAGCGCTTGCCGCGTCCCGCACCACCCGGCATGTAGGCAAGCATGACCGACGAGCCGCAACGCAACATCGCTCTCCTGATCGACGCCGACAACGCGAGCCCTTCGGGCATCGACCCGGTGCTGACCGTCCTCGCCGAACTCGGGCAGGTCAATATCCGCCGCGCCTACGGCAACTGGCGCAAGCCGGCGCTCAAGAGCTGGGCGGATCTCGTCCACCGCTACGGCATCGAACCGCAGCAGCAGTTCGATCTCACACGCGGCAAGAATGCCACCGACATGAAGATGACCATCGATGCGATGGACCTGATGTATCGCGGCCGTGTGCACGGCTTCGGCATCATGAGCTCCGACAGTGACTTCATGCCGCTTGCCATGCGTATCCGGCAGGACGGTTATCCGGTTTACGGGTTCGGCAGCCCCAAGACGCCCGAGGCCTTCCGCCAGGCCTGCACGCGCTTCATCGATGTCGAGGCGCTGATCCGTGCGGAAAAGGAAGAGCGCGCCAACGGCAAGGACGGCAAGCTCGACGAGGAACTCCTGCAGTTGCTGTTCGACGCCTACAACGCGAGCAAGCGGGACGAGAAGGGTTTCGCCAAGCTTTCCGAAGTGGGTCAGCTCGCCGGCAACCGCTCCAGCTTCGACACGCGCAACTATGGTTTCGCGCGGCTGATCGACCTGATCGAGACCGTTCCCAATTTCGCGACCGAGCGGCGCGAGGGTGGTCAGGTCTGGATCAAGCGACTGCGCTGACGGCGGCGCAACGCACGAAAAAAGGCGCGGGCCGAGACCCGCGCCTTCACTTCGAACCTAGCAGTAGTCTTATTGCGCCGGAGTCTCGGTCGTGGCGGCAGCGGCCTCAGGAGCGGCCGGAGCGGCAGCACCGCCCGAAGCCTGCGTTACCGCATAGAGACCCCACAGATCGGCGATCGGCGCACGCGCTCCCTCGACCTTGTCGAAGGTCGCCTTGGCCTCGGCGAACTTGCCCTGCCCGACCTGTGCGATGCCGAGGCGCGTAAGCACGCGCGCGGCATCGACATCGGGCTTGGTCAGCGCGAGCGTATACATCTCCTCTGCCTTGGCCGATTCGTCGAAGTTCAGATACATGTCACCCGCGGCTGCCGCCGCGAGAGCCTTCGCGCTGGCAGCCCGCGCATCGCCTTCGAGCTCCGCGAGGTCGGTACGCGCCGGACCCGTTTGCGCCTTCGCGGTCGACTGGGCTTCGGTCACGAGCACGTCGCTCGAGTTCAGCTTGCCCGCGGCAAGACCGGCATCGATGATCCGGCTCACCTCTGCCGGAAGACGTCGCGCGTCAGCCGCCGAGATATAGTCGACGTAGTCGCGCTCGGACCGCAGGCTGTTCGTGCGCGCCGCGAGCCTCAGCAGATCGAGAAGACCTTGATCGTCGTAATTGTAGAAACTCCGCTGCACAGCGATCGCATCGCCCCAGACGTCGGGCGAGGGGTAATGCGCGATGTAGATCTTGCTGAACTCGGTCGCCTGATCGGCAAGCTGGTTGTTGTAAGCCATCGCGAAACCGCGCCGGATCCAGCTTTCCTCGACCGGCTGCCCCGCCTGCTCCTGAGTGCTGATCGCCTGCTTCAGATAATCCAGCCCCGCGGTGTAATTCTCTTCCGCAAAGTAGGCCTCGGCCATCAGGCCCTGGAGGTTCGGATCGCTGTAGCCGGCGGCGATCGCTTCTTCGAACCGCTTGCGAGCGCCCGCCCAATCCTCTGCCTGATATGCAAGCTGTCCGGCCGCGAAGAGGTTCCGGCCATAATTCTCCTCGGGAACCTTGCCGCTGTCGAGCATCAGGTCGAGGCCCTGACGCTGAAGAGCGAGATCTTCGGCCCGCGTTCCGATCGTGTAGATCGCCTGCCCGGCGACGAACCTGTCGTCGGCGGTTTCGACCGCGGCGTTCAGCGCCGGAATCTCAGCCTTCAGCGCGGCCGGGTCTTCCTGTGCCTCGAGGCGCTTGGCGAGCGGCTGATAGACTTCGATGAAGCCCTTCGAATAATCGGCCTTCTGCTTCCCCTCATTCTTGTCCTTGGCATATGCCGGAGCTTCGAGAGCGACCGTGGTCAGCGCGCCGCCGGTGACGAGCGCGACGGCGAGTGCGATCTGCGAACCGAACCGTTTGCCGCGAAAATTAGGATGACGAATGAGTGAGAACATCTGGGTATCTCCCAACAATTGAATAGACGCCATTGAGGCTGAAAACACCTTAGGCGCGCGCTAGTGCCGCTTCGCGCAATGTATTGCAATCGCAAGTAGGGGAAACGTGCTGAACGGGCTTTGAATGCCCTGCCCGGCAGGAACCGGGCCGAAGATCGTTCTGAAGTGTGGAAAAAGCGACCGCCGAGGCCCATCTGAGGGCTGTTCAGGTGGCGATTCCCGGCCTTCTGGCCTAGGCTCGCCCCAGGATTCCCAGGCAACTGAGCGAAAAGAAAAGAAGTCCCTTGAGCGACGATACCGATACTCTTGCACCGCCCGTCCCCGCGGGCGATTTCGATCGGGTCGACATTGTCGACGAAATGAAGACGAGTTACCTCGATTACGCGATGAGCGTGATCGTGAGCCGCGCGCTTCCCGATGTGCGCGACGGCCTCAAGCCCGTCCATCGCCGGATTCTCTTCGCTAGCCAGGAAGGCGGCTTCGTTGCCGGACGTTCCTACCGCAAGAGCGCCAAGATCGTCGGCGACGTGATGGGTAACTACCACCCGCACGGCGACGCCGCGATCTACGATGCCCTCGCCCGCATGACGCAGCCGTGGTCGATGCGCGTGCCGCTAGTCGACGGCCAGGGCAACTTCGGCTCGATGGACCCCGATCCGCCGGCTTCGATGCGATACACCGAGGCGCGATTGGCGAAAGTCGCCAACAGCCTGCTTGACGATCTCGACAAGGATACGGTCGATTTCGCCGACAACTACGACGGTTCGCGGCAGGAACCGACCGTCCTCCCCGCCCGCTTCCCCAACCTGCTGGTCAACGGCGCGGGCGGTATCGCGGTCGGGATGGCGACCAACATCCCGCCGCACAACCTCGGCGAAGTGATCGACGGTTGCCTGGCCTTCATCGACAATCCGGGCATCAGCACCGAAGAGCTGTTCGAGATCATCCCCGGGCCGGACTTCCCCACTGCGCCGCTGATCCTCGGCCAGTCGGGCGCCAAGGCCGCCTATACCACCGGGCGCGGCTCTATCCTGATGCGCTGCCGTCATTCAATCGAGACTTCGCGCGGCGATCGTCAGTCGATCGTGCTGACCTCGATCCCCTACCAAGTCGGCAAGGCGGGCCTGGTCGAGAAAATCGCCGATGCCGCCAAGGAAAAGCGGATCGAGGGGATCGCCGACATCCGCGACGAATCGAGCCGCGAGGGTGTGCGCGTGGTCGTCGATCTCAAGCGCGATGCGACGGCCGAAGTCGTGCTCAACCAGATCTGGCGCCATACTCCGGCCCAGGCGAGCTTCCCGGCGAACATGCTCGCGATCCGCGGCGGGCGGCCCGAAGTTCTCAATCTGCGCGACTTCATCCAGGCCTTCATCACCTTCCGCGAACAGGTCATCACCCGCCGCACGAAGTTCGAGCTGAACAAGGCGCGCGAGCGGGCGCATATCTTGCTCGGCCTGGTCGTCGCGGTTTCCAACCTCGACGAGGTCGTCGCGATGATCCGTGGATCGTCCAACCCGGCCGATGCACGCGCCAAGCTGCTCGGCAAGGAATGGCCGATCGGCGACATCGCGCAGTATATCCGTCTGGTCGAAGCGATCGAACCCGATGCCGAGCAGCAGGGCGGCACCTACCGCCTGTCCGAACGCCAGGTGAAGGCGATCCTCGATCTGCGCCTCCACCGCCTCACCGCGCTCGGCCGCGATGAGATCGGCGACGAGCTCAAGGAGCTGTCGATCGCGATCGAGGAGTATCTCTCGATTCTCGCCGACCGGGTGAAGCTCTACGGCGTCATGCGCGACGAGCTGACCGAGATCCGCGAACTTTATGCCACGCCGCGGATGGCCGAGATCGCCCCCGCCTGGGACGGCATCGACGACGAGGATCTGATCGAGCGCGACGAAATGGTCGTCACGGTCACGCTCGACGGCTACATCAAGCGCACCCCGCTCTCCACCTTCCGCGCGCAGAACCGCGGCGGCAAGGGCCGCGCCGGGATGGCGACGAAGGACGAGGACGCGGTGCTGGAGATGTTCGTCACCTCCACCCACAATCCGGTGCTGTTCTTCTCCACCGCGGGCAAGGTCTATCGCCTCAAGGTGTGGAAGCTGCCCGAGGGCGGGCCCGCCACGCGCGGGCGGCCGATCGTCAACCTGCTTCCTGCGCTGGACGACGGAGAGACGATCCGCACGGTGCTCCCTCTGCCGGAGGACGAGGATAGCTGGGGCGCGCTCTCGGTGGTGTTTGCCACCGCCAAGGGCAGCGTGCGCCGCAATTCGATGGATGCGTTCACCAACATCCCCTCGAACGGCAAGTATGCGATGAAGTTCGATGAGGGCAGCGAGGATCGCCTGATCGGCGTGGCGCTGCTCGATGCGACGGACGATGTCCTGCTCGCGAGCCGCAACGGCAAGGCGATCCGCTTTGCCGGCGACGATGTGCGCGAGTTCACCAGTCGCACTTCCACCGGTGTGCGCGGGATGAATCTCAAGGACGGGGACGAGGTTGTCTCGCTTTCCATCCTGCATCGTGTCGGCACCGACGCCGAAGAGCGCGACCAGTACCTCAGGCATGCGCCGTGGAAGGGCGAGCGGGAGGGCGATCCCGACCTGAGCGGCGAGCGGTTCGACGAACTGACGGGGAAGGAGCAGTTCATCCTCACCGTCTGCGCCAATGGCTACGGCAAGTTATCCTCGGCCTACGAGTATCGCCGGATCGGGCGCGGCGGCCAAGGCATTCTCAATATCGACAACATCGCGCGCAATGGCCCGGTCGTCGCGAGCTTCACCGCAACGCAGCGAGACCAGCTCATGCTGGTGACCGACCAGGCCAAGCTGATCCGCATCGGGCTCGACAGCCTGCGCGTGATCGGGCGCGGCTCGGCCGGCGTGCGCCTGTTCAAGGTCGCGGATGGCGAACAGATCGTCAGCGCGGTGCGGCTCGACGAGGAGCCCGATCCCGAGAACGAGGCCGAAGAAGCGATCGTCGAGGAGATGGCGGCGCGCGGCAGCGAGGAAACCGTCCCCGAAACGACCCCGCGGTCCGACGACGATATGGAGGATCGGCCCGGCAGCGAGTGATGCAGCCGGGCTATCCTGCGCGTCAGACGCTGCGGCGCAAAGTCTTGATGACCCCGGTTGCGATCAGGAACTGGCCGGCGAAGTAGGCTGGCCAGACCAGCAGCGCAGGCAGAGCACTCGATGCAAGCGGGCCCATGCGCGCAAAGATCAGCCAGTCGGAAACCACGAACAGCACCGCTCCGACTCCGACCCGATAGCGCGGGAAGCGGCTCATCCACGCGCAAGCGGCCATTCCGCCAAGCGCCAGTGCATAGAGTGCGATACCCGGATCGCGCGTGAGCAGCCACGAGATCAGCGGCGTTCCGATCAGCAGCGCGACGGCGAGCGCCTTCTGGCTCGGCGCGGGCCTGTCTCGCCCGTTGCGCAGATAGAGCGTCATGGCCGCCAGGTGCGATGCGAAGAAGGCCGCGCCGCCCCACACGAAGTCCAGCTCGAGCAGCATGTCGCCGAACGCTGAGAGCGCCATGACGAGCGCGAGCAATCTGCCGTCCGCGCTCGCATGACGCTGCCAGGCGTAAACCGCGAGGAAACCGACGCCCGCGCCCTTGAGCAGGATCAACCACAGTTCGCCGAGCGGCCATCCGCGGACGAAGAAATAGACCGTCGCCGCGACGATGGCCGCCAGCAGCCAGGGCCGGTGTTCGAGCAGCGCGCGTTTCGGCATCGTTTCTCCCCTCGATAGGCGCGTCTGGACTTGAACCGATGGCGAGGCAAGCACTAGGTCACCCACGATGACTCACGATGTCCATATCATCGGCGGCGGCCTCGCGGGCAGCGAGGCGGCCTGGCAGCTCGCCCGGCGCGGCTATCGCGTGCGACTGTCGGAGATGCGCGGCAGCGGCGACATGACCCCCGCGCACCAGACCGACGGGCTGGCGGAGCTGGTCTGCTCGAACAGCTTCCGATCCGACGACGACGAACGCAATGCCGTCGGCCTGCTGCATCACGAGATGCGGCGGCTCGATTCGCTGGTGATGCGCGCCGGCGAAACCGCACGCGTGCCCGCGGGATCGGCGATGGCCGTCGATCGCGAGGTGTTCTCCGCCGAAGTCGAACGCGCCTTGGCCAGCCACCCCAACATCACGGTCGTGCGCGAGCGGATCGACACCCTGCCCGCCTCCGGCCTCACCATCGTCGCGACCGGGCCGCTTACCGCGCAGGCCCTGGCCGAAAGCATCGTCAAGGCGACGGGACAGGACAGGCTCGCCTTTTTCGACGCGATCGCGCCGATCGTCCACCGCGACAGCATCGATATGGAGGTGTGCTGGTTCCAGAGCCGCTGGAACAAGGGTGACGGGAAGGATTACATCAACTGCCCGATGACGAAGGAGCAGTACCTGGCGTTCCATCAGGGCCTGCTCGACGGGGAAAAGACCGCCTTCAAGGAATGGGAGGCGGACACGCCCTATTTCGAAGGCTGCATGCCGATCGAGGTCATGGCTGCGCGCGGCGTCGATACGCTGCGCTTCGGCCCGATGAAGCCGGTCGGGCTCGATAATCCGCGCGACGCGACTCCCGAGTTTCCTCAGGGGCGTTGGCCCTATGCGGTGGTCCAGCTCCGGCAGGACAACAAGCTCGGCACGCTGTGGAACATGGTCGGCTTCCAGACCAAGCTGAAGCACGGCGCGCAGGTCGAGCTGTTCCGCACCATCCCCGGGCTCGAGAACGCCGAGTTCGCGCGGCTGGGCGGGCTGCATCGCAACACTTTTCTCAACTCGCCGCTCGTGCTGGACCGGCAGCTTCGGTTGAAAGGTGGCGAGCATGTCCGCTTCGCCGGACAGATCACCGGGTGCGAGGGCTATGTCGAAAGCTCCGCGGTCGGGATCATGGCCGGGTTGATGGCTGCGGCCGAGCTGGCTGGCGAGGCCTGGACGGCCCCGCCGCGCAGCACGGCCATGGGTGCGCTCCTCGCGCATATCACCGGCGATGCGGAAGCGGAGACGTTCCAGCCGATGAATATAAACTTCGGCCTCTTCCCGCCGCTTCCCGATGTGAAGAAGAAGGCGCGCAAGGAAGCCTACACGAGCCGCGCGAAGGCGGATTTCGCCGAATGGCAGGAAAGTGGCGTGCTGGCTCCGGTGTAAGGTGGGGTTGCGGGTCGCCGGGCCGGACGTTGCGGTGAGCGATCCCGGCTTCCGCCGGGATGACGAGTGTGCGGTAGTGCCGGTTTACCGAGAGCTTGTTCACGTTACACATGCCGGTGCGGGGTTTACGTAGTTTGCCAAAGAGGGGGCGCAGAAATGCGAAAGCCCCGCTGGCTGGCGGGGCTTGTGGAAGAGCGAATCACGAGGTCAAAGAGCGGCGCGGAGCGTATCGAAGCGGGGGCATGTAGGAAAATGGTTTTTTGGGG
>Ga0164243_10014754_pt1 | contig 10860 bp, 10 predicted proteins | sample OricompcompostOP_FD_108781 | JGI IMG/M metagenome (GOLD analysis project Ga0164243, IMG submission 108781) | Organic Plus compost microbial communities from Emeryville, California, USA - Original compost - Organic plus compost (OP) | ecosystem: Engineered > Solid waste > Mixed feedstock >...
AGCCTGCACATGGACGACGGCACCGAGGTACTGCTCAATACGGATTCGGCCGTCGACACGTATCTGACGGCCGAGCGCCGCCTGGTGGTGCTGCGCCGCGGGGAGATGCGCATTACCACCGGCAAGGACGCGGCCCATGCGCCGCCCCGGCCGTTCTGGGCCCGCACCCGCGACGGCGGCCTGCAGGCGCTGGGCACCCGCTTCGTCGTGCGGCTGCAGCCCGGCCATACGCTGCTGGCGGTGCAGGAGGGCGCGCTGAGGCTTCACCCCGGCGACGGCCCGGCGACGGCCACCGCCCGGCCGGGCGAGACCTGGCGCATGACTGCCGACGGCGCCGAGCCGGCCGACACCGGCGGCCTCGACCTGGGGGCGTGGGCCGACGGCGTGGTCAGCGGCCGCAACCTGCGGCTGGCCGACCTACTGCGCGAGCTGGCGCGCTATCGCGTCGGCCGCATCGACTGCGACGCGCGGGTGGCGGACCTGCCGGTATCCGGCACGTTCCACATCCACGACACCGACCGCACGCTGGCCTTCCTGGCCCAGACCTACGGCCTGCGGCTGGTCTACCGCACGCGCTTCTGGGTCGGCGTCGAACCTGCCGCGGCCTGAGGGGATCGGCGAGAAGCATGGTGTCAGACACGGAACGTGTCTGACACCTGAGGTGTCTGACACCCCGCGTGCCCGGCGATGATTGAGGGGATCGGCGGATTCGTCCGGCCTACAGGAAGTAGACCCCTGTGACCGCTCATCGGAATCCCGTCATGCCGCACGATCGTATCGACCGCCCCGTTCCCCGCCGCCGGCGTGCGCCAGCGCGCATGCGCCCCGGCCTGCCCGGCCTGGCGCTCGGCCTGGCCCTGGGGGCGCTTGCTGCCCCCGTCGCCCACGCGCAATCCGCCCCCGGCGCCACGGGCGCCATCGGCGCGGAGGCGGCCGAACTGGGCTTCGACATCGGCGCCGGCCCGCTGGAGCCGGCCCTGGACCAGTTCGCCCGGCGTGCGGGCATCAACCTGTCGTACGATCCGGCCCAGACCAGCGGGCTCGTCACGCGCGGCCTGCGCGGCAGCCACACGGTGCGCGAAGGGCTGCAGGCGCTGCTGGCCGGCACCGGCCTGGCCCCGGTGCCGCAGGCCGCCGGCGGCTACGCGCTGGTGCGCGCGGCATCCGATGCGCAGGGTGCGCGCGAACTGCCCGCCATTACGGTCACCGGCCAGGCCAGCGACGTCTACGAGGGCGGCCAGGTGGCCCGCACCGGCGGCCTCGGGCTGCTGGGCAGCCGCGACTTCCTGGACACGCCTTTCAACGTCACCAGCTACACCGCCGCCGTCATCCGCGACCAGCAGGCCCGCTCGGTGGGCGACGTGGTGAAGAACGATCCGTCGGTGCGCACGATCTGGCCCGACGGCAGCTACGGCACGCAGTTCACCATCCGCGGCTTCCCCACCCAGGCGCAGGACATGGCGATCAACGGCCTGTACGGCATCGTCCCGCCGCAGATGACGGGCGGCCTGGAGTTCTTCGACCGCGTCGAGATCCTGAAGGGCCCCAGCGCGCTGCTCAACGGCATGGCGCCCAGCGGTGCGGTGGGCGGCAACATCAACCTCGTCACCAAGCGCGCCACCGATACGCCGATCGCCAGCGTGACGGGCAGCTATTACTCCGGTTCGCAGTTCGGCGGTCATCTCGACCTGGGGCGCCGCTTCGGCGACGACAACCGCTGGGGCATCCGCTTCAACGGCGCCTATCGCAACGGCGAGACCGGCGTGGACGAGCAGTCCCAGCGCGTCAGCGCCGCCGCGCTGGGCCTGGATTTCCGCGGCGACGGTGTACGCCTGTCGGCCGACGTGGGCTACCAGAACATGCGCACCGACAATCCCACGCGCATCGTCTACACCGACAACGCCAATTTCCAGATCCCCCGCGCGCCGAAGAACACGCTGAGCCTGGGGCAGGACTGGTACTACGCCAAGGCGCGCGATTCGTTCGCGATGGTGCAGGGCGAGGTCGACGTCAGCAGGAACCTGACGGCCTACGCATCCTTCGGCGGCCGGCAGAACGACTTCCTGGGCCTGTACAACTTCGTGTACCTGCAGAATGCGCAGGGCGACTTCCGCGCCAACCAGTACTACCAGCCCACCTATTCGGATGCCCGCACCGGCCAGGTCGGCCTGCGCGGCCGCTTCCGCACCGGCGGCGTGCGCCACGAGATGAACCTCAGCGCCAGCCTGCTCGACACCGAGTCGGGCGCGCTGGCGCCGGTGGTGTCGACGTATAACGGCAACCTGTACCACACCGGTTCGGTGGCGCGGCCCAGCCTGTCGGGCTTTCGCAGCGCCGCGCCCAAGACGGCCGAGTCCGGCCTGACCAGCGTGGCGCTGGCCGACACGCTGTACTTCCTGCAGGACCGCGTGCAACTGACGGTGGGCGCGCGCCAGCAGCGCGTCAAGGTGAAGAACTACAACGCCACCACCGGCGACCGCGTGTCCACCTATGACGACGAACGCGTCACGCCTGCCGTGGGCCTGGTGGTGCGGCCGTGGGACGAGGTGTCGTTCTACGCCAACTACATCGAGGGCCTGAGCCAGGGGCCGACCGCGCCCGCCGGCACCGCCAACGCCGGCACGATGTTCGCGCCGCTGAAGTCCAGGCAGTACGAGGCCGGCGTGAAATACGATCTGCGCGACGTCGCCGTCACGCTCAGCGCGTTCCAGATCGAGCAGCCCAGCGGCCTGGTCGACGCCGCCTCCAATACCTACCGGGTGGACGGCGAACAGCGCAACCGCGGCGTCGAGCTCAACGTATTCGGCCAGCCGCTGGCCGGCGTGCGGGTGCTGGGCGGCGCCACCTTCATGCGCGGCACGCTGACGCGCACCGCCGGCGGCGCCTTCGACGGCAACCGCGCCATCGGCGTGCCCGACGCGCAGGTCAACCTGGGCGGCGAGTGGGACCTGCCGTTCCTGCCCGGCGCGACGCTGACCGGCCGCGTCATCTACACGGCGTCGCAGTACTACAACGCGGCCAATTCGCAGAGCATCCCGTCGTGGACGCGCGTCGACCTGGGCGCGCGCTACCGCACCCGCATGGCGGGGCATCCGGTCACGCTGCGCGCGGGCGTGGAGAACGTGTTCGACCGCGACTACTGGGCGGCCGCGTCCTCGTCGTTCGGCCTGGCGCGCGGCGCGCCGCGCACGGTGCTGCTGTCGGCCACGGTGGATTTCTAGCGCGATGGCGGCGCCGCACCGGCCGGGCGCTCGCGGGCGCTGGCTGGCCCGTTGCCGATGGGTGCACACGTGGTCCAGCCTGGCCTGCACGGTGTTCCTGCTGCTGTCGTGCGTGACCGGGCTGCCGCTGATCTTCGCCGACGAGATCGAGGCGTGGCAGGGCGCGGCGCAAGGGGCGGGACAGGTGCCGCCGGTGGGGCCTGCCGCCGCTTCGCCGACGCTCGATGCGATCGTCGGCAACGCGCGCCTGCGTTATCCCCACGACCAGGTGCGCTTCCTGTTCCTGCGTGACGACGAGGGGACGGCCACCGTGGTCATGGCGCCTGCCGATACGCCCAGCCGCGCCGCCGATCACTGGCTCGGGTTCGACCGGCGCACCGGCGCGCTGCTCGACGACGCGCCGCCGCCTGCGCGCCAGCCCTGGACCTTCATGCGGCTGATGCGGGCGCTGCACGTGGATCTGGCCGCCGGCGCGGCGGGGCGGTGGCTGCTGGCAGCGGTCTGCGTGCTGTTCGTGCTTGCCACGCTGTCGGGCGCGGCGTTGTACGGCCCGTACATGCGCACGCTCGCCTTCGGCTCCATCCGCGCCGGCCGGCCGCGCATCCGCCGGCTGGACGTGCACAACCTGCTGGGCATCGCGACGTTGACGTGGGTGCTGGTGATGGGCGTGACGGGCCTGCTGAATGAACTTGCCGACCCGCTGTCGGCGCAATGGCGGCAGCGGGAGATCGCGGCGGCCTTGTCATCGGGCGGGGCGCAGGCGGAGGGCGCGAGTCGGCTGCGAGATCCTGGCGGCGCGAGCGGGCCGGCCCAACCGTTCGCGCCGGCCGGCGGCGCGCAGGGCACCACGATCCAGCAGGTGTAGCAGGCCGTGCGCGACGCGCAGCCGGGCCGCGGCGTCACCAGCATCATCTTTCCCAGCGCCTCGTTCTCGAACCCGCAGCATTACCTGGTCTGGACCCAGGGCGACACGCACCTGACCGCGCGGCTCTTCAGCGCCGCGCTGGTGGACGCCCGCACGGGCCACCTGGCCGCGACGGTGCGCATGCCCGGCTATCTGCTGGCCATGCAGGTGTCGCGGCCCCTGCATTTCGGGGACTTCGGCGGGCTGCCGCTGAAGCTGGTCTGGGCGGCGCTGGACGGCCTGCTGATCGTGCTGCTGGCAAGCGGCGCGTATCTATGGGCGGGGCGGCCGCGGCGCCGCGGCTGAGGCCTGGCGCCTCGCGTTCATCTGCCGGAACTGCGGCGCAGCCTGTCGGCCTGCTCCCGGTTCAGGCGCCTCGCTTCCTCTTCGGCGTAGTCGCGCTCGCCGGGTTCGTAAGGGCCTTCGTACATGCAGCTGCTGCGGTTCCACCGGCACGCGCTGTCACGCTGCACGCCGGCGTCGTCATTGCCGCCGCCGATGAAGCCGCAACCGGCAACCATCGAGACGACCCACAGCGCGATGGCGCATCGGCCCCATGTTTGAATGGACATATTTCCCAGCCTGGAGAGATGCATCATGCCCCGATGCTATCAGGTCGGGGTGGCTCGCATGGGCGCCTGGCCCCCAACTCTCGCTGCGTCCTCATCATGCGATCTGTCAACCTCTGGTTGATATTTTTTGCATAACCCATAATAATTATGGGTATGGCGATCTTGATGCCCCTCCGGATGACCGACGACCATTTCTTGCGCATTCTGCGGGAAGTGGCCGAAGACACGTCCAAGGTGAAGTTCAGCCGTCACGCTAGAGAGAGGCTTCAAGAGCGTAGATTCACAACAGTGCAGGTCCTCCGGTGCATCCGCACGGGCTTCCTCTATGAGCCCGTGCATCAGGATGCCCGGGGCGACTGGAAGTGCACTTTAAGGCACGTTTGGGCAGGAGACGAGATCAAGGTTGCGGTAGCGCTTAAGCGCGATGGCCGCGGCGATTGGATCGCGGTTCTGACTGTCTTTTAGGGAGATGTTTTATGTACCACTACACTGAATCGGGGCTTGACAATGTGTGGCTGGTCAATGGGTACAACGTCGAGGTTATCGACGGAGAAGAATACGTGTCCTTTGAGGATGCGGATCAGCTACACCAGGTGATTGGGCGCTCGCTGGCTGAGAAGCCGAGCTTTATCGGCGCGGAAGTCAGGTTTTTACGGAAGGAACTTGGCATGTCGCAACGGGTGCTTGCGGACTTTCTGGGCGTCTCCGAGCAGACCGTGTCGTTATGGGAGCGCGGCTCCAACGTTCCGGACGCCGAAGCCAGGCTGTTGAAGGCTCTTTATTTGAGCCACGTCGATGGAAATGTCCAGGTAGGGAACCTATTGGAGCGCATCATCGAACTGGATCGCAAAGAACAAGAACGTTTCGTGTTTCAAGACACGGAGTGCGGCTGGAAGATGGCTGCATAATCGGTCCAAGCCGTGCCGCCCGATGTGGCGGCCAAGCTGATCGGCTTGCCGCGAAACTGGGCTGAAAGTCACCATCGTTGGGATGCGCTGCACTGGGCGCGGCACAAATGGCTGTACGAGGAAAAGCCGGCGGCAGCTGAATGGTGCGACAGGCACATATTCCAAAGTTTGGAATATAAAAGCAAAAAGGTTAGCGAACACTATCTCGCTAACCTTTGATCTGCTTGGCGGAGCGGACGGGACTCGAACCCGCGACCCCCGGCGTGACAGGCCGGTATTCTAACCAACTGAACTACCGCTCCGCAGGGGCATGACGTCACTCAATGCAGTTGCCAGCAAGCTGGCGTCCCCTAGGGGATTCGAACCCCTGTACTCACCGTGAAAGGGTGATGTCCTAGGCCTCTAGACGAAGGGGACTTGGACTGCACAATCTTCGCTTTTCGGACTGGTGGAGGTAAGCGGGATCGAACCGCTGACCTCTTGCATGCCATGCAAGCGCTCTCCCAGCTGAGCTATACCCCCGGTGCCTGTAGCTGCTAACTGCTTCGAAACTTGCACTAACGCGCTTGCTTCTGGGCGGTTACTTCGTCTACTTGCGTAGTGCCGTTGGCGAAGAAACGAGATTATGCACGAGTTTTTTGGGGCGTGCAAGTCGAGGGGAAGAAAATTTTCGAACCCGTGCTTGCCTGGCCGCGAGGCCGATTCCAGGGGCATTGAAGTAACTATGCAAATCAATGACTTGTCTATGGCAAGCAGGTGGTGCATCGTGTGGGAAGCGTCCGAGCGCGGGGGCGCAAACCTATCTGGAGGGCGAGCACATGGTCACGACTTCCTTTCCCACGCGGGCGTTGGGCCGCACCGATATGCACATCACCCGTGTCGGCTTCGGCGCCTGGGCCGTGGGCGGCGGCGACTGGGCGGCGGGCTGGGGGCCGCAGGACGATGCCGATTCCATCAAGGCCATCCGCCATGCGGTGGAGCGTGGCATCAACTGGATCGACACCGCCGCGGTATACGGCCTGGGACATTCCGAGGAGATCGTGCGCCAGGCGCTCGCGCCGATTCCGCCGTCGCAGCGTCCGTACGTGTTCACCAAGTGCGGGCTGACGTGGTCGGCCGCCAATCCGCAGGCCATGCCCAAGCGCACCGGCGCGCCCGCCAGCCTGCGGCGCGAACTGGAGGCCTCGCTGCGGCGGCTGGGGGTTGAACGCATCGACCTCTACCAGATGCACTGGCCCGCCGGCGACGGCACACCCCTGGAAGATTATTGGGGCACGCTGCTCGACATGAAGCGCGAGGGCAAGGTGCGCGCGGTGGGACTGTCCAACCACAACCTGGTACAGCTGCAGGCCGCCTACGCCGTGGGCCCGATCGACACGCTGCAGCCGCCGTTCTCGGCCATCCGCCGCGAGGCGGCCGCCGACCTGCTGCCCTGGTGCGCGCAGAACCAGGTGGGTGTGATTGTCTACAGCCCCATGCAGTCGGGGCTGCTGTCGGGCAACTTCTCGGCCGAGCGGGCCGCGGCGCTGCCGGCCGCCGACTGGCGTGCGCGGCACGTCGAATTCACCGCGCCCAACCTGGCGCGCAACCTGGAACTGGCCGACGCGCTCAAGCCCATCGCCGAGCGCCACGGGACCACGGTCGGCGCAGTGGCGGTGGCGTGGACGCTGGCCTGGCCCGGCGTGACGGGCGCCATCGTGGGCGGGCGCAGCCCGGGGCAAGTCGACGGCTGGCTGGGGGCGGCCACGCTGGAGCTCGATGCCGACGACCTGCAGGCGATCGCCGCGGCCATCGAGACAAGCGGCGCGGGCGCGGGGCCGGCGATGCCGGAAGAGGACGAGGCGGCGCTGACGCCGCGGCTGCTGCGATAAGTGGGCATATCGCCGGATTGGTCCCGGCGGTGGTGACGATCGCGGCCGACAACATGGTGCCGCGGGTGATCGTGGCGTGCGACATCGAGCCCGAAACGGGCTCCCTGATCCGGGATCAGGGCGTCCTGCGCCGCCGGCTTCCCGCCGCCGCGCCGATCAGCAGCGCCCCGGCCAGCACCAGCAGCGGCTTGTCGCCGTAGCGCGCGTAGGGTGTCAGCCCGCTCATGCCCTGCACCGTGGCCGGCAGCACGCCGGCCTGGTGGGCGGGCAGCCAGGCCTGTACGCGGCCGCGCGCGTCGATGGCGGCGGTGAGGCCGGTGTTGGTGACAGTGAGCATCGGCCGGGCGGTCTCGATGGTGCGCAGCCGGCCGATCTGCAGGTGCTGGCGCAGCGCCCAGGTGTCGCCGAACCAGCCCAGGTTGCTGAGGTTGACCAGGATGGTGGCGCCGGGCGTGCCGTCGGCGCCGGGCAGCAGGGCAGGCAGCAGCTCGGGGCCGAACAGGTCTTCATAGCAGATGTTGAAGGCCAGCCGCTGGCCGCCCACGGCGAAGGGTGGCTGGCGCGCCGGCCCGCGATCGAATTCGCCCAGCGGGATGTTCAGCATGGCGACGAACCAGCCGAAACCGTAGGGCACGTACTCGCCCCACGGCACCAGGTGGCGCTTGTCGTAGCGCATCGGGGTGCGGCCGTCGCGCATCTGTTCGGCCGGGGTGGCGGCGTCGAAGCCGATGGCGCTGTTGGTGTAGCGGTCGGTGCCGTCGTCCTGGCGCGTGTGCAGCGGCACGCCCATCGCGATGGCGGCGTTCTGGCGCTGTGCCACCTTGCGCCAGACGTCCCAGACCTGCGGGTCGAGCTGGTCCTGGAAGACGGGCAGCACGGTCTCGGGCAGCACGATCAAATCAGGCGTGGGCTCGCCGGGGGCCGGCGGCAGCGCCGCCAGCTGCAGGTGGCGCACCACGCCCTGTTCCAGCAGGGCGGGATCGAATTTCTGGGACTGCTCGATGTTGCCCTGGACCAGCCGCACGTTCAACGGCCGGCCCTCGGGCGTGGACCAGCCGATGCGGCTCAGCGGCCAGCCGGCGGCGGCCAGCAGCAGGGCCAGCAGGGCCGGGGCGGCGGCGCGGAGCCGGGGCTGGGGCCGCACGTCGTCGCCAGCGCGGGCGGGCGCGGGCCACAGGCAGGCCAGCGCCGCCGCGGCAAAGGCGGCGAGCAACGCCATGCCGTGCACGCCCAGCAGCGGCGCCCAGCCGGCGATGGGGTCGTCGATGTGAGCGTAGCCGATGTTCAGCCACGGGAAGCCGCTGAAGAGCACCGCGCGCAGCCATTCGGTTGCGGCCCAGGCGGCGGCCCAGGCCAGCGCGGCGCGCAGCGGCGTGTGCCGCGCGCCGGCCGGACGCAGCCACACCGCCAGCGCACCCGCCAGGCCGGCGAACAGGCCCAGGAAGGCAGACAGCGCCAGCACGCCGGCGGCCGCCAGCGGCGCGGCCAGGCCGCCGTAGTGATGCATGCTGACGAACAGCCAGTACAGCCCGGTGCTGAAGCTGATGGTGCCGAACCCCCAGCCGCGCAGGAAGGCGTGACGCGCGCGCGGCGCGTGCAGGGTGGCATGGGCCAGCACGGCCAGCGCCAGCACCTGCACCAGGCCGAGCGACCAGGCCGGCAGGGGCTGCGGCGCGAAGGCCAGCGCGTGGGCCAGCCCGGCCAGCGCCAGCCATAGGGCGCGCAGCCGGCCGGCCGGGACGCGTGCCGGGATGGCGCTCATTCGTGCGTCGGGTTGTCGTCGGGCAGCGGCTGCGAGGCCGGCGGCAGGCGCCGCGCGCGCAGCCACAGCGCGCGGCGCGCGTCGGCGCGCAGCACCTCGATGCGCAGGTCGCCGTGCACGGCGCTGTCGCCGCGGCGCGGGATGCGGCCCAGCTCGCCGCCCAGCCAGCCGCCCACGCTGTCGTAGTCGTCGTCGGGCAGGTCGGTGCCCAGCACGTCGTTGAAGTGGCTGATCTCGGTGGAGGCCATCAGCCGCCACTGGTTGTCGCCCTCGGGCAGGATGGAGGTGTCGTCGTCCTCGTCGAACTCGTCCTCGATGTCGCCGACGATCTCTTCCAGCACGTCTTCCATGGTGACCAGGCCCGAGATGCCGCCGTGTTCATCGATGACGATGGCCTGGTGGTTGCGGCTGGCGCGGAAGTCGTGCAGCAGCACGTTCAGGCGCTTGGTCTCGGGGATGAAGACGGCCGGGCGCACCAGCGAGCGCAGGGCGATGTCCGGCTCGAGCATGCAGCGCAGCAGGTCCTTGGCGAGCAGGATGCCGACGATGTTGTCGCGGTCGTCTTCATAGACCGGGAAGCGCGAGTGGGCCGTCTCGATGACGATGGCCAGCAGCTGGGGCAGGGGCAGGGCGATGTCGAGCAGGTCCATGCGCGAGCGCGGCACCATGATGTCGGCCACGGTGCGCTCGGAGACGGCCAGCGCGCCCTTGATCATGGAATACGACTCGGCGTCGATCAGCTCGCGGTCGTGCGCGGCTTCGAGGACGGCCTTGATGCCCTCGCGGTCTTCGGGCTCGCGGCGCACGAGGGACAACAGGCGGTCTAGGAGGGACTTGCTGGAGGACTTGGCGGCGCGGCTGGGCGCCTCGGAAGCAGGGTAGGGGTCGGACATCGTCCAGGCGGACAGGTTGCGGAACGGCCAGCATAACCGAATCCGCACGGCATGTTTGTTACGTGATTACCCGCTGATGACGGCGCGGCGGGCGATTTTGGCCGGGGATGGCGCCGGATCGGCGCAGGTGGACGGCCCGCTCAGGCTGCCGCCAGGTACGGGTCGGGCAGCCCCATGCGGGCCAGGATCGCGGTTTCCAGCGTCTCCATGCGGCGGGCGTCGCGGTCGCGCAGGTGGTCGTAGCCCAGCGCGTGCAGCACGCCGTGCACCGTCAGGTGCGCGGCATGGGCCAGCAGCGGCTTGCGCTGCTCGCGCGCCTCGCGCGCCAGCACGGGGACACAGACGATGATGTCGCCGCGCGCCGTGCCGGCCGGGTCCACGCCGTATTCGAAGGTGAGCACGTTGGTGGCGTAGTCGCGGCCGCGGAAGTCGCGGTTCAGGCGCCGGCCCTCGGCCAGGCCCACCAGCCGCAGGCTGAGCTCGGCGGCCGCGAAGGCGGCCAGGCCGTCGTCGGCCGCGGCCTGCAGCGCGTATTGCGCCCAGCGGCGCAGGCGCCAGCGCGGCAGGCGCGGCTCGGCCACGCCGTACTGCACCGCCAGGGACAGCTCAGGCTTCATCGGCGGCGGCGCGGTCGTAGGCGTCGACGATGCGCGCCACCAGCGGATGGCGCACCACGTCGCGGCTGGTGAAGCGCGTGGTGGCGATGCCCTGCACGTCTTCGAGCACGCG
>Ga0164243_10014755_pt1 | contig 10860 bp, 13 predicted proteins | sample OricompcompostOP_FD_108781 | JGI IMG/M metagenome (GOLD analysis project Ga0164243, IMG submission 108781) | Organic Plus compost microbial communities from Emeryville, California, USA - Original compost - Organic plus compost (OP) | ecosystem: Engineered > Solid waste > Mixed feedstock >...
TCACCGGCCGCTCCCGGTTGCAGCGGGACGGCGAGGATCGAAATCGTCAGCCCGCCGTCGCTGTAAACGGCCGTCACTGTCGAGCCCTGCTCGACCACATAGGCGTCTCGGACGGAGGAAAGCGGAATCAGGCGCCCCGGAAGGAGAGTTCGCCTCGCCACCTTGCCTTCGAGCTCAACGGCCGAGCGGGCGAATGCCGCAGCACCTCGCGGCGGCCGCCGCAGCATCATTTCCTCCAGTGCGTCCGCCGAGACGGTCTCGCCGGGATAGATCACCCGCGAAGGCACGACGACGATTTCCTGCGCCCCTGCGGATGCGGAAAGAATTGTCAGTGCCGCTGCAAGTCCGGCCAGCAGAGTGCGTCGCGGGAGGAACGTGCTCATGGCTACCGCATCGACTGGGTGACGGTCGCGGCCATTTCGTCAGCCGCGTTGATGACCTTGGAGTTCATCTCATAGGCGCGCTGCGCGGATATGAGTTCGGTGATCTCTTTCACTGGATCGACGTTGGAAGCCTCCAGATAGCCCTGTTCTACCGTGGCAAAGCCTGGATCTCCGGGCACGCCCACATTGGCCGGGCCGGATGCAGCGGTCTCGCGGAACAGATTGTTGCCGATCGGCGCCAGCCCCGCTTCATTCGCGAAATTGGCGAGCGTCAGCTGGCCAAGTTCCTGCAGATCGTTCTGGCCGTCGATACGGGCGAAGACCTGACCGGATTTGTTGATGATCACCTCCAACGCATCCTCGGGAATGGTGATCGCCGGCATCACGGGAAAGCCATCCACCGTCACAAGTTGCCCGGTGGCGTTTGTGTTGAAGGCGCCTGCGCGTGTGTAGAGCGGCTCGCCGTCCGCTCCCTCGATCTGGAACCAGCCTTTGCCGACAAGCGCCACATCGAGCTTGTTGCCCGTATTGTTGAGCGAGCCCTGCACGTGCACGTTGCGCACGGCGGCGGTCTTGACGCCGAGGCCGATATTGGCGCCCTCCGGCACGATGTTCTGGTTGGCGCGCTCCGGCACGCCCTGCAGCCGTTCCACCTGATAGAGAAGGTCGGAGAATTCCGCCCGCGCCCGCTTGAAGCCTGTGGTGTTGATGTTGGCGATGTTATTGGCGATGACCTCCAGGTTCGTCTGCTGGGCGGACATGCCGGTCGCGGCGATGGAAAGGGCTTTCATTGCAAGGCTCCTCAGATCGCCATGCGGCTGATTTCGAGATAGGCGGAGACGATCTTGTCGCGGATGGCGATTGCGGCCTGCAGCGACTGTTCCGCATCCATCACCGCATCAACCACGGATCGGGTGTCAGCCTCGCCCTGCAGTCCTTGGAGCGAAAGCGCTTCGGCCTTTTCCAAGCGCGTCACGGTGTCGGTCGCAAGCTCGCTCACCATGGCGGAAAAGGCGTCGCCTTCGACAGTTGCCGCGTTGTCCTGGGTTTGGAGAGTCTCCGCGCCCCCGGTCGAAAGTCTGGTTATCTCGCCGATACCGGTGATCATCCGTTGCTCCGAAGAAGATCGATCGTCATGGAAATGAGTTCGCGCGCCTGCTTGATCACCTGCAGGTTTGCCTCGTAGCCGCGGTTCGCCTCGCGCATGTCGGCCATTTCGACCAGCATGTTGACATTGGGCATCTTCACGTATCCGAATTCATCCGCGGCCTCGTGCCCCGGCTGGTACTCGACGGGGAATTCGCTGGGATCGCGTGCGATCGCCGAGACCTCGACCATGGCACCACCGCTCGCGCGATCGACCTCGGCCGAAAAGCTGATCGTCTTGCGCCTGTAGGGATCCCCGCCGGGCACGTCGCTCGTCGACTGCGCGTTGGCGAGGTTTTCCGAAACGACGCGCATGCGCGCCGACTGGGCGGTAAGACCGGAACCGGCAATCTTGAGAGCGGTTGAAAGCGGGTCCATCGCCTCAGCCTCTCGTCGTCATCATGATCATGCGGTGGAACGCCTTCACGATCGCCGTATTGAGCTCGAAGGCGCGGCGCACCTCGCCGGCTTTCGCCAGTTCCTCTTCGAGCACCACGCTGTTTTCCGAGGGAAGCATCTGGGGATCCTCACGCTCATTGAGCGCGAAAGAGGCGGGCGTGACGCCGGTCTTCTGATGCAACGGGTGCGTGGCCTGCACTGCGACACGCGTGTTGTCGAGCACTTTCTCGAAAGGCTCGACATCCGTCGCCTTGTATCCCGGCGTGTTGATGTTGGCGATGTTTCCAGCGACCGCTGCCTGGCGGACCGAAAGCCATCGCGCCTGCTGCGAGGCCAGATCGAACAGGTTGACGGGTTCCATCGGCTTTCCCATTGTGGTTTCGCCGGAAGACTAGGCCGCCAGTCTTGCGCGGGCCTTGCGCCCTCAGCGGGAAAGGGAAATCTCGGTCTTCTCGCTGGTGACGAGGACCCACGTGCCGTCGCGGTTCTCGATCCCCGCCACCCGGCTGCCGCCGGGCAGAAGCGAGCCGCGCTTCACGACCCAGAAACCGTCCTCATCCTCGATGATCGCCTCGCCATTCTCCGCATGAATGAAACGGAAGCTGCGACGGTCTCCAGGGAAGGGCTGCTCGGACGGAGCCACAGCCGGTTCGCTCTCCGGCGCGTCGGGCACGGTACCGGTGGGGAAGAAATCGAGTTCGGGCAGCTTGTTCACAGCGAGTGGCATCTCTTCCCGGGCAAGTTCCGAAAGGAGACCCGATCCGGAGCCGAATTTCGTCGGCTCTGCTGACAAGGCAAGCGGACGTATCCCGAACTGCTCCTGATTGAAGAAGATGTACCAGGGAAAAACGGCGCATACCCCTGCGAGGGCCAGACCGCCGGCAGCGAGAAACCAGTCGCTTTTCTTGAATTGGCCGAGGCTCCGGGCCGCGGGCTGTGGCACGGCTTGAGCCGCATTACCCTTCTTGCCGCGGGCCGGAGCGGTCTCGAGCGGTACCTGCTCCACGGGGGTGTCGTCGGGCAGCACCAGCCCGGCCAGCTTATCCGTCACGATTAGCCTCCCTCGCCTTGAGTTGGGCTGCAAGATCGCCGAATGGGTCCATTGACGGCGCGTCCTTCGGCGATTGTTTGAGCGCTTCGTAGATGACCGGCACCTGACGCACCGCCATGTCGAGTTCCGGGTCCAGTCCTGCCTGGATGCCGCCGAGCAACCGGATATCCCGCGTTTCCTCGAAACGCGCGATCATGGACTTGAGGCGTTGCACCACCTGCCGCCGGTCGTCGGTCCAGGCACGGTCGGCAAGCCGCGAGATCGAGGCGAGCGGGTTGACGGCGGGAAAGCGTCCCTGTTCTGCGATCGCCCGATCGAGCACAAGATGTCCGTCGAGGATCCCGCGTACACTGTCGGCGACAGGGTCGTTGTGGTCGTCTCCATCGACGAGGACGGAGATGATGGCGGTGATGGAGCCATGTCCCGCTTCGCCCGGCCCGGCGCGCTCCAGAAGGCGCGGCAAGTCCGTAAAGACGGAGGCCGGGTATCCGCGGGCAACCGGCGGCTCGCCCGCCATCGTCGCCACTTCGCGGGCCGCATGAGCGTAGCGCGTGATCGAATCGACGAGGAGGAGCACCTTTTCCCCCTGGTCACGGAAATGTTCCGCTACCCGCATGGCCGTATCGGCCGCCCGGCGCCGCATCATGGCGCTTTCGTCGCTGGTGGAGACCACCGCCACGGTCTTCTTCATGCCGGCTTTGCCAAGCGTGTCTTCAAGGAACTCGCGCACCTCGCGCCCGCGCTCGCCCACCATGGCGACCACCACCGTGTCGAACGCTTCGGCCCGGGCAAGCATGGCGAGCAGCGTCGACTTGCCCACACCGGATCCCGCGAAGATGCCGATACGCTGGCCGTAACAGAGCGGCGTGAAGAGGTCGACTACGCGCACACCGGTCAGGAAGGGCGTCGCCACCCGCTGCCTGCGCAGGGCAGGGGGCGTACGTGGCGTGTCGCCCGTCGCAGCAAGGCTCGGGCCGCGAAGAAGCGGTTCTCCGTCGAGCGGGCGCGCGAGCGCGTCGATCACCCGCCCGCGCCAGCTTTCGTGCGGCGCCACCTCGAACGGACCGCAGTTGAAGACGGTCTGGTCGAGGCTTGCCGCCGTACCGTTCTCGAAGGGCACGATGAGAACGTCCTCGGCAGAAATCCTGACGATTTCCCCGCGATATTCACGGCCGTGGCTGCGATAGGAGACGACGTCGCCGAGCCGGGCCGCCTCGGAAAGGCCGCGGACGCGATAGTGGACCGGCGAGACCTCGCAAATGCGCCCCCCACGTTTGATCAGATTATGGGGATCGCCGAAATGCCGGAACGCGCTTTCGAGCGCCACGAGGGCGTTGTGCTGTCCTGTGCCGGACGACCCGGCGCTCGCTTCTGCCAGATTCATCAGGAGCCCATCGTCTGGATGGCTTCCTTCATGGCCGTGTCGCTATCGCTCATGAGCGCCGTCACCTGTTCGAACGCGCGCTGCACCTGGATAAGCCGCATCATCTCGTTGACGGGATTGACGTTCGAGCCTTCCAGGAACCCTTGAGCCACGCCGACATCGGGCTGATCGACCACCGGCTGCGGCGGAGTGCCGGGCAGGAACCCGGAATTTCCATAACGGGTCGCATTCGGGCCGGGCGTGAAGGCGAAGAGGCCGATCGCGCCGATGAGCTGGCCGTTCTGGCGCAGTATCCCGTCCGCTCCGGCTTCCGGTGGTCCGGCCATCGGGTCGAGGACGAGCGGCGCGCCGCCCGCGTCGAGCACCGGGTAGCCTTCGAGCGTCACGAGTTCGCCGGTTTCCAGCATGGTGAAGCGGCCGTCCCGCGTCATCACGGGGCCGGCCGGCGTCTCGACGGCAAACCAAGCATCACCCTGGACCGCGAAATCAAACGGGTTCCCGGTCTCCTGCAGTCCGCCGGCGCGGGTGTCGTAGAAGTCCTCACCGGTGGAGACGAAGCTGACCGCTTCTTCCGTGAGTCCTGTCATCACGTCGCTGAAGGTGATCCCGCCGGCACGGAAGCCCACGGTTCCGGCATTGGCGACATTGTCGGCGAGCGTCGTCAGGCGGCGCTCCAGCGCCATTTGCGAGGAAAGCGCCACGTAAAGTCCGGTCTGCATGGTCTATTTCCTCATCTGCGCAATGGTGAGAAGCACGTCCGTCGAGATGCCGGCCTCGGCGGGCTGGGCGAAGAGGGCCGCTATCGAGTTCTGCATGGGGTTGGACGGGTTCTGGATTTCCCACATGGTGGTGAAGCGCTTGAGGAACTCCTCGAGCTTCGCCGGGTCCTTGAGATCCTCCAGGGCAAGCCGCTCCTCGATCATCGCGGCCTGTTTGTCGATGTTGGCCTGTGCGAGCGTCGGAGGGAAACCCAGCGCCGTGCGAACCACTTGTGCCAGCGCCGGATCAGCCAGGATCTCGTAATAGGATTTGAGGCTGCCCGCCTTGCGCTGGAAGTAAAGCGCGAGCCGCACTCCTTCGTTCTGGCTGCCTGCTTCCTCTTCGAGCGTTTGGCGCAGGTATTTCTCCACTGTGCCGGTCGTCGGGCTATAGAAGCTCGTCGTCTCCGCTCCGTAGCGGGCGAAGTTGAAGGTATTGACGAAGTCGCGGTAGCGTTTGTCGGTCAGCTTGTTTGCGAAGCTGTCTTCTTCGTCGATGCCTTCCTTCAGTGCTTTTACCATGAAGGCCTTGGCGTAAGCCATGTCTTCGAGCCCGTGCGCCTTCATGGCGTAGCGGAAGAGCCGGTCGTCGGCGACGAACTCCTCCATGGTTTTCACCTTGCCGATGTTTTCGAGGTAGTAGGCCGTCTCCCGGCTCACCATCGGCTGGGTTTGAATACGCTCGATCGAGCTCGCCATGTCCCGTGTGATGAGCTGATAGCTGAGATAGGTGTTGATCACGCCAAGCCTCCGGCCATTCTGAAAGCCAGGCTAATGTCCCTGCCTTGCGCGAGGCTTTCTCGCCTCCTGTCGCCATTCAAGCCTCACGCAAGCCACGAGGGGTACTTGGGAGGCAAAGCTGTTTGCATGGTGAAGGTGTGAAGTGGGCATATTGCTGGGACTGGTTGTCACCCTCGGCTGCGTGATCGGCGGCTTCATGGCCATGGGTGGGCACCTCGAAGTGCTTATGCAGCCCTGGGAACTCGTCATTATCGGCGGAGCTGCCCTCGGCACGTTCCTGGTGGCCAACCCGATGGCGACGGTCAAAGACACGGGCAAGGCTTGCCTCGAAGCCTTCAAGCATCAGGTGCCGAAACAGACGGAGTATCTGGAGACGCTCGGCGTCCTCCACAGCCTGATGCGCGAGCTGCGCTCCAAGTCTCGCAGCGAGGTGGAAGCCCACATCGACAATCCGGAGGAGTCGTCCATCTTCCAGGGCTTCCCGACCGTGTTGAAAAACCGTGACCTCACTTCTTTCATCTGTGACTACTGCCGCATCATCATCATTGGCAATGCCCGGCCTTTCGAGATCGAGGCGCTGATGGACGAGGAAATACAGACCATCCGGCGCGATAAGCTGAAGCCTTACCATGCGCTTCAGGCGGTGGCCGACGGGCTGCCGGCGCTCGGTATTGTTGCGGCGGTGCTCGGCGTCATCAAGGCCATGGGCGCGCTCGACCAGTCGCCGGAAATCCTCGGTGCGCTCGTGGGCGCCGCCCTTGTCGGCACCTTCCTCGGGATTTTCCTCTCCTATGCGGTGATCGGGCCCGTTGCCACCAAGATCAAGATCGTGCGCGAGAAGAACAACCGCCTCTACGTCATCGTGAAGCAGGCGCTGCTTGCCTACATGAACGGCTCGCTTCCCCAGGTGGCGCTGGAATTCGGCCGTAAGACGATCTCTGCCTACGACCGGCCGTCGATCGACGCCGTCGAGGAGAATACGCTCAATCATCCCGCCGGAACCGCGGCCGAAAAGAAGGCGGCTTGATCAGCGCATGAAGGCAGCCGTCGAAAATCCCTTGCTGATGCGCAACCTCATCGTGGAGCGCCTCGTCGGTGCCACCGGCGATCCGCGCCAGGTGATGGAGGCGGCGCGCAGTGCCGCGCTGCGGGCGCTGCCAACCATCCAGGAGACGTTCCGGGAAAAGTTTGCCGCGCCTCTCGCTGTCGATGTCACGGCGATCGATATTGTTCGCCTGGCGGAACTGAAGCCCGAGCAGGATTCGTTCGATGCGCTTGTGATCGTGCCGGCAGCGACATCGCCGGATGCGCTCACAATGCGACTTGATCCGCAGGCTCTCTCTCTTCTGGTCAGCGTCTTTCTTGGTGGCGATCCGGATATTCCGCCACCGCCTCTTGATCGTCCGCCGTCGAAGATCGAGTTGGACGTGGCCGCCTTGGCATTCGAGGTCTTCGCGCAGGCTTTGAACGGCGAGGGCAGCCGAGCGCTCGGCTTGCGGCTTCCCGTCCCGCGACCTATCGCGGGTGCGAATGATTTCAGGCGCCTGATCGTCCGTGACGGGCCCGGCGTGCGTGTCACCTTCTCCCTGGGGGCCGGCGAGGGATCGGGCTTCCTGAGGGCGTGGATTCCCCATCGCGTCATTCTGGAGACGCGCGCTCCGGCCGCGGCCCGTGCCGAAGATAATGCCGGGTCGGCCGAATGGCAGCAGCGATTCAACGATGAAGTGCTGCGTTCGAAGGTTGAGCTCACGGCCACGATCCCCCTCATGAAGATTCCGCTCGGCGCGCTCGCCGGGCTCCGTGAGGGTCAGGTGCTCCCCTTGCATGAAAGCGCGCCGGCCGAAACACGGCTATCCGTACGCAATCGGACCGTCTTCGTCTGCGAGTTCGGCAGGCTCGGCCAGAACTACACCGTCCGCATCAAGCAGCCCTTCGACGAACGGCAGGATGTCATCGAGGGCTTGCTGGCCGCTGAAACCGATCAGCCGGCTTAAAGGAGAAGTGAATGAGCAAAGCGCGCCCCGCCCTGAAACAGAACGAAGACGAGAAGTTGAACGACGCGATAGATCAGATGCGCGGGATTCTACAAGAAGAGGCGAAGGCCAACGCCGCGCAAGGTAACCCGGCGGGCTTCATCATGGATATTCCTGTCGAGGTGCAGATCGTCCTCGGCAGTGCCGAGATGTCGGTCTCGGAATTGATGGCGCTGCAGCGAGGCTCCACCGTATCGCTGAACCGGCGGATCGGCGAACCGGTCGACATCATCGTCAATGGCCGTAGGATTGCGCGCGGAGAGATCACGATCCTTGAGGAAGATCCAAGCCGCTTCGGCGTGCGTCTCACGGAAATCGGCGGGACGAAGGGGGCGGAGTGATCGTGGCGAAACGAAAGGGAGGCATCCGGTGACCGCTCCGGTGAAGCTCACGCAGGCGGAGAAGGCAGCCGCCATCCTTGTCGCCATGGGGAAACCTTCGGCAGGACGCCTCCTCAAATTCTTCAAGCAAGAAGAATTGAAGACATTGATTGAGGCAGCCCGGCGGCTTCGCACCATTCCCCAGGCTGAATTGGAGAGGGTTGTCCAGGAATTTGAGCAGGAGTTCGCCGAGGGCGCGGGGCTTCTGGATTCTGCCGACAGCATGGACAACCTCCTGAACGAATCGCTTCCGCCCGAGGAGGTGAGCTTGCTGATGGGGCGCGGCGAGAAGAGGCCGGCCGGCATGGACGAGATATGGTCCAGGCTTGAAAGGATGGCACCTTCGCGGCTTGCACAGATCCTCGCTCACGAACATCCGCAGACCATAGCAGTCGTGCTCGCTAACCTGGCTCCGGAGGCAGCATCGAAAGTCATCCTTACACTCGACAGATCGCAGCGCGGCGAGGTGCTTCGGCGCATGGCGTCCATGGGGCAGCCCACTGCGGAAGCGCGCGCGCTGATCGAAAGGCGTGTCGCCGAAATCCTGCGCGCAGAAGCCAATGGGAAGGACGTTTCTGCCGGCCATGCGAGGGTCGCGCGGCTCCTGAACGAGCTAGACAAGGCCGAGGCCGACGAGGTTATCCGCGATCTGGAGGCGGTGGGCGCGCCTGACGTTGATGCGATCCGCGCCCGCCTTTTCGCTTTCGAGGAGATCGTCCACCTGCCACAGAAGGCGAGGGTCTCGCTGCTGGATGGCCTCGGCACGGACGTTGTCACACTCGCGCTCCGCGGCGCGCCGGCCAATCTCGTGGAAGCGGTGCTGTCCGCTCTCGGCGCCCGCTCGCGCCGCATGATCGAATCGGAGCTTGCCGCGCCTGCCGATGGCATATCCGCGGAAGCCATCGCCGGCGCGCGCAAGCGCATCGTCGCTACCGCTGTGGAGCTTGCTCAGCAGGGAGTGATCGAACTGCCTTCGGCGCAGAAAGCCGCCGCGTAACATCATGGCCGAAGCGCAGGACAAGGAAAGCAAGACAGAAGAGGCCACGGAAAAGAAGATCCGGGATTCGATCGAGAAAGGGCAGTTGCCGTTTTCGAAGGAAGCACCGGTCCTGGCCTCTTTCCTTGCCGTTCTCGTTTTCGCGATCTTCTTTGCCGAGGACAGCGCTGCGCAGCTTGCGGCGTTTCTTTCCATCTTTATAGAGCGTGCGGATGGCTGGTCGCTCGACACACAGGCAGATGCGATCGCCATCTACCGGATCGTCTTCGTCGAGATCGCCAAAGTGATCGGTATTGTGATGGTGCTGTTGATTGCGGCGGGCGTAGCAGCATCCATCCTGCAGAACACGCCACGGTTCGTGCTCGAACGCATCCAGCCGAAACTCTCCCGCATCTCGCTGACCCAAGGCTGGTCGCGGCTCTTCGGCGTTCGGGGATTTGTCGAGTTCGGCAAGTCTCTCGCAAAGCTCCTTGTGGTGGGCGGTCTTGTCGTTTTCACGCTGCGCTCTGCCGATGCGCGTCTGCTTGCCGGCATGATCACGCATCCTGTCGTATTCACGGTTACGATCCGCGACCTCGCGGTCGAGATACTTGTCGCAATCTCGCTCTTCATGACCGTGGTGGCAGTTGCGGATCTGGTCTGGTCTCGCTTCAGCTGGCGGCAGGACCTGCGCATGACGCGGCAGGAGGTGAAGGACGAGCAGAAGCAGATGGAGGGCGACCCGCTGGTGCGGGCGCGTCTAAGATCGCTTGCTCGCGACCGCGCGCGACGCCGCATGATGACCGCGGTGCCGCAGGCAACGCTGGTGATTGCCAATCCGACCCATTACGCGATCGCCTTGCGCTATCGGCGCGACAAGGATGCGGCGCCAGTCGTCGTCGCGAAGGGGCAGGATCTCATTGCTCTCAGGATTCGCGAGATCGCGAGCATGCACGACATTCCCGTTTTCGAGGAGCCGGCGCTCGCCCGCTCCATGTACAAACAAGTTTCAGTGGATAGCCTCATCCCGCCCGAGTTCTACAAGGCGGTCGCGGAGCTTGTCCGACGCGTCTACAGGGCTGGTGGAGGAACCTCAATGGCAGGGGCGACAGCATGAACCCGCAGTCCCATGCGGCAGAACGCGAGATCATCGTGGCGAGGGCCATGGAAGGTGTGGCCAACGAACTGCGCCTCATCGAGCTTTCCGACTATGTCGCGTTCATCAGGCTGGAGAGCATGGCCAGCATCGCCGATATCGTGGAATCGGCGGCCGAACTCTACTTCATGCCGGGCACTTTGAGGCTCGGCCACGGCTGCGAGGCGCATGTCGGTTGGACGGAGGCGCCACGCATCGTGCTCGACCTCGAACTGAGGCCCCCCGGTGCAACGGTCTATTTCAAGCTCTCCTTAAGCGCATTCCAGGCCGGTGTGGAGGTGAACTACGTCAGCTTCGACACGCCTTCGGAAAATCCCGCCGCCAATTCCGCCTTTCTCGCTGAGGCGCTTGAAGCCGCGAGAATCCGCAAAAGACTCGCGCATCCCACTCATGGACGCGCCTGCTCTTCTGTGCAGGGCTGCGGGCCTTTCCCCGGTGCCGCCCCCTTCGCCA
>Ga0164243_10014756_pt1 | contig 10860 bp, 8 predicted proteins | sample OricompcompostOP_FD_108781 | JGI IMG/M metagenome (GOLD analysis project Ga0164243, IMG submission 108781) | Organic Plus compost microbial communities from Emeryville, California, USA - Original compost - Organic plus compost (OP) | ecosystem: Engineered > Solid waste > Mixed feedstock >...
GGCTGGCCACCATCGATGAGCAGGAGCTGCGGGCGGTAGGCGAAGCGCTTCGGTCGCGTGGACACACCCTCGTCGATCTCGACGTCGGGGTCCGCGTCGAGGCGCGCCAGTCGGCGAGACAGGACCTGGTAGATCGAATCCGTGTCGTCCGACGAACTCGCAATCGAGAACTTGCGGTACTGATCCTTGCGCGGCAGACCATCCTCGAATACGACCATCGAGGCGACGATGCCGGTGCCACCCAGGTGCGAGACGTCGTAGCACTCGATGCGCAGCGGCGCCTCGGCCATGCCGAGCGCCTCCTGGAGCTGCGCGAGCGCGTTGCTTCGCGCGACGAAATCATTCGACCGGCGCGTCGTGTAGAGGATGTGCGCCTGACGCGCGTTCTCGAGCGCGACCTTGGCCAGGTCTGCCTTCTCCCCGCGCTTCGCGACAGCGACCTCGACCTTCCCGCCTCGACGGAGGCCAAGCCATTCGGAGATGAGGCCCTTGTCGGCGGGGAGCACCGGGACATAGACGAGGCGCGGAGGCTCCGACTCGTCGTACGCCGCCTCAAGCGCCGTCGTGACGAGCTCAGGCAGCCCGATGTCGAGCTCCTTGTCGACCATCCACGCCCTCACACCCCTGATGCGCCCACCTCGCACCGTGAACAGCTGGACTGCAGCGCTGAGCTCGTCGTCGGCGATGCCGAAGAAGTCGGCATCGAGATCATCGGCGAGGACGACCGCGTTTCGCTCGAGGGCCCACTGCATCGCCTGCAGCTGGTCCCGGTACTTCGCCGCCGCCTCGTAGTCCTGAGCCCCGGCGGCCGCCACCATCTGCGCGCGGATCTCCTTGATGAAGCGCTGATCGCCGCCGTCCATGAAGCTCGCGAAGTCGAGCGCGATCGCCTTGTGCTCCTCGGGCGTCACGCGGCCGACGCACGGCGCGGCGCACTTGCCGATGTCCCCGAGCAGACACGGCCGTCCGCTGCGCTGCGCGCGCGCATAGACACCATCTGCGCAGCTGCGCATGGGGAATGCCTTCAGCAACGTGTCGACCGTCTCCCTGATCGCCCACGCGCGGGAGTACGGGCCGAAGTACCGCGCATTCTTGATTCCCTTGGTCCTGGTGACCATCACGCGAGGCACTTGATCGCCGAGCGTGATCGCGAGGTAGGGATACGACTTGTCGTCCTTGTACTGGACGTTGAATGGCGGGTCGAACTCCTTGATCCACGTGAACTCGAGCTGGAGCGCCTCGAAATCGGTCGACACGACCGTCCATTCGACGGAGCGTGCAGTGAGGACCATATGCCGCGTGCGGTCGTGGAGCGTCGCGAGCGGCGCGAAGTAGTTGGAGAGGCGATTGCGGAGATTCTTCGCCTTGCCGACGTAGAGGATGCGCCCCCGCTCATCGCGGAAGCGATAGACGCCAGGAGACTGCGGGATCTCCCCCGCCTTCGGTCGCCACGGCAGGTGGTCCGCCACGGCTGCGCCTCAGCTCGCCTTCTTCTTGGCCACCGGCGCTCGTCGCTCCTGTGCCACGTCGAGGATCTCGGCGAGGAATGCCCCGGTGTGGCTCCCCTTCGTCCGCGCGACATCCTCAGGGGTCCCCGTGGCGACCACCGTGCCCCCGCCTGCGCCGCCCTCGGGACCGAGGTCGATGACCCAGTCCGCGGCTGCGATGACATCGAGGTTGTGCTCGATCACGATGACGGTGTTGCCCTTCTCCACGAGACCATCGAGGACCTGGAGCAGCTTGCGGACGTCCTCGAAGTGAAGCCCGGTCGTGGGCTCATCGAGCACGTAGATGCTCCGTCCTGTGGAGCGCTTCTGGAGCTCGGTCGCGAGCTTGACGCGCTGCGCCTCGCCGCCCGAGAGCGTCGTCGCCGACTGCCCGAGTCGGACGTAGCCGAGCCCGACATCGACGAGCGTCTTGAGGTACCGGTGGATGCTCGAGATGGGCTCGAAGAACACCGCCGCCTCATCGATCGGCATATCGAGGACGTCGGCGATCGACTTGCCCTTGTACTTCACCGCGAGCGTCTCGCGGTTGTACCTCGCGCCCTGGCACACCTCGCAGACGACGTAGACGTCCGGGAGGAAGTTCATCTCGATCTTGATCGTGCCGTCGCCGGAGCAGTGCTCGCAGCGGCCGCCCTTGACGTTGAAGCTGAACCGGCCCTGCTTGTACCCACGCGCCTTGGCGTCCGCGGTCTCGGCGAAGAGCGACCGGATCTTGTCGAAGACCCCCGTGTATGTCGCCGGGTTGCTGCGTGGCGTGCGGCCGATGGGCGCCTGGTCGACGTGCACGACCTTGTCGAGCAGCTCGAGGCCGTGCACTGCCGTGTGACGACCTGGGATCTGCCTCGCGCCGTTGAGCTCATTGGCGAGCACCTTGTAGAGGATGTCGTTGACGAGGCTCGACTTGCCCGACCCTGAGACACCCGTGACCGCGGTGAGCACGCCAAGCGGGAAGTCGACGGTCACGTCCTTCAGGTTGTTGGCCCGCGCTCCCTCGACCGTGATCTTGCGCTTCGGGTCGATCGGTCGACGGGCACCCGGCTCGTGCACCTTCCGCCGACCGGCGAGGTAGTCGCCGGTGAGCGAGTGCGGATTCTGCAGGAGTGCCTCGTAGGAGCCGGAATGCACGACCTGACCGCCGTGCTCGCCAGCCCGTGGACCGATGTCGACGATCCAGTCCGCGGTGCGAATCGTGTCCTCGTCGTGCTCGACGACGATGAGCGTGTTCCCGAGCGACTTGAGCTTGACGAGCGTGTCGATGAGCCGCCGATTGTCGCGCTGATGCAGGCCGATCGATGGCTCGTCGAGGACGTAGAGCACCCCGGTGAGGCCCGAGCCGATCTGCGTCGCGAGACGGATGCGCTGCGCCTCCCCACCGGACAGCGTCGCCGCCGCACGCGCGAGATCGAGGTAGCCGAGACCCACCTCAAGGAGGAACTCCAGGCGAAGGCGGATCTCGCGCAGGACCTGCGCCGCGATCTGGGCCTGACGTGCATCGAGCTCGATCGTCTGCATGAACTCGTAGGCGTCGGTCAGACTCAGGAAGCACACGTCGGAGATCGACCGCGAGTTGACCGTCACCGCGAGGACTTCCGGCTTGAGGCGCTGCCCGTGGCACACATCGCAGGGCACCTCCCTGAGGAACTCCGCAAGTCGATCGTGGCCCCACCCGCTCTCCGACTCGAGCCACTTCCGCTCGATGTACGGGATGACGCCCTCGTAGCCGGCGGTGTACTTCATCTCGCGGCCGAAGCGGTTGCGCCACTTCACGACGACCTGGAAGTCCTTGCCGCGGAGGATCGTGTCCTTGACGTCGTCGGGAAGGTCTCGCCAGGGGGTGTCGAGCGAGAAGTCGAGGTCCGAGGCGAGCCCGCCGAGGATGCGCTCGAAGTACTCGAAGAGCTGCTTGCCGCCAGCCGCGGACCACGGCAGGATCACGCCATCCGAGATCGACTTCGACTGGTCGCCGAGCACGAGGTCGATGTCGACGGCCATACGGCTGCCGAGACCAGAGCACTCCGGGCATGCTCCAAACGGCGCATTGAATGAGAAGGTCCGCGGCTCGATCTCCGTGAGCGCGATGGGGTGCCGATTCGGGCACGAGAGCTTTTCGGAGAACGAACGCCAGGCGGCCGGCCCGCTCTCGTCGACGAAGTTGATGCTCACGGTGCCATCGGTGAGCTTCAGCGCCGTCTCGAGCGAGTCCGTGAGGCGCGACAGAATGTCGGGGCCTGCGACGAGCCGGTCGACGACGACGCCGATGTCGTGCTTGTTCTGCTTCTTCAGCGCCGGGGCATCGGCGAGCTGGATGACCTCGCCGTCGACGATCGCCCGGGAGAATCCCTGGGCGGAGAGCTCCTTGAAGAGGTCGACGAACTCCCCCTTCTTCTGGCTGACGACGGGGGCGACGACCTGATACCGCGTGCCCTCGTCGAGCTCCATGAGCGTGTCGGCGATCTGCTGCACCGTCTGGCGCTGGATGGGCTCCCCGCAGATCGGGCAGTGCGGGATGCCGACGCGCGCCCAGAGCAGACGCATGTAGTCATAGATCTCGGTGATCGTGCCGACCGTCGAGCGCGGGTTGCGGTTCGTCGACTTCTGGTCGATCGAGACCGCGGGACTGAGCCCCTCGATGAAATCGACGTCGGGCCGATCGACCTGGCCGAGGAACTGCCGCGCGTAGGCGGAGAGCGATTCGACGTAACGACGCTGCCCCTCGGCGAAGATCGTGTCGAACGCGAGACTCGACTTGCCTGAGCCGCTCAGCCCAGTGAATACGACGAGCGAATCCCGTGGAATATCGAGGTCGACGTCCTTGAGATTATGCACTCGCGCACCCTGGACACTGAGCTTCTGAGACCCTGGGACAGGCGTGATCGACGGCACACGATGAGTGTAGGTCGCACCCCCGACAACGACCTTTGAGCCCCCTGCGGGGGTCAGCGGACGTGACCGGCGGCCTCCATAGCTCGGAGATCCGACTTGAGCTCTCTGAGTTCGTCTCGGAGTCGAGCTGCCAGCTCGAACTTCAACTCCTCCGCGGCAGCAAGCATCTGATCGGTGAGGTCGGCGATCGCCGCCTCCAGCTCCGCGGCGCCTGCTGCGGCGATGCCCTCCCGCCGCAGCTGCGGCGTCGGCGAGCGCTTGCCTCCCTTGTCGCCGCGCGCTCCAAGCAGACGAGCGGTGTCGCTCTCCTCGCGCATGAGCGCGTCAGTGATATCCGCGATCTTCTTGCGCAGCGGCTGCGGATCGATCCCACGCTCGGCGTTGTAGGCCATCTGCTTCTCTCGGCGCCGATTGGTCTCGTCGATCGCATACCGCATGGCCGGCGTGACCTTGTCGGCATACATGTGCACTTCGCCGGAGACGTTTCGCGCGGCGCGCCCGATCGTCTGGATGAGCGAGGTGGCAGAACGGAGGAAGCCCTCCTTGTCCGCGTCGAGAATGGCGACGAGCGAGACCTCTGGCAGGTCGAGGCCCTCTCGCAGCAGGTTGATGCCGACGAGCACGTCGAAGACGCCAGCCCGGAGCTCGGAGAGGAGTTCGACCCGGCGAAGGGTGTCGACGTCCGAGTGGAGGTACTGCACGCGAACTCCATGCTCGGCGAGGAATGCCGTGAGCTCCTCGGCCATGCGCTTGGTGAGCGTCGTGACGAGGACTCGCTCGTCACGCTCGACTCGCTCCCTGATGGACTCGAGCAGGTCGTCGATCTGGCCCTTCGACGGCTTCACGACAACCTTGGGATCGACGAGACCCGTCGGTCGGATCACCTGCTCCACGTATCCATCGGAGAGCTCGAGCTCGTACTGACCGGGCGTCGCGGACAGGTACACCTTCTGCCCGACGCGCTCGAGGAACTCGGAGAACTTCAGCGGTCGGTTGTCCAGCGCACTGGGAAGCCGGAATCCGTGCTCGACGAGCGTCCGCTTGCGCGACGCGTCACCCTCGTACATGGCGCCGATCTGCGGGACCGTGACGTGCGATTCGTCGATGACGATCAGGAAGTCATCTGGGAAGTAGTCGAGGAGCGTGTGCGGCGGCTCGCCCGGCGCACGCCCTTCGATGTGTCTCGAGTAGTTCTCGATGCCGTTGCAGAAGCCGAGCTGCTCGAGCATCTCGAGGTCATACGCCGTGCGCATCTTGAGACGCTGGGCTTCCAGCAGCTTGCCCTGCGCCTCGAGCTCCGCGACCCGCTCCGTCAGCTCTGCCTCGATGGAGCCGATAGCGCGCCGAATGGTCGCCGGGTTCGCGGCGTAGTGGGTGCCGGGGAAGATCGACACCGCCTCCATGCGACTCACGGGCTCGCCCGTGATCGGATGCAGGTAGTGGAGCGCCTCGATCTCGTCGCCGAACATCTCGATCCGAATCGCGAGCTCCTCGTAGACGGGGATGATCTCGATCGTGTCGCCCTTGACGCGGAAGTTCCCACGAACGAACTCGTAGTCGTTGCGGTCGTACTGCATGTCGATGAGGCGGCGGATGAGCACCTCGCGGTCGATGCGCTGTCCCACCTGAAGGGCGAGCATGGCGTCGAGGTAGTCCTCGGCAGCGCCGAGCCCGTAGATGCAGGACACGGTCGACACGACGACGACGTCGCGGCGCGACAGCAGCGCGTTCGTCGTGGAGTGCCGCAGTCGCTCCACCTCGGCGTTGATCGAAGAGTCCTTCTCGATGAAGGTGTCCGTCTGCGGGACGTACGCCTCCGGCTGGTAGTAGTCGTAATAGCTCACGAAGTACTCGACCGCGTTGTCCGGCATGAGCTCTCTGAACTCGTTCGCCAGCTGGGCTGCGAGCGTCTTGTTGTGGCTCAGCACGAGCGTGGGCCGCTGGACGCGCTCGATGAGCCAGGCCGTCGTCGCGCTCTTGCCCGTGCCGGTCGCGCCGAGGAGCACGATGTCGGTCTCGCCCGCATTCACACGTCCCGCGAGCTCCTCGATCGCCGCGGGCTGGTCGCCGCTCGGCATGTACTCGCTGACGACCTTGAACGGTCTGACTGCTCGCGTGGCCTCCATGACTCCACCGTACGTCCGACCCCTGACAAGCGGTCCCGAAGCATTCGTGAGGAATCGGCGGTTGGCTCCTGGTCGCCGGTGTCATCGCGCTCCTGTGGCCTGCGCAGTTCGGTGGGTTCCTCAGCATCACGGCACTGCGCGGCGACGACATGCTCACGGGATACGCCACGAGCGACGTGGTGCTCACCGTTCGGGAGGCTGCGTACGCTGCAGGGGACGTCATCCTCGTCGATGCCTCGAATGCCGCGGGCGATCAGCTCACGCCCGGTGTCGTCACCGGCGCCGACTATGACGACGACCGAATCGTCTACGCGACGAGAGCGGGGGTGGACGCGGCGCCGCCACGGTGGCTGCGGACGCCGTGCTCGGACGCGTGATCCTGCACCTGCCCACCGTCGGCATCGTCTTCAGCCCGGCAGTGCTGCCGTACGTCGTCGGCATGGCGGCCGCGGCACTCGCGATCGTGCTGACGCTGAGCTTCCGCCGCATCGAGGCGCCCGAGGACCCTGGGGCGCTCGCCGCCGAGCAGCACCCGAGCCCGAGCTGATTCCGAGACGATCCGTGCACCGCACCTCGTCGCGATGATTTCCGAACGTCTGGCACAGGTCGGCGTTATGCTCGCCTCTGACACCGAAATGGCTGATGCCGGGGGTGATGAACGAGTGCGCAAGGCCGTCGTGATCGAGGATGACGATGACATCCGAGGTCTGCTCATGGAAGTGCTCCAGCAGGCAGGCTTCGAGGCGATCCCCGCGCGCAATGGCCTGGAGGGCGTCGAGGCGGTCCGTTCCAACGATCCGGTCGTCACGACACTCGACGTCAGCATGCCCGGAATCGACGGCTTCGAGGCCGCGCGACAGATCCGCGAGATCAGCGACACCTACCTCATCATGGTGACCGCCCGCGCGGAGGAGATCGAGATCCTGCAGGGGCTCCAGGCAGGCACTGACGACTACGTGACGAAGCCCTTCCGTCCACGTGAGCTCCGTGCGCGCATCGAAGCCATGTTGCGGAGACCCGCTCAGGCCAGGTCGAGCCGACGCCGCAATCCGCGCCGCCGCAGGTGCCCGACGAAGCCAGCGCCGCGTGGATCGAGATCGACGGACTCCGGATCGCGCCGCACCTGCGCATCGTCGAGGTCGACGGGCAGACGCTCGACCTCACGCGGAGCGAGTTCGACATCCTCTTCGAGCTCGCGAGCGCACAGCGGCGAGTCGTCACGAAAGCGGAGCTCGCGCTCGCGGTCCGAGGCGAGCGGGGCTTCGGCGGCTTCGTGAGCGAGCAGGATGAGCGCGCCATCGAGGTCCATATGGCCAACCTCCGCCGCAAGCTCGGCGACTCCGTGAGCGCCCCGCGCTGGATCGAGACCGTCCGGGGCGTCGGGTACCGCACGACCGTGCGATGAGGCATCCCTAGACGGTCGAGTCGAGGTCCCCGAGCGGGATGTGGACCGTGAAGGTGGATCCGACACCCTCGGTGCTCTCGACCGAGATGTCCCCGCCGTGCGCCCGCGCGATGTCCTTGCTGATCCACAGCCCCAGCCCGTAGCCATGCTGCGTGCCACCTCGCACGGCCTGTGAGCGGAAGAACTGATCGAAGACCATGCCGAGCTCCGCAGCCGGAATGCCCCGGCCATCGTCGCGCACGACGATGCGGACACTCTCCCGATCGCTGCGGCACGCGACCTCGACGTGTCCGCCGGGTCTGCCGTACTTGATCGCATTCGAGATGAGGTTGTCGACGATCTGGCGCAGGCGCTTCGGGTCGACGAAGGCCTCGACATCGCGCACGCCCGAATCATCGATCGTGATCCCGACCGCGATCCCTCGTGAGCGCAGGTCGTCGACGGTCGAGCGCACGAGCTCGCCGACATCGACACGCTGGCGCTCGATCTTCAGCTGCACGCCAGTCCGTGTCCGCGTGCTCTCGGAGAGGATGTCGGTCACCAGCTGGAGGAGTCGGTCGGCGTTCCTCGCCGCGATGTCGAGGTTCCTCGCCGCCGATTGGGGCAGCTCCGCGGCGTCGCGCGCGAACTCGATGTAGCCGACGATCGACGTGAGGGGCGTGCGGAGCTCGTGCGATACCGCCGCGACGAGATCCTCGCGTGCGCGAAGCGCGAGCTCCTGCGCGGTGACGTCATGGGTCACGAGCACGGTGCCGCTCGCGTCGAGCGCACGCGAGCTCATCGAGAAGACGCGCCGCGCCTCGCCAGGCGCTCCGTACCAGACGAGCTCCCGCTCGAACGCGATACCCGCCTTCGCCTTCGAGATCGGGTCGGAACCATCGAGAAGCTCGGTGACGCCGTCATCGGCGTAGACCCTGCGCGAACCGAGGCGCACGAGTCGCCCCTGCTCGTCGAAGGCGCGATTGCGGCGCACCTCCCGACCATCGGTGTCGTAGAGCACCACGCCGAAATCGACCGCATCGAGCAGGCTGCCGAGCACATTCTCCTGCTGCTCGGCTCGATCGAGAGCGTCCCGGAGTGATGCCGACTGCCGGGCCAGCAGTGCGGTCTGGCGTCCCCCTCTCGAAGCCACCATCGCGGTCACGACCGCAGCACCCGTCATCGTGAGCGGGAGGAGCAGCACGGACGCAGCGGTCGGGCTCACGACGCTCAACGCGACAAATGACACGTAGACGCCGCACACGCTCGCGGCCGAGGCGAACGCTCCGACCCAGCCGAACGACCAGGAGGCCCAGATGACCGGGAAGATCCACAGCACGGCGAAGCCCCAGTTCGGGGTCGACTGGCGGATCAGCGCGATCGCAAGGATGTCCATCGCAGGCAGAAATGCGGACCACCAGACCGGAATGCGATCCCACGGCACGACGGCCGCGACGACGGTCGCGATCGCGAGGACCGCGAGACCGACGATGAGCTGGGGACTCAGCTGAAACGCATTCCCCCACAGCTCGACGAGGACGCCGAGAACTGCGACCAGCGCGATGAGCGGCTGGACGATGACGATCAGTCGGCGCTGGCTCAGTGCGCTCCGCACCGGCGAGGGCGCGCGCCGCCGCGTGTCAGCCATGGACGCTTGCCCAGAACTCGTCGACGGCCGCCAATGTGTCCTCGATCGCTCCGGAGTTGTCGATGAGGTCGGTGGCGATCGCACGCCGCTCGGCGTCGGTCGCCTGGGATGCGACGCGCGAGCGAGCCTCAGCCTCGGTCATGCCGCGATTCTCGACCATGCGCTCGATGCGCACGTCTGTGGGCGCCTCCACCACGAGCACACGCTCGAAATCCTCGGTGCGCTGCTCCCAGGTCTCGGCGAGGAGCGGGATGTCGTACACGATCGTCGCGCTCGGGTCCGCCGCGATCGCGGACGCGACCGCCTCAGCGGCCAGCCGCCGCACCTCTGGGTGCACGATCGCGTTGAGCGCCGCGAGTCGCTCCGGGTGGCCGAAGACGAGCCGGCCGAGCGATCGACGGTCCAGCTCGCCATCAGCCGTGAGGATCTCTGGACCGAACTCCTCGACGATTCGCGCGAGCCCCGGGGAGCCGGGCGCGACCGCGTCTCGAGCGAGAACGTCAGCGTCGATCACGACAGCACCGAGCTCCGCGAGGCGAGTCGACACGAGCGACTTCCCCGACGCGATCCCGCCAGTGAGCCCGATGAGGTGCACGCGGTCAGCCTACGGCTCTCGGTGCTACCGTCGCCGCTATGGATGTGGCGCTCCAGGTGCTCACGGGATTCGGGCTCTCCGTGAGCGCCGGCCTCAATGCGTACATCCCCCTCCTCGCGCTCGGGATCGCAGGCCGCTTCCTGCCCGGTTTCGCGCTGCCGACCGGCTGGGACTGGCTCGCGAACGACTGGGTCATGATCATCATCGCCGTCCTGCTGGCCCTCGAGATCGTCGCCGACAAGGTCCCCATCGTCGACTCGATCAACGATGTCGTGCAGACCGTCGTGCGACCGGCCGCGGGCGGCATCGCCTTCGGCAGCGGCTCCGCATCGACGACGACGATCGTGCAGGACCCCGCCGCATTCTTCGCATCGAATGCCTGGGTGCCCGTCGCCATCGGCGCCGCGGTCGCGCTCGGCATCCATCTCCTCAAGGCGAGCGTTCGCCCGATCCTCAACGGCATCACCGCTGGCATCGCCGCCCCTGTCGTCAGCATCGCCGAGGACGTCGGAGCGGTGCTGATGACCGTGGCCGCCATCCTCATCCCGGTGCTCGTCGTGCTCGGCCTCGGCGCCCTCGTCTGGGCATTCATCGCCATCCGACGCCGAGCGAGGCGGAGGGCCGTCGCGAAAGCGGCAGCCGCCGGGACCTAGAAGTCCAAGCCGCCGAAGTCTCCGAAGCCGCCGAAGTCTCCGCCGGTCACATCGAACAGGCCA
>Ga0164243_10014758_pt1 | contig 10860 bp, 7 predicted proteins | sample OricompcompostOP_FD_108781 | JGI IMG/M metagenome (GOLD analysis project Ga0164243, IMG submission 108781) | Organic Plus compost microbial communities from Emeryville, California, USA - Original compost - Organic plus compost (OP) | ecosystem: Engineered > Solid waste > Mixed feedstock >...
AGCCTGGCTCCCGGCTTCACCGTGATGCGCTTTACCTGATGGTGCGGGCCCGTATCGATGGAATCATAGTCCCCCCAGGGCCGGTAAACGCGGCGGTGGTTCACATGCTCGCAGCGCGCCTGCCGGTCAAGCTCATCCACCACCAGCCGAACATCCTCGACATGATCGCGATGGGCGACGAGAACCGCATCGGCCGTCTCGACGATGACAAGGTCCTTTACGCCCAGGGTCGCCACCAGCCGCTTGCCGGCATCGACGAGCGTGTTCCTTGTCGAGACCGCCACCACGTCGCCTTTCAGCACATTGCCGTTGCCGTCCTTGTGCCTGACCTTCCACAGGGCCGACCACGAGCCGACATCGCTCCATCCCGCATCCAGCGCAACGACCGCGGCCTTCGTGGTCTTCTCCATCACGGCATAGTCGATGGAATCCTTCGGGCAGGCCCTGAAGGCATCCTTGCCGATGCGCAGAAAGTGCATGTCGGCCTCTCGGGCCTCGAACGCCTTGCGGCATGCGGCAAGGATTTTCGGCGCGTGGCGGCCCAGTTCGTCGAGATAGATGCTGGCGCGGAACAGGAACATGCCGCTGTTCCAGTAATAGCCGCCGGAGGCGAGATGGGCCTTGGCGGTTTCCATGTCCGGCTTCTCCTCGAACCGGTCGACGGCGAAACCTTCCTTCAAGGGCTCGCCCCGCCTGATATAGCCGTATCTCGTCGCCGGCCGATCCGGCACCGTGCCGAAGGTCACCAGCATACCCTCCTCCGCCAGGCGGGCTGCCTTGCCGACGCTTTGGTGAAAGCTTTCCACATTCTCGATCAGGTGATCGGCCGCCAGTACCAGCAACAGCGGATCCTGTCCTGCTTCCGTTGCCTGCAAGGCGGCCAGCGCCACGGCAGGCGCGGTGTTGCGACCAAAGGGCTCGAGAAGGATCGTCGACTCCTCCTGCCCGACCAGCCTCAACTGCTCGGCCGCCAGAAACCGGTGCTCCTCGTTGCAAACGACCAGCGGCGGCAGGCAATCAAGGCCCTCGAGCCTCAGTACCGTCTCCTGCAGCATGGTCCTTTCCCCGACAAGCGCGCAGAACTGCTTCGGGTAGAGCTGGCGCGACAAGGGCCACAGTCTCGTGCCCGAGCCGCCCGCCATGATCACCGGCCGGAACATCTCGCCCTCCGCTCACTTTCGCCCAGGCAACGGCATAGTGCGCAACCCTGAAACTGGGGTAAATCAGGAGCGGCTCAAGGACAACGCTGCCCGTTCATTCGCCGAACAGCTTGCCACAGGGCAGAACGGCCCCGCCTTCAAGGCCGATGCTCACCCAGCCTGCAACGACCCTCGGCAACGCGACCTGGCCTTCGCCGCCGGCCGTGAGATTGATCGCCATGTCGCTCTGCTCATAGGCGAGAGGGGAGCGCGTCAACTGCATTTCGAAATAGACCCAGCCGTCGGAAGGCTCGACAATCACGCCCGCCGTTCCCATTGCGACCGGCAGGCCGTCCCTTGTCAGGCGGTTGATCGCGCCATTCATCGGACGCAAGGCGAGCTTTCCCGAGGAGCAACGCGCAAGGAAACCTGTCGTGTATCGGGCCGGCCGGGGATTGGAGTTACCGATGGTGGCTCGAAAGAATGTATCGGACCCGATCGAGTAGGGCGACGCCGTTCCCTCCCCCGCCACGACATTCATGTACCAGAATTCCGGGCCGTATCGCAGGCCGGCCGGGCCGTAGACCTTCTGGATCAACTCGTCGATCACAGGGTCCAGCGCCCCGGCGGCCCCGCCATAGGTGGTGTTGTTGTGGATGAACTTCGCCGGGAAGCTCAAGGCAGAACCGTTGAAGGCATTGAGATAACCCGGCAATGCTGCCGAACTCGAGGTGAGGTTCGCCTGGCTGGAGGCGCTGAAGCGCCCGCTGTCGGGCAGCAGATTGAGAAAGAGGCTCTTGTCAAGCGCGAGGCCTGCGGAGGGCAGTTCCACCGCGCCGTCCTGCTTGCGCGCGACGAGCACATCGTGCCAGCTGCCGCCGTCCGGCGAAACCTTCACATGCCAGTCGTCATCGCCGGTCAGGCCGAATTCGGCACGGCCCGAGAACCCGGTCTGGAACAATATGCTCGCCGTATCCTCCGGCGCGTTCTTGTTGATCTTGAGCCGATGGCTGTCACCCGAATGGCTGAAAAGACTGGCCGGGCTGGAGACAGCCAGCCTGTTGGCGGCGTCGGCGCTCGCATTGACCCCCAGCAGTTCGATATTCTGCAAGGCGTCAATGGCGGCGGCGATCCCCTCGGCGACCGGAGCCCAGCCCCCTTCGCGGCAAATGATCAACTGTGCCTCGTCCTCCACCCATGCGAGCCAGCCCTGACGCGGTTCATGGAAAATCCAGGTGCCGTCCACGAAATGGGCGACCTGCCCTTCCCTGCCCGCCCATGCGCCGGCCGCGGGACCGGCAACGATGTGCCGTTCGCCTTTCGAGGGTTGCTGCGGAGCTTCGGCAAGCACGCGTGACCGCACCGAAAGCTGCACGAGGCCGTCCAGGCGCCGCAAGGCCTCGTTGTGGGTAACGTGTTTCTGCGCCTGCGACGGCAGGATATAGGGAAGTGCCAGATTTTCGGTTTCGTTCACGGTGCGGTGTCCTTCTGCGCAATTTTCCTCACGCGAAGGATAACCGAGCGTGTCGGGGCGGGGATAAAATCAGCCGTTTCGTCCGAAGCGGTCGCCATCTCGCGGACCTGTGCGGCCGTTATCGGCGCTGGTCGCCTTGGGCTGCCAATGCAGGCTTGCTGTTTCCCGTCATATTGTCGCCTGCAGGATTCTGCTATGAACTTAAGTAGATAGAATTATTTACTCTTTGCAGGTCCACTCAATCTGGCCATGATAGGCGCTCAGGATATATGCACTCAAGCTGAATTGCTGCCTTCGCACATGGTTGGAATGCGCGGATGAAAAATGACAAGCTCCGGGTTCGCCTGCTGCGAGGTGCAGCGGTTATCCACGACCTGGCGGCGTCCCTGGTGGCGTTCGTGGCTGCGAATGTCATTGTTTTCGGTCCTTCCAGAATTGCTGCCGTGCCCGGCTTCGAGGAGAAGGCCGCCGCCTTTGTCGGCATAAGCGCCGTCTGCCTTTTCCTCGCCAGGATCAATCGCGGCTCGTGGCGCTATGCCTCCATCCCCGACCTCACCGCCATCGTGAAAGCCGCCACCCTGGCCGTCGTCATCTTCACCATCGGCAATTTCATGCTGAGCCGTGCCGAGAACGTCTCCCGCCTGGGGATGGCCGTCACGTGGATATTCATGATCTTCGGGCTGGGCTGGACGCGGCTGGTGTTCCGGTTCGTGCGCGACAACACCCACTACCTCAATTTCTCGCAGGCCGATACCCGCAAGCTCGTCCTGCTCTATCCCTATTCGGATACGACCGACGCCTATATCCGCGCCGTGCGGCGACTCAAGACGCCGGAAATTCTCGTCGTAGGGATCATAGATCCGCGCGAAAACTACAAGGGCCGTGAGGTGCAGGGGCGCCGCGTCCTCGGTTCCCTCGCCGAACTCGAGGAGATCGTCGAGTATCATCGCAGGAAGGGCCGCGAGATAGACGAACTGGTCGTGACCGATCCCAACATCGCCGGCGCGCGCATGACGGCGATCCTGGAAGCGTGCAGCAGTGCCGAGATCGACATTTCCAAACTGCCGAATCCTCTCGGCCTCCCGAACGAACGTGATGCCGACATATTGCTTCCCAAGCCCGTAAAGCTGGAAGACCTGCTCGGACGTTCGGAAATCCAGATTGATACGGCCCGGATCGCCGCCCTCATCAACGATCGCTCAGTGCTGATCTCCGGGGCGGGTGGCTCGATCGGCTCGGAACTCTGCCGGCAGATCGCCTCTTTCGGCCCGCGTCGGCTGATTCTGGCCGAGCTGTCGGAGTTCAACCTCTATCGGATCGAGGGCGAGCTGACGGAGAAATATCCGGGTCTGGAGATCCAGGCTCATGTCGTGGACGTGCGCGACCAGAACCGGGTCTCCTCGCTTTTCAAGACCTGCAAGCCGGACGTGGTTTTCCACGCGGCGGCGCTCAAGCATGTGCCGATCGTGGAGGCCAATCCTGTCGAAGCGGTCAAGACCAACCTGCTCGGCACCGTGAACATGGCCGAAAACAGTCTCGCTTCGGGCGCGGCTATCTTCATCCAGATATCGACGGACAAAGCCGTCAATCCAACCAATATCATGGGAGCGACGAAGCGCGCCGCCGAGGCCTATTGTCAGGCGCTCGATCTTGCCGGAGCCAAGACGCGCTTCGGCACGGTCCGCTTCGGCAATGTCCTGGGCTCCAGTGGCTCCGTGGTGCCACGCTTCCGCGAGCAGATCGCCCGGGGCGGCCCGGTGACGGTCACCCATCCCGACATCACGCGCTATTTCATGACTATTCCAGAAGCGGTCCGCCTCGTGCTCCAGGCGTCATCGCTCGGGCTGCGCCAGAATGCGGACCGCGGCAAGATCCTGGTCCTCGACATGGGCGAACCGGTGAAGATCATCGACCTGGCGCGGCGCATGATACAATTGGCAGGCTACAAGCCCGATATCGACATACCGATCGAAATCACCGGTCTGCGGCCGGGCGAGAAGCTCCACGAGGAGCTTGTTGCCGATGTCGAGCAGACCGACGTCAGGACGGAAAAGGGCTTCATCCATGCCTCCGCGCGGGTGAGCGACAAGCTGCTGCTTTCGCGTTCAGTGGCCGAAATCGCCAAGGCCTGCGCCGCGGAGGATCGCGATCAGGTCATCCAGCTGCTGAAACATATGGTCCCGACATACAAGCCGGCGGCAGGCCGGCCGCATGATGCCGATCTGCCCGGCGAATTCGATGCCGGCGAAAAGGCGGGGCAGGAAGGCTGACCCTAGCTCAAGCGGCGCGCAAAGTGTTCATATGTCACCTGCCAGGGGTCGCTCTCTGAAGAGCTTTCCTCTCCGATCCAATGGAAGCTGTCGGCGGTGATCTCGGTGAAACGCCATCGAGTTTTCAGGCCGCGCGAATCCTCACCGATCTGGACAATGTCCTTACCCTCGGCCCGCCCGATCTGGCGCGAGTAATCCTGATTGAGCGGATCAGCCCAGATAATGTGCCAGCCGTCGATTCCAGGATCGAAGATGCGCAAAGTCGTGCCATACATGCTGGACGGCGCGGGGCGCCTTGGCCTGATCCAGATGTCCTGAATCGCGCGACCTTCGAGTACCCAGCCGAAATGGATTTCGCCGGTCCATTTCTGGATTGTGCCGTCGCCAGCATGGCGAGCCGTATCCGTTTCCCAGCTACCGATCAGCCACCCATACAGGTCCATGTCTTTCCTTCGGTCAGCCGAAGGACCTTCGGCCCCGAGAGCGGCTAGAAATGGAGAGATAGTCACGGTCGCAAAAGCCTTTGGTTTCCTGCCCGTCATGGCAGTGAAATGTCGCACAGCCCTGCTGACAGCCTGCTGTCAGCAGGTGCGCGCGCGTGTAGATCAACCTACTGAAAATAGTGAAAAGAAAGTGTGGCTGGGGCGCCAGGATTCGAACCTGGGAATGGCGGTACCAAAAACCGCTGCCTTACCGCTTGGCTACGCCCCAATCCGCCGCGCCGGGCGCGGCTTCGGACGCCGCGTCCTATAAAGTCTCCTGCCCGCGCGCGCAATGGGCAAGAGCATTCCGGCGTGGGACGACCGCACGATTTTGCGCGAATCGCCGTCCTTCCTGCATATATCCGATCACTCATATGACCGTCGCAAACGCTCTTTCCTGCGTTGACCTTCGCCCATCTTCGGTCAACAAGCGATCTTAGAAGCCGCTCGGACATCAACAGGCAAGCCGTTCCCGTCATGGTCATGAGTTGCGATCGGACGGACCGGCTTGGAAGCCATGGCGAATTGAATTCCGTGGACAATCATATTTTGCAGCCAACTTCGAGGCAGGGAAAGGTCCCCGCAATCTTCGATACCGGCAGCCGTTTTCGCCGCCTGCGCTCCGATTGGCCGATGGAGCGCACTGACCGATATTTCGCGAAAGCTTTCTTTGCGCTTCCTTGCATCGCCGGCTCGACCGTCAGTTTTCTTCTCGTCGCGGCTTATTTCTGGTCGATCGTCCGGACCGTTCGCGGCGAGTTGCGCGTCAGGCTGCCGGTTCCGCTGATCATCTGTTGCGGCGCCTTCTGCTTCTATTTTCTCGTCACGTCCGTTTCGGCCCTTGCCCGTGGTCTGGATTGGCCAGCCTGGAAGATCGTCTTCGAAACCCTGCCTTTCGTGCTTATCGCCTTTGTCGCGCTGCGCATACGGACCACTCCCGGCGCCAATCTGATTGATCCGATCGTCCTGGGCTCGGCGGTAGGAGCCATGCTCGGTGCCGTTGTCGGGCTGGCGGAAGGCTATCTGCTGCAGACCTCACGCGCCGAGGGCGGTGCGGGCAATTCGGGCATATTTGCCGTCATCGCTCTCCTGCTGTCGTTCCTGTCACTGACGGGGCTTCTCCGGGAAGGACAGCGTTCCCCCCTGCTCCCGATCCTCGGCTTTGTCGGAGGAATGATCGCGCTTAAGGCGTCGGGATCACGCCTCCTCGTCGCCTATGTTCCGGTCCTCGGGCTGATCTTTCTCTACGCCTACGGCAGGATATGCCGGCCGAGCAGGCGCACCTGGGCCATCATCGCCGCCGCCGCGCTGCTCGGGCTGATCATGGCCGCGTTCCTGTTCGACCGGCAGTTGACATCGATCCTGCGCGAGTTAAGCACACTCAACAATCAGGTCGACAGTTCTTCCGGCAAGCGGCTCCTGATGTACAAGGCGGCCCTGGCGGCATTCCTGCAACAGCCGTTCCTGGGCTACGGTCCGCAGAACCTGATGGCGGCCATCCACCCTTATCTTCCGCCGGAATCGGCCGATCTCATCCATTTCAGCCACCTCCACAATATCTTCCTCGACCATGCCATCGGCTCGGGCCTCTTTGGCGTGGCAGCATTTCTTCTGGTGTTCATTTGCCCCCTCTGGTGCGCTTTCCGGATGGAGCCCTCGAGAGAAACCGAAATTCTCCGTTACATGCTCACGATCGTGCTGGCCGTCTTCTTCCTCAACGGGCTGACGAACATCACCTTCAGCCATGACATCATTCTCGCCGTCTACCTGTATTCCGTCACGGCGATCCTGTGTTCGGGGCGGTACGAAGGTTCAGAGACAGGGCTGCCGGAAAGAAACAGGGCGGTCACAGCTCTCCCAGAAACTCCTCCCACCGCCTGACATAGGCTTCTGCAGAGAAGCTCGAGGCAAAATAATCCCCTGCCCTGCGCTTCAGCGCGGCGACGTCTGCCGGCGACTGCGAAAGCGCTTCGAGACGACGGACGGCATCGTGGATCCCATTCGCATCGAAGGCGATGCCGAGGCCGTTCTCCTCGATCTCGCGGGCAATGGAACTGCCACGGGCGATGAGACACAGCAAAGGCAGGCCCATGCCGAGATAGGTGACGATCTTGCTCGGATAGGCGAACCGCGCGCTTGCGTCATCCAGTGAGACAAGACCGAAATCCGCCCGTTCGAGCAATGGCTGGAGTTCCGCGAAAGGCATGGTGTCCAGAAAGCGCACACGCCCGGAATCGAGGCCCGAAAGCGCACCCATGAGCCATTGACGGCGCACGCCGTCGCCCACGAACAGGAATTCGATATTCGGGATCGCCGATACCGCCGCGATCACAAACGGGGCCACAACGTCCAGAGCCTGGAACGCTCCCATATTGCCCGCATAAATGACCTGCAATCTGCCGTCGGAACGCGCAGCGGCCTTGTCCGGCGCGACGGAAGTCGGCTCCAACGATGAAAGCGACAGGTTGTTTATGGCCACGGTACGGCTTTCTGGCGCGCCGCGGCCAACTAGTATCTGCCGCATGTCTTCGGACAGCGTGACCACGCCATGCACCAATTGCAGCGTGAGCTTTGCCAGCATGCCGCCGCCGATCCGATAAAACGGCCGCACTGCCGGGGACAGTTTTGGGGCGGTTATGTCCGGGTGAATGTCCTGCACGTGGTAGAGAATGCGTGTTCCCGCCACTCGGCCTGCAAGAGCGGCGCAGAACGCGGTCATGAGCGGCGGAAAGCTGCCGACCGTTGCGACATCGGGGCGCGCCCTCACAATATGGTGGGCCAGGGCGACCGTATACCGGATCGCGGAGCGCAACTTGCCGGCAAGTCCCTGGCCCGGCTCGATCGCCACCCGGGCAACGGAAATTCCAAGCGTGCCGAGCCGGCGATCCGCCTCCTCGGCCGCCTGCCGCTGTGCGGGATCGAGCGAGGTGAAGACAGAAACTTCATAACCTTTTTCCGCAAAGGCCATGGCCATGAATTCCAGCATCTTCCCGTAGGGCTTCGGGGAAGGCGGAAAATAGATGTGCGAGAAGAGAAGCCGCCGCTTGCCGGGCATCGGCTATTCCCGCCCTCGGGAACGGACGACGGAAACGGCGATGGCACAAACCGTACGGAGGATCAGGCCGATATCCCTCAGCACCGACTGCTCGTCGATATAGCGGATGTCGGCCTGCAGCTTTTCCCGCAATATGCCGGAGACATAGGAGCCGGTGACGTCTTCGTTCCGCACGGCCTCGCGGAAGCGGCGCATATAGAGAAGCGTGCCGGGGCTGGTGATCCCCGGGCGGACGGCAAGCGATTTCATCATCTCGGCGTCGTAGTGCTTCTCGACGATCCCTGGATCCTCGGGGCGCGGCCCCACCAGAGACATGTCGCCCTTGAGGATGTTCACCAGTTGCGGAAGCTCATCGATCTTGGTGCCGCGCAAAAAGCGGCCAAACGGGAAAATCCTGTCATCATTGGGCGCGGTAATGGGCGATCCCTTGTGGCTGTCGGGGCGCATCGTGCGGAACTTGAACATCTTGAACGGCCTGCCGCCGCGTCCGACCCGCATCGCCAGATAGAATACCGGACCGGGAGAGGTGAGCCGTATGCCTGTCGCCGCAGCGAGCAGAAGGGGTGAAACCAGCACAAGCAGGACTGCTGCCACAGCGATGTCGAGCAGCCGCTTCAACAGGGCATTCACTCCCTGATCCGCGCCATCATGCGGAATATGGCGCACTGTCGCGTTCAAGAGAGCACCTGCCTCAGCGACGAGCACACGAAATCGATCTCTCCATCCGTCATGCCGGCATGGATCGGCAGGGAGATAGCGCGCGCGAAAACCCGTTCGGCATTCGGAAAATGCTGGGCGTGAAGATTGTAGCGCTCGCGCCAGTAGGTCATGCGGTGCAGCGGGCGGTAATGAACCGAGCAGACGATGCCGCGGCGGCCCAGTTCGGCGAAGACCGCATCCCGATCCAGCGGGGCCTCGGGCCGGACCTTGACGATGAACAGATGCCAGGAATGGGTCTCCCCATCTGGTGCTTCCGCAGGCAGATCGATCGGCAAACCGTCCAGTTGCTCACGGTACCGCGCCGCCACGCGCATGCGGCCAGAATGGAACTCGCCTACCTTCCGCAACTGATGGATTCCGATCGCCGAGGCGATGTCCGTCAGATTGTATTTGTATCCGGGGGCCACCACGTCATAGACCCATCGCCCGGTCGCGAAACGGTCGAAGGCGTCGCGGTCGATGCCGTGCTGGCGCATGATCTTTGCACGCGCGGCGATCTCCGGGTCCGCCGTCACCAGCATGCCGCCTTCGCCGGTGGTGATGGTCTTGTTCGCATAGAAGCTGAATATGGTCGCCGTCGTCGGCTGTTTTCCGACCAGCACCCCGCCGGAAGTGGCGGGAAGGCTGTGGGCCGCATCCTCGATGATCATCAGCCCGTTCTCGGCCGCAAGGTCGATCAGCGGCTGCATATCGCAGGCCATGCCGCCGAAATGGACGGGCATGATGGCCCTGGTTCTTTCTGTCAGAGCAGGCGCCACGTGATACGCCGTCACACAGAGCGTGTCGTAATCGCAATCGACGAATACGGGATCGGCCCCCAGATAGCGCACGACCTCGGCCGTGGCGGTGAAGGTGTAGGATGGAACGATCACCTCGTCGCCCGGCCCTATGCCGGCCGCTTCGAGTGCAAGATGCAGGCCGGAAGTGGCGGAATTCACTGCGATCGCTTCGACGCCGCCCCCGAGATAGGCGGCGAAATCCTGCTCGAAGCGCTTCGTTTTGGCTCCCGTGGTCAGCCAACCGTTGCGCAGGGAGTCCACGACTTCGGCAATTTCCTCCTCCCCGATCTGCGGGCGAAAAAAGCTGACCTCCATCTTGCCCTCGTCAGATATATCGGTAGCGGCGAAGCATGTCGCCCGCGATCCGCCATATGGTTGCGATCTCGTCCTCCGAAAGCCGGTCGCGCCATTTTTGCATATTGCTGCGATCGGCCTGTTCGGCGAATCGCCGGTGAATGGCCTCTCGCCGATCAATCTGCAGGAAATCGCATAGCCGATCGATTTCCACCACATCCCCCATCAGGTCCTCATAGCGGACCGTATATACACGTTCCTGGGCGACTCGCTTCAGATCAAGCGTCGCCCGCGAGACGGATTGCTCCCACTGCCTGGACACAATATCCAGCAGAGGGAGTTTTTCTATGTCACAAAAGATTCCCGGATAGCGTGGCCCCCAGACTTCCCCGCCGGACCGGCCGCGCAGGCGGCCCCGTACCTGATTGAGGCCGAACCATACAGCATAACCCAGGCTTGACCACGGCAAATCGACAAGCTTGCGCCGCAATCCTTGCGAATCCGGCGGCGCCTGCCACATCCGCATCGCCGATTCCACGACGGCACGACCGTCGCGCACCAGATGAATGAAAACCGCGTCGGGCAGAACCGCGTCGACATAGGGAACGCGCAGGGTGTTGCTTACCGTTTTCTCGAGCAGACGCCTG
>Ga0164243_10014760_pt1 | contig 10859 bp, 9 predicted proteins | sample OricompcompostOP_FD_108781 | JGI IMG/M metagenome (GOLD analysis project Ga0164243, IMG submission 108781) | Organic Plus compost microbial communities from Emeryville, California, USA - Original compost - Organic plus compost (OP) | ecosystem: Engineered > Solid waste > Mixed feedstock >...
ACCGTCGAGCACCAGCGACATCAGCAGCGCCAGCTCCGGCACCTCCGCCGGCGCGCCGGTGGAGACCGCGACCCCGAACGGGTCCAGCGGCGCGCGGCGCGGCCCCTCGGCGCGCACCGCGTACGGCGCCGAACCGTCCAGTGGCACCGCGACGGCCCGTGGGAACAGGTCCGCGTGCTCCAGGTGACCGGCCGGCCGGTCGACGACGTAGCAGGCGTCCAGCTCGCCACGCAGGCCGGCGGGCACCGCCAGCACGCGGGCCAGCGGCCACGGAGCGACGACCTCGCCGGCCGCCCGCACGGCGAGAACCGCGGCCGCCGACTCCTCCTGCGCGCCGAAGGGGTCGAGGTCGAGCACGCCGATCGACGCCAGCGCGGGCCGCAGGACGTCGGCGCGCAGCCGCGGCTTGTCCTCGGCCGCCCGGGCAAGGTCGACCCCGCCCAGCTCGGCCAGGACGTCCCGCACGGTCGACTGCAGGGCCAGCGCCTCGTCGGGCCAGGTGCGCTTCACTGGGCCTCCTCGCTCATCAGCGACCGGGCGACGAGCATGCGCTGGATCTCGATGGTCCCGGACGCGATCGTCGCGGACCGGGCGTACCGGTAGACGTCCTCGGTGTGCGGCAGGATGCCGGTGCCGGAGCCCGGCGCGATGCCCGGCGGGCCCAGCACGTCGAGCGCGAGGTCGGCGACCTCCTGATCGAGCTGGATCGAGGAGGTGCGCGCGCCGGACGCCTCACGGTCGGTGAGCGCGCCGGCCTCGCGCAGCGCGATGGCGCGGTAGTTGAGCAGCCGCGTCGTCCGCGCGTGCACCAGTGCCCGGACGAACGCGACGCCCGCGGCGCCGTGCGCCGTCTCGTCGGCGGTGCCGAGTTCGGCCAGGATGCGCTCGTCGCGGGCGTAGCGCGGGATGCCGATGCGCTCGTGTCCCAGGACGAACTTGATGACGTCCCAGCCCCGGTCGACGGTGCCGAGCACGTCGGCCGGGGTCACCCGGACGTCGTCGAAGAAGACCTCGTTGAGGTGCTGCGGACCCATGATGGACGCGATCGGGCGGACGCTCACCCCGCCGCGGTCCATCGGCAGCAGGAAGATCGTGATGCCGTGGTTCTTGGACCGCTCGTCCCGCGTGGTCCGGGCGGCGAGGAAGCACCAGTCGGCGATCGTGGCGTACGACGTCCAGATCTTCTGCCCGCGCACGGTCCAGCCGCCGGCGTCGGCGGTGGCGGCCAGCGAGAGCGCGCCGAGGTCGCTGCCGGCCTCCGGCTCGCTGAACCCCTGGCACCAGATGACCTCGCCCCGGCCGATGCGCGGCAGGTGGGTCGATCGCTGCTCCGCGGTGCCGAAGGCCATGATGGACGGTCCGACCCAGCTGAGGCCCATGTACTGCGGGCCCCGGGGCTCCAGGTGGGCCCACATCTCCTCGCGGACGACCGCCTGTTCCCACAGCGTCGCGCCGGAGCCGCCGTACTCCGGCGGCCAGTCGATCGTCAGGAGCCCTTCCGCGGACAGCCGGTCGAGCACGCGCCGGCTGACCGCGCGGACGTCGGGGTCGTCGGAGAAGGGGCCCGACCAGTCGGTGGGGAGGAGCTCCGCGAGCATCTCCCGCAACCGCACCCGCAGGGCATCGGCCCGCTCGCCGAGATCCAGGTCCACGTCCACACTCCGTCCGGTCGCGTTCGCGAGAACGACTTTATCATCTAGATGATTTAAAGTCAGTCCCCCGCGACCGTGCTACACGAGACGGGACTGGCGGCGGCTGCCGTACTCGTCGAGGACCCGGACGCGACCGCCCGGCGCGGAGACGAACTTCGAGGTCGCCTTGAGGTGGCCGCGGGTCAGCCGGGTGGCCTCGGCGGCGTCGCCGGCCTCGATCGCCTGGCTGATCCGGGTGTGCGCGCGCAGCACCTCGCGCCGCAGGTTCACCGCCGGGTACTGCCCCTCGTCGACGGCCGACTCCGCCCAGCGCAGCTCCTGGGTGTCCCAGATGCTCTCGATCACACCCACCAGGAGCCGCAGCGTCTGGTTGCCGGCCGCCTTCACCAGCTCCTGGTGGAACTCGGTGGCCAGGCGGGTGAACGCCAGCTCGTCCTCGACGTACGCCTCGGCCTCCGCGGAGAGCGCCGCCAGGCGGCGGCCGATCCGCTTGTGGTCGCGGCGGTGCGCGGCCTGCTCCGCGGAGAGCGGCTCGACCAGGTTGCGGGCGACGGCCAGGTCGTCCAGCGACGTGTGCGTCGCGTGCAGCAGCAGCCCGAAGTGGTAGGCGGCGGTGTCCGGCGTCGGGTGCTTGATGACCGTGCCGCCGTGCTTGCCGCGCCGGACGGTGAGCAGCCCCTCGGTCTCCAGGATGCGGAACGCCTCCCGCAGGCTCGGCCGGCTGACCGGGAACTGCTCCAGCAGCGCCGCCTCCGTCGGCAGGACCGAGCCGTCGACGAGGTCACCGTCGATGATGCGGGCTCTGAGCTGGGAGGCCACCGCCTCCGCGACGCTCCGTGTGTTGAGCCGAGGTGGAGCGCTCGAAGCCAGCCGCCGCTCCCTGCCCGTGCCCGCCATCGACAGTCCCCCTGGTTCTCTCCGCTTGGGTCACAAGGACGAGTAGATGCTAGTCGCCACGTCCTCGACCGCCAGGTTCGACGCCCGGTCGCGGAGCGCCACCCGGCCCCGCTCCAGCACGATGACGTCCTCCGCGATGCCGCCGAGGACGTCGTCGATGAGCTGTTCCACGAGCAGGATCGCGAGGCCCTCGTCGCGCAGGCCGGACAGCACCTCGAAGACGAGGTCCACGAAGACCGGCGCGAGGCCCGACGACGGCTCGTCGACCAGCAGGACCCGCGGCCGCGTCGCGAGCGCGGTGGCGATCGCCAGCATCTGCTGCTGGCCGCCGGAGAGGTCCGCGGCGCGCTGCCGGCGCCGCTCGCCCAGGATCGGGAACCGCGTGTAGAGGCGGTCCAGCTCGGCGTCGCGCTCGCCGCGTTTCACGCCGCCGCCGCGCAGCCCGAGCACCAGGTTCTCCTGGACGGTCAGCTCGCGGAAGACCCGCTTGCCCTCCTGCACGATCGTGAGCCCCCGGGACACCCGCCCCCAGGCCGGCATCGCCGTGACGTCCCGGCCGTCCAGGGTCACCGTGCCCGAGCGGATCGGGAGCAGCCCGCAGAGGCCGTGCACCAGCGTGGTCTTGCCGGCGCCGTTGCGGCCCACGATGGCGGTGATGCTGCCGGCATGCAGCTGCAGCGACACCTCCCAGACGGCGACGAGGTCGCCGTAGGCGACACGGACGTCCCGGACGTCCAGCCGCGGCGCGGTTTCGGCGGTCATCCGGCCACCTCCTCGGTGAGCTGCTCGTCGGTCGCCCGGCCGCGGCGGCCGAGATAGCTGTCGATGACCCGCTGGTCGCGGCGCACCACGTCCGGCGGGCCGGAGGCGATCACCCTGCCCAGCTCCATCGCGAACACCTGGTCGGCGACGTCCATGACGAACGGGACGTTGTGCTCGACGAGCACCACGGTGCCGCCGGCCTCCTTCGTGCGGCGCATCAGCATCAGCAGCTCGCGCAGGCCGTCGTCGTCGAGGCCGGCCGCGGGCTCGTCCAGCAGCAGCACGTGCGGCTTGCCGGCCACCGCGCGCACGACCTCCAGCAGCCGCCGTGTGCCGAGCGGCAGCGACCCGGCCGGCTCGTCGGCCAGGTGGTCCAGGCCGGCGAAGGAGAGCGCCGCGAGCGCCGCCTGCCCGTCGGCCCGGCGCGTCCGGTAGAACGGTGGCAGCCGCAGGACGGCCGCCAGCAGCCCGACCCGACCGGAACGGAGCCGGCCGGACTCGACCACCTCCCGCACCGTCATGCGCGGCGGGATCAGCGGGGTCTGGAAGGTACGGCCGACGCCCAGCCGGCTGACCCGGTGCGCGCGCAGCCCGGTGATCTGCCGGCCGGCGAGCGCGATCCGGCCCGCGTCGGGACGCAGGACGCCCGAGATCACGTTCAGCAGCGTGGTCTTCCCGGCCCCGTTCGCGCCGATGATGGCGGTGATGGTGCCGGGCTCCACGGTGAGGTCGACCCCGTTGAGCGCCTTGAGGCCGGCGAACGCCTTGGCGACCCCCGACACCTCCAGCCGCTCGCCCGGGATGGTGAGCGCGGGGGCCTCGGCCGTCGCGCCGGCGGCCGCCGGGCCCGGCCAGCGGCGCAGCAGGCGGCGCCGGCCGGCGCGGGCGAGGCCCGCGAGGCCCATCGAGAAGACGACGCCGACGAAGATGAGGAAAGCGCCGTAGACGGCCGTGGAGAACCGCTGGAACGACGCCGCCTGGAGCGGGCCGAGCACGAGGATCGCCGCGCCGACCGGGGCACCCCACACGCTGTCCGCGCCGCCGAGCACGGTCGCCGCGAGCAGCGCGATGAGCAGCGTCAGGGTGAACGCCTCGGGGCTGATGAAGCCGGTCATGTAGGTGAACAGCACGCCGGCGATCCCGGCGGGCAGCGCGCCGATCACGTACGCCTGGACGCGCAGCAGGTAGACCGAGCCGCCCAGCGACTCCGCGAGGGTGGGGCTCTCCGCGAGGACCCGCAGGAACGTGCCGAACCGGGAGACCACCATGTTGCGGAAGACCAGCATCCACAGCAGCGTGACCGTGACGGCGACGAGGTAGAACTCCTTGCCGAACAGCGGCCTGCCGAACAGGGTCGGGCCGAGCACGCCGGGCAGGCCGGCGCTGCCGCCGGTGTACTCCGAGAGGATCGACACCAGGCTGGGGATCAGCAGGACGAAGAAGAACGAGACGAGCGCCAGCGACCAGTGGCTCAGCCGCAGCCCCGGGACGCCGGAGACCAGGCCCGCGACGCCGGCGAGCAGGATGGCGGCGGCGAACGCGAGCAGGATGTCGGTGTGCCCGTGGTTGAACAGAATCGCCGCGACGTAGGCCCCGGAGGCGAAGACCGCCACCTGGCCGAGGGCGAGCTCCCCGGCGTAGCCGAAGCTGAGGTTGAGGCCGCTGCACAGCAGCGTGTAGACGGCGATCAGCATGACCTGGCGCTGCCAGTAGAAGTCGATTCCCAGGTACGGCAGGGCGGCGACCAGCACGAAGACGGCGAGCGCGAACGCCGGGGTGTCGAGCAGCAGCGTGCGGAGGCGGACGGTCATCTCACACCGCCCGGACGCCGCGCTTGCCCAGCAGCCCGGTGGGCTTGAGCAGCAGGACGGCGAGCAGGACGAGGAAGAGCAGCACGGGTGGGTACTCGACGCCGAGGTAGCGGAGGCCGTACGCCTGGATCAGCCCGATCGCCAGGCCGCCGACGACGCAGCCGAGGAAGCTGCCGAAGCCGCCGACGGCGAGCGCCACGAAGCCGAAGATCGTCATGCTGACCGCGATGCTCACGCTGGCGCCGGTCTTCGGCGTGACCAGCGGGCCGAGCAGGCCGGCGAGCGCGCCGGCCAGCGCGAAGCCCGCGGTGCGCAGCGCACCGACGTTGATGCCCCGCGTCTTGGCGGCGTCCGGGTCGCTGGTGGCGCCGCGGGCGGCGAGGCCCCAGAGGCTGCGCTGCGTGAACAGGTGCAGGCTCACGCCGGCGGCGATCGCGACGCCGATCAGCCAGACGTCGACCGGGAACATGTGGCCGCCGAGCAGCGTGAGCGGCTCCGAGCCGCCGAAGAACTCCATCGACTTGGGCGTGGCGCCCCAGGTGGCGCCGAGCATGCCCTCGATGACGACGAAGGCGCCGACGGTGGTGACGAGCAGCGCGCGGGTGTCCGTGCGGCGCAGCACCGGACGGACGGCGACGAGCTCCTCGACGGTGGCGAGCAGCGCGCCGAGGGCGGCACCGAGCAGCGCGCCGGTCCACCACGGCCAACCCAGGTCGACCGTGACGAACCACGAGAAGAAGGCACTGAGGATGACGAACGCGCCGTGGGCGAAGTTGAACACGCCGCCGAACGTCATCGTGATGTTGTAACCGATGGCGGTGAGCGCATAGACCGCGCCGACCGACAGCCCTGCCCAGACAATCGTCACGAGAGCCCCTACCGCAGTCCTGGCGCGGCCCGCAGCCGCGCTGTCCGACGACAGTACGGCTTAACCGCGTTGAAATCAACTAAATGATTTGGAGGTCTTTCAGTACGAGCGCGGCAGGCCGAGCGAGTGCGCGGCGACGTAGTTGAGCACCATCTCCCGGCTCACCGGCGCCGACCGCATCAGCCGGGTCAGGCCCCAGAGGTCGGCGATGCCGTACTCGCTCGCGAACGCGTTGCCGCCGTGCACCTGCACGGTCTGGTCGAAGGCGTGCAGGGCGGCGTCCGCGGCGGCCAGCTTCGCCACCGCCGCCGCCTCGCCCACGCCGTCGAGGCCGCGGTCGAAGAGCCAGGCGGCCTTGGCCGTCATCAGCCGCGCCAGCTCCACCTCGATCTTCGCCTCGGCCAGCGGGTGGGCCACGCCCTGGTGCGAACCGATGGGCACTCCCCACACGGCCCGCTCCCTGGCGTAGCCGACGGCCTTCTCCAAAAAGTACCGCCCGAGCCCGACCGCCTGTGCCGCCACGTTGATCCGCTCGGGGTTGAGGCCGGAGAAGATCTGCCGCAGCCCCTGGTCCGCCACACCGCCCACCAACCGGTCGGCCGGCACCACCACGTCGTCGAAGAAGACGGAGAACTGGTGGTCCGGCGCCTTGATCTCCATGGGGATCCGCCGGGACTCGACCCCCGGCGCCGCGGTGTCGACCACGAAGAGGCTCAGCACGCCGCGTCCGCGCGCGTCGGTGCCGGTGCGGGTGACGACCAGGACGGCGTCCGCCACGTCCATGCCGGTGATGAACTGCTTGGCGCCGGAGAGGACCCAGGCGTCGCCGTCGCGCCGCGCGGTGGTGGTGAGGTTTGGCGCGTTGGAGCCGGCGCCGGCCTCGGTGATGGCGAAGGCCATCTTCAGCCGGCCGGCGGCCAGCGGCGGCAGCCACCGCTCCTTCTGCTCCGCCGTGCCGAACTCGTCGATGATCGGCCCGCACATGCCGGCGACGATCAGGAAGAGCAGGGGACAGCCCTGCGCGGCCAGCTCCTCGATGACGATCGCCATCTCGTGGATGCCGGCGCCGCCGCCGCCGTACCGCTCCGGGAGGTTCACCCCGCCGAAGCCGTTGTCGAAGACCGCCGCCCACAGCTCGTCGCCGAAGCGGTCCTCGGCGACGCACCGCGCGTAGTAGTCGTGGCCGAACGCCGCGCCGATCTCGCCGACCGCGCGGCGCAGCGCGCGGTGCTCGCCCGATTCGCTGAAGTCCACGCCGACCTTCTTAACCGACCGATGGGTTGACCAAGTACAACAGAGGGCCCGCCACGCGGACAAGCCTCCCGCCGACCATAGTCAACCGACTGGTTGGCTTGGTACCGTGACAGCCCTCGGCGTGGCACCCGGAGGCGAGGCGATGTGATGAGCGGTGTCCGAACATTCCGTCCGATCACGCCCGCGGAGCTGGCCTGGCGCACCGAGCTGGGTGCGGGCGACCCCGACTACGTGGAGCTGTGGTGGCTCGACGCCGCGCTCGACAACGGGTGGCAGGTCGGCATCGGGCTCTACCGGTCCCGCCCGTACGACGGCGGCCGGCCGGCCGTCACCGTCAACCTGCTCCGCCCCGGGCACGGCTTCCTGGAGGAGCACGCCGGGTTCGACGCGTTCGAGCCGTACCCGTTCGGCGGCCGCTGGGGTCCGGACACCGAGCTGGTCGGCGAGGTCTCCGGCGACGGCGAGCCCGCGGCATTCCGGATCTCGCTCGCCGTCGGCCGGATCCGCCTGAGCCTCGACGCCCGCGTCGTCTGCGCCGGCGTCAAGTTCACCACCGCCTCTCCCGGCTTCACCCACCACCGGCCGGAGACCGGCACCGCCGTCGGCTGGTGGCCCGTGGCGCCGCGGGCGGACGCCACCGGCTGGATCGCCGTGGACGGCGAGCGCGTCGAGGTGACCGCCCGCGTGCACGCCGAGAAGCAGCTCTCCTCCCTGCCGCTGGCCGGCGCGCGGCAGGCGCGCTCCGCGCAGTCGGTCTGGACGTGGGGGCACTTCACCTGCGGCGACTACACCGGGGTCTGGACGGACTCGGCCGCCTCCGCGCAGTTGGGCCACCGGCACTTCAGCCCCTTCCTCCTCTACCGTGACGCCGAACCGGTGCTGCACACCTTCGCCTTCGCCTCCTCCGTCGAGCGGTTCGTGGTCGAGCCCGCCACCGGGCTGCCCCGGCCGGCGGTGGTGACCCTGCGGGCGTTCGACGGCGGGCGGGAGTTCTTCGCCCGGCTGACCGGCGGCCGGGTCAGCGACCAGTTCGAGCTGGACGGCACGCCCGGCGCCTTCTACTGCCGCCAGGTCGGCGCGGTCGAGGCCGAGCTGCGCGGCTGGGGACGGGTGGCCCGGATGGCGGGCGAGGTGGTGCACGAGTGGGGGACCCAGGCCGGCAACTTCCCGTTCGCCGTTCCCGAGCGGAGCGCGACGTGACCGCGGGCGAGCTCGACCGGCGCCGGAGGGCCGCATGACGGCGGATGACGTCGTCCTCGTCGACGAGCCGCGGCCCGCCGTCCGGCGGATCACGCTCAACCGGCCGCGGTCGCTCAACGCGATCGACGACACCCTGGCCGTGGCACTGCACGACGCGCTGGAGGCGGCCGAGCGCGACCCGCGCTGCCGCGTCGTCGTCCTCACCGGCGCCGGCCGCGGTTTCAGCTCCGGCCTCGACCTCACCGGGTACGGCGACGCCCCCGGCACCGCCGACATGGGCCCGACCTACCGTGACCTCGCGTTCCAGCGTCTCGTGGCGACGCTCGTGCAACGGGTGCACCGGCTCCCGAAGCCGGTGGTCGCCCAGGTCAACGGGCCGGCGGCCGGCTTCGGGCTGGCGCTGGTGTGCGCCAGCGACATCCGGCTCGCGGCGTCGACGGCGGTGTTCGCCACCTCGTTCATCCGGATCGGCGCCTCCGGCTGCGACCTCGGCGTCAGCTGGCTGCTGCCCCGACTGGTCGGCGCCGGCCGCGCGCACGAGCTGATGCTCACCGGGCGGCGCTTCGACGCCGGCGAGGCGCTGCGGATCGGCCTGCTCGCCGACGTCGTGGCACCCGAGGCGCTGGACGCCCGGGTGGACGCGGTCGTCGACGCGCTGCTCGCCGCCGCGCCGCTGTCACTGGAACTCACCAAGCAGGGCATGTGGCTCGGGCTGGAGATCGGCTCGCTGGACGCGGCGATCGAGCTGGAGAACCGGCAGCAGGTGCTGAGCGCGCGCACCGCCGACAGCGCGGAGGCCCGGGCGGCGTTTCGCGAGGGCCGGCCACCGGAGTTCCGCTTCCGGTAGCGGGCCGGCCGGGACGCCGTAACGGTTCCGGAACAGGCCCGTGACCTTGACGGCACACGAGAGCGCTGGCTAGAGTCCCGGGCTAATCATCTAAAGGAAATATATGATTTGGATAAGGAGTTGAGGACCATGAGATCCAGGCGGGCGGTGCTGGCGGGTGCGCTGGCGGTGTCCTTGCTGGCGGTCACCGCGTGTGGCGACGACTCCGAGGGCGCCTCCGGCGGTGACGGTTCCGGCGCCGGGCCGATGCGGATCGAGGCGCTCGTGGCGCTCAGCGGCCCCGTCGCCGTCGCCGGCCAGGCCATGCAGCAGGGGATGAAGGCCGCCGTCAAGGTCGTCAACGACAACGGCGGCGTGCTCGGCAAGCCCCTCGAGGTCAACTACATCGACAACGCCGGCAGCGCGGACCAGTCCGCGGCGAAGATCCAGGAGCTGCTCAGCGCGGGCCGGCCGCACGCGGTCATCCCGGGCAGCGCCTCGGAGATCCCGGCGGGCATCCCGATCCTCGCCCAGGCCGGCGTCTTCACCTCCCAGCACTTCACCTCGGCGACCTTCAACGACCCGAAGAAGTACCCGCTCGCCTTCGGCAACGCGCACACCATCCCGGACTACGTCGGCAGCCTCGTCGACGAGGTGACCAAGAAGGGCTACAAGAGCGTCGGCATCCTGGACATCGACGACGCCTCCGGCCAGGCGTTCGAGGCCGTCGCGGAGCCCGCGTTCAAGGACGCCGGCGTCGCGGTCGCCTTCGCGCGCGTGCCACCGGACTCGATCGACGCCACGCCGCAGCTCCAGCAGGTGCTCGCCCCGAACCCGCAGGCACTGATCTTCGCCGGCTACAGCCCGGCCGCGGGGGCCATGGCCAAGGCCCGCGCCAAGCTCGGCATCACGCTGCCGACCATCGCCGCCCAGACGTTCTCCGCGAACAACCTCGCCGACCTCGCGCCGGAGAGCGCGTACGACGGCATCGTCTTCCAGCAGCTGGCCACCAGCGTCAAGGGCACGCCGCAGACGGAGAGCGAGGCGTTCCAGAAGTTCTACCAGGCGGTGCTCGCCGAGGCCGGCGGCAAGCTGCCGTTCCCGGTCAACACCTACCTGGTGGCGTACCACGACATCATCCTGGCCGCCTCGGCCGCCAACCTCGCCGGCAGCCTGGACCCGGAGAAGATGGCCAAGGCGCTGGAGAGCGCGAAGCCGGCGGACATGCCGCTCTACGTGAACCCGGTGACGTTCTCCGCGGACAACCACTTCCCCACCTTCGGCCCCGGTGACTTCGTCTTCACCAGCTACGGCCCGGTCGAGCAGGGCCTTTCGGTCCCCAAGAGCTGACGGACCACGACGACCGCGGGAGGGCGGATGACGGACCGGCGCACCACCGCCACGTTCACCGTGCTGGTGGTGGCGGCGACCGCCTTCGCCCTCCTGCAGGCCATGGTCATCCCCGTCCTGCCCGAGATCCAGCGCTCGTTGGACACCGACCCCCGCAGCGTCACCTGGGTCGTGAGCGCGTACCTGCTCTCCGCCGCGATCGCCACCCCGGTCCTGGGCCGGCTGGGCGACGCGGTCGG
>Ga0164243_10014761_pt1 | contig 10859 bp, 11 predicted proteins | sample OricompcompostOP_FD_108781 | JGI IMG/M metagenome (GOLD analysis project Ga0164243, IMG submission 108781) | Organic Plus compost microbial communities from Emeryville, California, USA - Original compost - Organic plus compost (OP) | ecosystem: Engineered > Solid waste > Mixed feedstock >...
GAGCGCGGATGGGGGTTTTGATACTCATACACACGCATACATGCGTGGAAATAGCTGGGTGAGCTTGATACGACACAAACACCATCATCCATCACATTCAATACAAGAGAATATCACGAAAACAGCCAGAAAAAAAAATCACGGCAGCGACTACCTTCGATCCGAATTCCGTTCCCTCCTAGGTCTCAAAAGAAGGACAACATCTCCTTGATGAAGAGGACACGAAGGGCTTTGACTCAGCCCTACACAAACCAGTTAGCACATCCCTTCGTGCTGAGGCCATCTCTCGTAGAACACCATCCCCCGGGCGATCGCTAGACTCTTCTACACTTCTACGCCTCGATTCTCCTACAATTTGCACGATGATGGTTAGCACTCTCCTGCCTGCTTATATCATTGGGCATGTCATCCTCAAGGTGCCTGTATGGCATACGTCCGAGACGTCTACGCCGAGGGCCCTTGCTAATCTCTCATCCATAAGCATGCCCCTTGGACTCGTGTTATTCAAGGCATGTTAGTTGAGAGGAGGGCAAGAAAAGACACACTAACTTCCACTCTATCTCCACCCAGACTCCTTACGGCCTCGAGATGGCAAAACGCCACTCGAGCTTCCATATTATCAGCCAACGTGGTTAGCCTTGACTTGCACGGTGGGAGAAGAAGCCGTCAGCCGCAGACTTTAGACTTTCCCCGGTTTCCAGATAACGTCAAGAGCTGAAGAGTGGCATTACACTTAGTGTAAGTGTAGGCCCAATCCCTTGATCCGCATCGGGCATTCTGCCACTTGTGGCAGCCACACTGGGAGTAACCCCGGAGATTCCCTTGCGGATCCGCATCGGAGCAACTTAAGCTTCTTGAAGACTGATCAAAGTCTACACTACACAAGCCCAACAATACTCTCAAGTCTCCCAGCCACAAAATTCAATTCCATCTCAATCCGCCAAACTCTCTGCTGAAGTACACTAATTCTCCAACCGCAAGCCCAATTGATCAACAAAAGAGTACTTAATTTCCTTGGTACATGCAGCCCCCAGGCATTAGCTCCGTCCCGGGCAATGTTTGTCGCGGTAGTGGACCAGAACCCCAATGCAACAACCAAAAACCCCAGGAAACACATCTTCCTTCCGACCGGTGCTGCCACGAGGTTTCCCACGGCTTCGGCTCAAAAAATCTAATCTAGAGACTAAATTCTGCAAGAGACTAAATTCTGCAAAAAAACAACGAAAAGATGGCTCTTATCCCTACCGATATCACCCGGCCCCGTCTTACTCTCTTAGCCTAAAGAAGCTCCCGCAGAAACAAAACCCACTCCCCGGGCGTGGACTCAGTACGGGAAAAGAGTTGGGGCAGAGACGCGTCTACAAAGTTGGAACCGGCGATTTTATATTGTTGGATCGGGTGGTCTCTTGAATACTTTGTCACGTTGTTTTTTTCCTCACATTTGGCCTGCTGGAGAGGTAACTTGCACGATATCATCCTCTGCAGAAGATCGTCGATATCTCCACAGACTCCCTTGTCCAAGGAACAGACTCGGTTTGTGGGGACTCCGTAAAATGACTGAGCTCAAAGTAGGAAAGATGGGGAACATCGAGAGGAGATAGGCTATAGAAGTAGTCTACTTGGACCAGGGCTTCGCTGGTTGATACTACATGTAGCTTTAGGCTTTAGTATTAGGTTGTTACGGGTCAATCTCAATCGCTAAGTCCTGTCCCTCCGGAACCTAGCCACTTGAGAGGCTGGCTGACATCTATCACATTGAAAGTCACATCGCGAGTCTTGCACCATGTTCAAATAAAATCCTCTGTATTTTGTGATATCGTGTCCTAGCTACCCTCAATAGTTTTGAAAAAAGCTTCCGACACCACATTCCCCTCCTGTCCAAGTCCTAACCCAGCCAGATCAAAAACAAAAAAAGCAAATATACGCACTCGGAAAACATAGACACACACACTACCTGCATCCCCTATCCTCATCCTCATCCTAGATTACCGCGTTGCAGATAAAAAGAAAACAAAGGCATCGGAAAGAGCGCAAGGAAGGAATAAAAAGCGGCGTGGCCTCTCGAATTGCTGAGCCAAAAACGACATTGAAGAATCTCCCAAGACGCCCGCCTTTCCTCCCATAGCTCCATCGTAAATAGTATCCAAGTAGTATAGTGTATCCTCGCCTGCCATTGATAATAAGTCCTCAGAAAATTCAAGGCCGCAACAAGCCAGCAAAGCCCAGGTAAGCAACGCCCCCTTTCTCCTCGCCAAAAGCATATTTTGTGGAAAAAAAGACCAAAAAAAGGATAAACAAAGAGTCCGTTTGACCGTAGCCCAGTACTGAATACACCAAACATGCAAGGTACCGGCGCCGGGGTCCTATATGTATCTCCATCACCATGTGGCATATATACCCAACGTTATGTAGAACCGAATCCCGGATATAGTCAAACAAAATAAGAATAATTCAAGTCGTCCTCATCGAGAGTCATCAGTGAAAAAGGTAGCCGGTTAGAGAGGCGGTCGTTGGTAATAGTTGGTTGGATAGTTGATGTGTGAAAAGATTGCGATCAAATGCGAAAGGAGTAACTCCTTTATAGGATAAATTCGTGATTTCCCATGCCGTTCATAAATCTCTCGCCGTTACCGCATTGGTTGGGAATCATCGACCCTTGCAGATCGAGGCTCCCCACGCTGAGCCCGAGGTCCGTCGGAGTCATTTCCTCACCAGGGCTAAGGCTTTCGTCAGACATGCTGAGGACGCTTTGTGTCGCTACGGAGCCGTCAAACTCGCCAATGTTGAAAGTGTTGAGCTCCCAGGGATCCTCAAGCCAGCCCGCACCAACCGTGGTAGTAGTGTTAGCAGTCTGTCCCACTGGTGGGGCGGCGCCGTCCAAAGCGGCGACAGCAGGCCCTCCGTAGATGGCGTCGTAAACGTTGCTCTGTCCGCCTTCTAGGGAGCCTAGAAGAGCCTCCCACTGAGACGCCGAGAAGCCCACCGTCTTGGCATCCACTTGACCACCCGGATACATCTGCGACAATCGCTGCTGGAGATGAGGCGGCAAGTTATGTCGCCGGGCGTGCATCTGGATCGATGCTGGGGCCTGACCTTGTGTAGGAGTGCTAGAGCTCAAGGAGAGATAGTCGAGGCTCTGCTGCGATGGCGAGGCCTGGGGACTCTGAGACATGGCATGGCGACTTTCGCCGTGGAAAGCAGGCGACGACTGAGGGTTATCGACCGATCGGCGACTTTGAGGCCTAAGCATTTCAGGTCGCGGCCCCGCTGCGGTAGGCATGGTCATTCTCCTCAACTTGGCTTGTTGCTGGAGCAAGTCGGTCTCGCTCGCCGAGGCTCCCAAGAGCCTCCCGATGCTTTGCCTAGCGTGGGCAGCGTGGGCGTTCTGTTCCTGCGGTGTAGCCGATCTCCTATTTCCGTTAGTCGAGGGAGATCGGCATTGGTTGTGTCCTGCAGAGGCCGAGGGGCTCGACTGCGGCGGCGTTGGCGGCGCAGACTCGTCGACCGGAATGACCATGCTCGAGATGCGCTTGAAGTCGAGGCAGCCCGGCGCCTGCGCCTTGATGAGCATCTTGATGACGGTGTTGACGAGCCTTTGGCCATCCTTGGACAACTTGCTATCTTGCTTGAGCTCAAGCGTCTGATAGAGAAGTGTCATGCCGCAGATGACAAGGATATCAGTCTTGTTGAGGCAGAACGAACACGTCATATTTCGCTCTTCCAGAAGCTCAACAATCTGAATAATGCGCTTGCTGCAGTCACTAATCGTCATCAGCGCAGGTGCGGCCTTCTGACCAAGACTGGTTCCGACCGCCGGGCGGTACACCAGGGTGCGCATGTAATAGTACGCGAGGGCCTGTTGACAGTGTTAGAAGCGACAGTGTTAGAAGAGACGAACATGTGCGCTCCCGAGGTCATATGGAAGGGTTTCAAACTTCAAACGTAAAAACTTACCAGGAGAGGCGATCGGCTGCCCGTGACATCTGTCGAGGGCTTATCTTGCGCAAAGTTGAGCCTGAGGTGAGGAGGCAAGTCATCATACCACTGGGTCAATTCCGCGTCCAGAGCCGAGAGCTGCTGGATGGAAATCTCGTGAGTAGCAGATGCAGGATAGACCTTTTCGAGAACCTTGGCAAGGATGCGGGTGCCGCGGAAGAGAGCCAGTGCGCTGCTGAGACGAGTGGACTCGCCAGGGAGGGTCGGCTGGAAGCCCTTTTCAGTAACGTATTCATCATCCGTATCCACAGGATACTCAGCATGGATGTCATCCTCCTTCAGCAGCTTGGGAAGGCCGAGGATGGCAGCCGAGAAACTACATAATCGTTAGATGACACATGATTCGCGGCAGTGTACCTCGGTATCTTGTATACGTACCAGTCAACAGTGTACAAAGTCCAGAAGACCTTCTTTCGAGTCTCTATGGTCAAGGCACCGAAAGAGAAGCGCTTCTGGCTCTGGTGAAGCCCAAGGCGGTGGGAAAGGCCAACGGCGATACCCTTGTAAAGTTGGAGCCTCTTGTAATCCGCCCTTACTGTGCAGTACATAAGGGCTAGAATAAGGCACTGGAGGGTGATCATCGTGTTGTCCATGAGGATGGCGTCAAGAGCCTTCTGCCATTCGGCTTCACAGGCAGCAATCTGAGCAGTGTCGGGGAATTCACCCGCTAGGGAGGCGATGCTGAAAACGAGGTAGATCTGAGCAAGCTTGTGGTTGTTCTTGATCTTCTCGGGATCCGCAACAAATTCTTCGTAGATTCGAAGGAATGTCGGTTTATGCAAAACTGGGAACAGAGGTGCCCATTCCTGGAAGTAGACGTTCACACAACGATCCGTGAACAATCTCGGAGGTATCCTCAGAGACTGATCGGCTGGGCTAGAAGACAGGGGATAACAGCCCTGGATGTGCAAGAACGCCTCGGGATTGAACTCTGGACATGACTTTCCACTCTCTTGAACCTTTCGTTTTACAGATTCTGCATATTAATGAGTGTAAGTAGATGAATTCCAAGCAAGAAGCAAAACCGATGCTAATATCAGAGAGGGGCGCATGGGGAAAATAGGGGTGCGCACCAATGAATGAACGGCCACTGGAACCGCCCATGAAATAAGAGTCTGAGTTTTCAACGCCGAGGAGTAGCGGCGATGCTTGAATACGGAAAGTGTCCTCTTTCGCCTGAGGAGCTGGGCTGCCGTGGTGTTCAGAGGCGGGGCTGTGAGCGTGGCTAGACGCCGCCGGCCGCCTTCCGTATAACCTCGAGAGCATGTCGATCTTCTCGTCCTTCTCATCCAACAAATCCTTCAATTCCCTCACTTCAGCCTCGAGCTGTCGGACTCGCTCTTCTAACGATTCGGTGTAGCCGCGAGGGAAAGCACGGCGGCTCAGCTTGTCGCTAGTCCGACACTCGAAGCCAACATTGGCACACTGGGAACAACAGGGGCGGATGCCATCGCAGCGAATCTTTTTGCTGCGACACCTGTCACAAGCCTGGGCAATCCTGCTTTGTGAGCTAGTGCCCACCTTAATAACTTTCATCGGTAGTATGCCAGGCATGGCGGCGGGTTACCGGAATAACCGGGGCCAGATACTGGTCGAAAAAATCTGATGTGGGAGGAGAGGATGGGGGAATGCGGGCGTCGACAAAAAAAGCAGTAGAATGAATTAAAATAGGACGAGGAAGAGGAGAATAGCTCTTCGGTCGAATTCAAGTATTGTAGTGTGTCTAGATTATTCGCGGTGTTAATCGTTTCGTATTTAATCCGGCTCGCGTCTTCCTTCGTTGAGTGTCTCGGCAGTTTCGATCGTTGCCGAGGAAAAGCGTGTAAGCCAAAAAGCGTCTTCGTGGCCTGCCTCGGGCAGACTCGCGGCCCTCTCACAGGAATTCCAATGTGGAGGCAGCAATGAAGCCCGGATTTGCTATGTTTATGGTATCGAAAGGAAGGTTAGGTGACGACAGGAAAAGCGAAGAGGAAAATGGAGTATAAAGCAAGAGAGGGAGTGGAGGCGAGGAGCAGTAGTGGTGGCAGGAGAGAAGGAAGTAGATGGGGACCAAAGTGGTTTTATTATGAGATGCCGGGTTGAGTTGGATTGGAAGTACTCAGGACTGGGACTGGGGGGGAAGGAGGCATGGGAGTATGGAGGAAGAGAGGGGGGGCGTGTACTGAGAGGTAGGCGTAGTGTACGTGGATACCTGCGTGAGTCTTGTACTCAAGTACACTACTCGCCCCCAGTGCCACCAGGGTCAGCAGCGGGGAAAGTCATCTCAGGGAAATGTACAGATACTTCGGATGAGGAAGGCACTGGGCACTGGGCACTTGGATATCATCCTTCACCTTCCATCAATACTACTCCATCCTGAGCACACCCTCCGATATGCACCAGACCGGCAGGGGCAGGCACTGTATCTGGTCGATTGAGAGTTGTTGCAATTCGCGAAGGCGAGGGGACAAGATCGCTCCACAAATGTACAGCAGCGAGGCACACGATGGAGTATGGGGTGTTAATGGTTCTAGCCACCAACCTGAACAGGGGGCCATAGTGAAAAATGCGCCAGTAGGGCCTCCGCTAAATCTGATTTCATCAATCGCACTGAACCATATTACTTGTCAATGTTGCCATGAACCCAGCTGGGTTTAATACAACCTACAAGTACTTTTCTCACACCCTGTCCTTGACCTGTTCCGGCAAGCTCAGTGGAGTCGCTGTAAGGTAATATCGTGATGTTGGAAGCAGACTGGTGCCCTCGTCTCCATCAACCATCTTTCCCCCACAGTTACTCCGCTCTGTTTGCGCTAAGGAGTCGAGATCCTCGGTGTTGAGAGAACGAAGTAACGCTAGACTTGCTTGAACAGGACTAGTAGAGTCATGACATCGCTGAAGGATACTTCGAATGACCACGACAGCCCTAACACACACACCGGAATCGGCCCTGAGTCCATCATTTTAATCTCCAGAGGGGACCGACCTTCTGGAAGGAATTTTCAGGCTCAGCATCAACAAGGAGGCACACACCACACACCCCAACAGATCAACTCCCCTCCTCGCTTCTTTTTGCCACACAAAGACTCGCTCGTGTGCCCTGACTCAAGCGAGTCAGGGATTCGCTCAAATTGTATTGATTGGATTGTCAGGTTCAGAGACACCGCAAGGATTCTCCAGTCCAAATGCGTCCCGTCCCATGGGGTTGGCAGACGACCAGACTCGTCGACGGGACGCGGCATTTTTGGTGTCTGTTTAAAGTGTTGAATGCCTGGAGTGTACAGTTGTATAGTGTACACTGCCAGCATCAGCATCGAGATGCGATCTGCCTCATGACGGCCGAAATCCGGGGAAATACGGTATCAATACAAGTCCAGTTGTGTACCAATACCTGAAGACTATGGCGTGCAGTCCTCGAGTTTTGCAGCACCGAAAGGCACTCCAGATATCAGGCGAACTTCGTACGAAGTAAGCACAAGATTAGTATTGAAGTCGCATTGCTCAGCTAAATTGAGCTGCGCCTGCCAGGCGGGTCCTAATCGATCCTCTCTTTGACTTTCCCAGTACGAAGTAGTCTAGTGTACACCTGTATAGAGAGTAGGTTGAAGGGTCTCCACTGTGGTTGCGGTTCCGCCTCTCTGTGATTTCCCGGTTTTCAACTTACACCATCATGATGAAGATCATCACCAAGGTCAAAAATCCTGTTCACCTATCGTGTTCGCCCATCGTGTTCAACACTGCCGAAGGCATCATCGGAAGGAGGCGGACACGGCCGATAAAATCATCCGTCATCATCTGTCTTCCCTGCGCAACTGACATTTAGTCAGACTCAATCCGTCATTTTAGCGTCCCCGGTGCCAACGCTAGAAGAGAGTGTGACAGAGATGGAGAAAGAGAGAGCGCCAGATTTTTTTTTTCCCTTTCTTCCTCATTTAACTTTCAATAAGTTGACGAGGTGAAGACCAGAAAAGCTCATTTACAAGCACGCGCTCCTTAGGCCAGCATCGAGGATCAGAATCATCCAGACCACTTCACATCAGGCCATCACAGGGCTAGCTAAACTAATCAACTCGCAGGGCAAGTTGGGCTAGAAGTTGAAATACACACCCTGCCTAGCATTTACTTGGCAAGATGCCGAGTGGACATCAAAAACCATGAAAAGGGACGAGAACCCCGGGACTTGTCCTGCTAGTGGCCTAGTGACACTCGCATACACTACGGCTGTCCCGGGCGCTATCGCGTTTCCAGGACACCTCGCCGTGACTTTCGAACGATATACCCTGCCTCGAAATGCCCTTATATTCTTGCTCACAACTTAGAACAAGTTGGTAGCGTGGATTGGTTAATGACACCTCACCCCGGTCCTGCTCCGAACCCTCCAAGTTGATAAAAGTGGCCTGATCGAATTCCCCAATCCCACCCGTAGCCTCCTCCTTACCCCAACCAAGCCTAATTTGGGTTTCCCCATGGGCATAAACCCTGATGCGTCTGTGCAGGTCCCGGTTAGCCACTGTTGACCTCAACTGTCGTGTACTTCGTATGTAGTGTAGCATTCTACTTCGTCCACCACAGCCAGGCTGTACAACTACATGGCTACAGTCTACGCATACAGTTCCCCATTCCCCAGAGACGGGATTCCAACCACACCTTCTCATATGACGCTTGCCTACCGAGGAGCCAGACCAGAGGGATCCAAGTGTGCAGTCTGTCCTACATCACGAGCGCTTGATGGGCCCATTTCAACAGATTTCCATCTCGTCCCCACAAAACCCAAGTTGGAGTGCGCCGGTGTAGCTCGTATGACCAAAGGCCTCCAGAAACGTTTTGCTGCAGGTCCTTTTTATGGGGATTCTCAGGATCCAGTTACAGCCCTACACCCTCATCTTGCCAGGTTCAGTTGACGGGATAGAGTACTTTGTCGATCTCCATGTTATGATGATAATAAAAAACTTCGTCCTTCGTACACACAGACGAGCCCATAATTCTGCTTCAGTTGGCTGCAGTTTCAGTGTGTTCTCGGTAGTGGAAGTCACCTCGATCACGCTCCTCTCGGTCGATGTTGCAGGCCAATCGATTCAATACCTTCTTCAAGTCTTTTTCGTGTCTGCCAATTATGAGACATTATTCTTCGTTGATGCGTTGATGCGTTGATGGATTCTCATCAATGCGACGAAAACTAAACTAACGAAAAAAAAAAAAGGGGGAGACTCGTTTTCGCGGTACGAAGTAGTGCGGCACTTCTTTCACAGGGACTGTCAAATCCCTTAATTAGATCGCCGAACACATGGGCTGGCACCAAGAACCGAAAAGGAACGGACGGCAGTGGGAAATCCCCAAGGCCTGCCACGTGTGAGAGTCCCTTGTTCTTATTTTTCGCTATCCGAACCCTCTTCTTCCCTCCCCCTGCCCTCCCTCACAGTCCATCAAACAATGTGCCTTCACCTGCGAGTCTTCCGTGCGCTCCCGGTTCTTTCCCGGACGACCCCTCCATGACGGAAATTCCAGCATTTTCTATTCGAGCTGCGCACGCCTTCGAAACTCTGTCCTCTTTAGTATCATGACATTGAACTTTTTTTCTTCCTTCTTTCAGCCACGCGAGATTTGCTCTGCACTACCTCGGCATAGGCCGGAAATGCGAGCTTCTCAGTCACAACGATACAATGGTCACAATCGTGGTGGACTGGAAACAACCACCATCCCCTTTTATATAGCTAACATGCAACATGAACGCTTCGTTGCACGCGCTAACAATGGATTCTGCCCAAAAAGCAGAAAGTGAGAATGCGTCGGACGCTAATCTAACTTAGCTTTCCTTCCTAAATCCGCGATTCCTCATGCCTCTCTGCCAACCACAACCAGCACAAAGTAGAAATACATCCCCAGCGCGGGGAACTTGCATTCCCAGGCGTCTGGGAGGATGCAGCCTATGAAGGGTAGAGCTGAAGTGGATATTGATCAACCTTCATCGACTTTTCATAGCACGATTTCGCAGCCCGATGCCTAAACATAACCAGCCGGATCCATGACCGTCCAGACCATCCAGCTAACTCGCCCAAACCAGACAAGTATGACAGATTCGGCGAACTGTCTCCACAGAAGGAGTGAGCTTTTCCCCGGCACACTTGGGGCAAACATTATTTCCAATATTCGACCCTTTTTTGATGAGAGAGAGAGAGAGCGGGCGCTGTAAACCCCTAACTCGTAGTTTACATCACTCGCAGCATCCCCACTTCTCCATACTTGTTCCCACACCTTCGAGTCGAATACGGGGTGAGCATTGATCAATACTGGGACAAGCGGTCACTGGAAATAATCTGGCCATTCCCACTTCCCTTGGGCGGACTGCGCATTTCCTCGCTACACACCCCCCCCCCCTTCTTCTGGAAATATGTACGAAGTACGTGACTACAAATGTTTCTTTTAGGGATGTCCTCGTAGCAGTAGCAGCAGTAGTGCTACCCGAGGCGCGTGGCAATGGCTCGATGATGCAGATCTCGTTGCTATCAAACAATGCCATTTATTGCTTTTGCGCAGCGGGTAATTTTCCGGATCTCTTGGCGGGGGGATCGTGGAGATTGATTATAGTAATGTCAGCGAGGAAGGGGATATCGCGTGGCCTCGAAACCTGGTCCCTGGATCGCGTGGGCTTTCTGGGCCCATGGAGGGTAGTTCCGGTGAGCATGTCGTTGAAGGGATGGGACATGAAGCGCGACTGCCTAACCATATTAATGCCGTTCTCTTTGCCAAGAACGTCACTTGCTATCATGAACCCGGGTTCTCGAGGCGAGGCGAGGTGATGAGAAGAGGGAACGTACTCATACTCTCGCGTGTCGAGGGAGGATTCCTATCTCAGGATCCTCGTTGGTCATTCCGGAACGTCGATC
>Ga0164243_10014762_pt1 | contig 10858 bp, 10 predicted proteins | sample OricompcompostOP_FD_108781 | JGI IMG/M metagenome (GOLD analysis project Ga0164243, IMG submission 108781) | Organic Plus compost microbial communities from Emeryville, California, USA - Original compost - Organic plus compost (OP) | ecosystem: Engineered > Solid waste > Mixed feedstock >...
CAACGACTGGCCGTCGGAGTTCGTCGGCTCCACCGACCCCGTCTGGACGAGGCTGCCCGACGGCGAGTGGTACCTGCACCTGTTCACCCCGGAACAGCCCGACCTCAACTGGGCCCACCCGGCCGTGCGCCAGGAACACGAGGACATCCTGCGCTTCTGGTTCGAGCGGGGCGTGGCCGGCGTCCGCATCGACTCCGCCGCCCTGCTCGCCAAGGACCCGGAGCTGCCCGACCTCGCCTCCGCCCCCGACCCGCATCCCTACGTCGACCGCGACGAACTCCACGACGTCTACCGCTCCTGGCGGGCCGTCGCCGACGAGTACGACGGCGTCTTCGTCGGCGAGGTCTGGCTGCCCGACCCCGAGCGGTTCGCCCGCTACCTGCGCCCCGACGAACTGCACACCGCCTTCAACTTCTCGTTCCTGTCCTGCCCGTGGGACGCGGAGCGGCTGCGCACGTCGATCGACACCACGCTCGCCGAGCACGCCCCGGTCGGCGCCCCCGCCACCTGGGTGCTGTGCAACCACGACGTCACCCGCACGGTCACCCGGTACGGCCGCGCCGACACCGGCTTCGACTTCGCCACCAAGGCGTTCGGCACCCCCACCGACCTCGCCCTCGGCACCCGCCGCGCCCGCGCCGCCGCACTGCTGTCCCTGGCGCTGCCCGGCTCCGTCTACCTCTACCAGGGCGAGGAACTGGGCCTGCCCGAGGCGGACATCCCGCTCGACCGCATCGAGGACCCGATGCACGCCCGCTCCGGCGGCACCGACCCGGGCCGCGACGGCTGCCGCGTCCCGCTGCCCTGGGCGGCCGGGGAGCCGTACGCCGGATTCGGCGCGCAGGCGGAGCCCTGGCTGCCGCAGCCCGAGGGCTGGGCCGCGTACGCCGCCGACCGGCAGGCCGCCGACCCCGGCTCCATGCTCACCCTGTACCGCCGGGCCATCGCGCTGCGCCCGGAGTTCGGCGACGGACCGCTGACCTGGCTGCCGTCGCCCGACGGTGTGCTCGCCTTCACCCGGGCCCCCGGCACCCTGTGCGTGGTCAACCTGTCGGACACCCCCGCCGGCCTGCCCGCGCACACCGAACTCCTCCTGGGCAGCGGCCCGCTGGACCCCGACGGCCGGCTGCCCCAGGACACCGCGGTCTGGCTGCGCGCCTGAGACCGCGTCCCGCTGTCCCGCCATCCCCCCCACGAAGGGATCAGGTCATGCACCCCACCCGCACGAGTGTCAGGCTCATGCCAGTCGCGGTGGCCGTCGCGCTCGCCGCCGGTCTGGTCACCGCCACCGCACCCGCCGCCCACGCGGCGGCCGGGGCCGACCTCCCGTTCACCTCCGTGGAGGCCGAGTCGGCCACCACGACCGGCACCACCATCGGCCCCGACATCACCCAGGGCACGCTCGCCTCCGAGGCGTCCGGACGCCGGGCCGTACGCCTCGGCGCCGGCCAGCGCGTCGAGTTCACCGTCCCGCGCGCGGCGAACGCCGTGAACGTCGCCTACAGCGTCCCGGACGGCCAGTCCGGCACGCTCGACGTCTACGTCAACGGCCAGAAGCTCGCCAAGACCCTTCCGGTCACCTCGAAGTACTCGTACGTCGACACCGGCTGGATCCCCGGCTCGAAGACCCTACGACAACGCGCGGCTGCTCCTCGGCCGGGACGTACGGGCCGGCGACAAGGTGGCCTTCCAGGCGACCGGCGTCCAGGTCACCGTGGACGTCGCCGACTTCGAGCAGGTCGCCGACGCGGCGGGACAGCCCGCCGGATCGGTCTCCGTCGTCTCCAAGGGGGCCGACCCCACCGGCCGGGGCGACTCCACACAGGCCTTCCGGGACGCCATCGCCGCCGCCCGGGGCGGAGTCGTGTGGATACCGCCGGGGGAGTACCGGCTGACCTCGTCGCTCAGCGGCGTGCAGGACGTGACCCTCCAGGGCGCCGGGCACTGGCACTCGATAGTGCGCTCCTCCCGGTTCATCGACCAGACCAGCTCCTCCGGCAACGTCCACATCAAGGACTTCGCCGTGATCGGCGAGGTCACCGAACGGGTCGACTCCGAGCCCGACAACTTCGTCAACGGCTCCCTCGGCCCGGACAGCTCCGTCTCCGGCATGTGGCTCCAGCACCTCAAGGTCGGCCTCTGGCTGACCGGCACCAACGACGACCTCGTCGTGGAGGACAACCGCTTCCTCGACATGACCGCCGACGGCCTCAACCTCAACGGCAACGCCCGCGGCGTGAAGGTCAGGAACAACTTCCTGCGCAACCAGGGCGACGACGCCCTCGCCATGTGGTCGCTGAACGCGCCGGACGTCGGCAGCAGCTTCGAGAACAACACCGTCACCCAGCCGAACCTCGCCAACGGCATCGCGATCTACGGCGGCACCGACATCACCGTGCGCGGCAACCTGATCTCCGACACCAACGCGCTCGGCAGCGGCATCGCGATCTCCAACCAGAAGTTCCTCGACCCCTTCCACCCGCTGTCCGGCACCATCACCGTCGACGGCAACACGCTGGTGCGCACCGGCGCCATGAACCCCAACTGGAACCACCCGATGGGCGCCCTGCGGGTCGACTCCTACGACAGCGCCGTCGAGGCACAGGTGCGGATCACGAACACCACCGTCACCGACAGCCCGTACAGCGCCTTCGAGTTCGTCTCGGGAGGCGGCCGCGGCCTCGCGGCGCGGAACATCACCGTCGACGAAGCGACCGTCCGCAACACCGGGACGGTCGTCGTCCAGGCCGAGACGCCGGGCGCCGCCACCTTCCGCAACGTGACGGCGACCGGCGTCGGCGCCGCCGGCGTCTACAACTGCCCCTACCCGGCCGGCTCCGGCACCTTCACCGTCACCGACGGCGGCGGCAACTCCGGCTGGAGCAGCACCTGGTCGGACTGCTCCAGCTGGCCCCAGCCGGGGCAGGGAAACCCCGACCCGGACCCCGGCCAGAGCGGCAACCTCGCCGAGGGCCGCCCCGCCACCGCCACCGGCTCCCAGGACGTCTACACGCCCGGCAAGGCCGTCGACGGCGACGCCGCCAGCTACTGGGAGTCCACCAACCACGCCTTCCCGCAGGCGCTGACGGTCGACCTCGGAGCGGCCAGGACGGTCCGCCGGGTCGTGCTGAAGCTGCCCCCGGCCACCGCCTGGGAGGCCCGCACCCAGACCGTCACCGTGCTCGGCAGCACCGACGGCTCGGCGTACTCCACGCTCGTCGGCGCCACCGGCTACCGCTTCGACCCGGCCGGCGGCAACACGGTCACCGTCCCCCTGCCCGCCGGCACCACCCTGCGCCATCTGCGGCTGTCCGTCAGCGCCAACACCGGCTGGCCCGCTGCCCAGTTCAGCGAGGTGGAGGCGTACTCGACTCCGTGAGCGCGTCCGCGGCGTTCCCGCGCTTCGCCGCCTGGATCTGCTCGTACACACGGGTGCGCAGGCCGGCGAAGCGCGGGTCCACACGGGTGTGCAACTGGTCGCGCCCGGCGGGCAGATCGACCGTGAGCTGCTCCCGGACGACCGTCGGCGACGCGGACAGCACGATCACCCGCTCCCCGAGATAGACGGCCTCGTCGATGTCATGGGTGACGAACAGGATCGTGATGCCCCGCTGCCGCCACAGCCGCCGCACCAGGTCCTCCAGATCGCCCCTGGTCTGCGCGTCGACGGCCGCGAACGGCTCGTCCATCAGCAGGACACGCGGCTCGTACGCCAGCGCCCGCGCGATCGCGACCCGCTGCTGCATCCCGCCCGACAACTGCCACGGATAGGCGCCGGCCGCGTCCGCGAGACCCACCGACTCCAGGGCGTCCCGCACCAGCGCCCGCCGCTCCGACTTGCCCAGATCCTTCTGCCGCAACGGCAGTTCGACGTTCTCGCCGACCCGCATCCACGGGAACAGGCTGCGCCCGTACTCCTGGAAGACGAACGCCATCCCGGGCGGCGGCCCGTCCACCCGCCGCCCCTCAAGCAGCACCTCACCGCCGGTCGGCTCGAGCAGCCCGGCCACGCACTTCAGCAGAGTGGTCTTGCCGCAGCCCGACGGGCCGACGAGACAGACCAGCTCGCCCGGGTCGACGGTGAAGGTCAGGTCGCGCACCGCCTCCACCCGCCGTCCCGAGCCGTCGTAGACCTTCCGCAGACCCCGTACGTCCAGCATGGAACGCCCTTTCTGAAGGTTCACGGCGACCGCCGGGCCGAGGCGCGCAGACCGTGGTACCAGCCGAGCACCCGCCGCTCGACCAGCCGGAAGACAAGCGACAGCACGACGCCCAGCATCCCGAGCAGGAGGATGCCGGTCCACATGTCGGGGATCGCGAACCCCCGCTGGAACTGCACGACGGTGAAGCCGAGCCCGTTGCTGGCGGCGAACATCTCGCTGATCACCATGAGGATGATGCCGATGGACAGGGCCTGGCGCAGACCCGCGAAGATCTGCGGCCCCGCCGAGGGCAGCACCAGGCTCCGCAGCCGGGCCACCCCCGTGATCCCGTACGACCGGGCCGTCTCCGCCATCACCGGGTCCACCGCGCGGACCCCCTCGACGGTGTTCAGCAGCACCGGCCAGACGCAGCCGCTCGCGATCACCACGACCTTCATGGTGTCGCCGATCCCCGCGAACAGCATGACGACCGGCACCAGCACGGGCGGCGGCACCGCGCGCAGGAACTCCAGGACCGGTTCGCACAGCGCCCGCACCCGCCGGTGGGAGCCGACGAGCGTGCCGAGCGCCACCCCGGCGACGGCGGCGAGGGCGTAACCGGCCGCCAGCCGCCAGACGCTCGGCAGCACGTCGCCGCGCAGCCGGTCAGCCGTCCACACGTCCGGGAACGCCGTGAGGATCGTCCGCAGCGGCGGCCAGTACACGTCGGTGCTGCCCGCCGACGCCACCCACCACACGGTGAACAGCACGGCGGGCAGCCCGCACGCCAGGACCAGCCGCAGCAGCACACGTCTCACACCGCCACCTCCCCGCGCACCGACTGGTGCCAGGCGAGCGCCCGGCGCTCCACCGCCCGCGCCCCCACGTTGATCACGAGCCCGAGCAGGCCCGTCACCACGATCAGCGCGTACATCTCCGGCACGGCCTGCGAGGTCTGCGCCACCCCGATGCGCTGCCCGAGCCCCGGCGCCCCGATGACGAGTTCGGCCGTCACCGCGAGGATCAGCGCGACCGCCGCCGCGAGCCGCACACCCGTCATCACATACGGCAGCGCGCTCGGCCACAGCACGTACCGGATCCGCGCCCAGGGGCCGAGCCCGTACGACCGTGCCGTCTCCTCGGCGACCGGGTCGACGTCCTGGACGCCGTACAGGACCTGGATCAGCACCTGCCAGAAGGACGCGTAGACGACGAGCAGGAGCACCGAGCGCAGTTCGGAGCCGTAGAGCAGGACCGCGAGCGGGATGAGGGCGACGGAGGGGATGGGCCGCAGGAACTCGACTGTGGAGGCGGTGGCCTGCCGCAGATACGGCACGACCGACAGGACGACGCCCGCCACGATCCCCGCGCAGGACGCGATCGCCAGGCCCAGCGCCCAGCCGGTGAGCGTGTCGCCGAGCGCGGTCCAGAACGCGGGGTCGGCGGCCTCGTCCCCGAGCGCGACGGCGATCCGCCCGGCGGGCGGCAGGTACTCCTCGTCCACCAGGCCGAGCCGCGGCACGGCCTCGGCCAGGGCCAGGAAACCGGCCAGTCCCGCCACGCCGAGGGCGGCGTTCGTCCCCCTCACCGGTCCGCGTCCCTCACGGCAGCAGCGCGTCGAGGTCCACCGGGTTCTTGAAGAGCCCGTCCGACTGGCCGAGCTTCATCAGGGCCATGATGGAGGACCGGTTCGCCTCGGCCGGCCACTTCGGCAGGGTGACCTTCGCCAGCACGTCCGCCGGGATCTTCGTGTACGTCGTGATGATCTCGCGCGCCTCGTCCGGGTGGGCGTCGGCGTAGGCCAGGGACTGCGCGGCCGCCCTCTGGAACTTCCTCACGACCTCCGGGTTGCGCTCCGCGTACCGCTCCGACGTGAAGTACAGGGCGACGGTGAGGTCGGGCGCCACGTCGACCAGCGGCGAGGCGATCTCGACACCCTCCTGGTTCCTGATCGTCGCCGTCGCCGGCTCCACCACCATGGCGGCGTCGATCTGCCCCTTGTCGAGCGCGGCCGGCATCTGGTCGAAGGGCAGCTCGACGAAGTCCACCTCGTCCGGGTCGCCGCCCGCGTCACGCACCGAGGCGCGCACGGCCGTCTCGTTGATGTTCTTCAACGTGTTGATGGCGACCTTCTTGCCCTCCAGCTCCGCCGGGGACTTCAGCGGGCTGCCCTTCCTCACCATCAGGGCGCCGAAGTCCTCGCCCTCCCTGCCGGTCGAGGCGATGCCGTTGGCGACCGCCCGCACCGGAACGCCGTTGGACTGCGCGACCATCAGGGACGTCACATTGCTGAACCCGAACTGGAACTGACCGCTCGCCACGCCCGGCACGATCGCCGCGCCGCCCTGGGCCGTGGTGAACTCCAGCTCCAGCCCCTGCTTCTCGAAGAAGCCCTTCTTCTGGCCCAGGTACAGCGGAGCGACGTCGACGATGGGGATGAGCCCGACCTTCACGGTGGTGGTCCCGCCGGACGATCCGCCGCCCTTCGACGGTTCGTCGCCGGACGAGCCACAGGCCGTCGCGACGAGCAGCAGGGCGCCGGCGGTGAGACCGGCGGACAGACGACGCATGGCTCCTCCTGTACAGACAACGGTGCAACGGTGTTCCGACAGGTTGTGCGCACCGCGCACACTAGTGCGCGACCTCACCCAGCGGGAAGGTGGAAGCTTCTACCAGATCCGGTCAACGGCCGTTCTGAGCAACGTTGTTGACGTCATGAAAGGTGGCACCATGCCGGCCGAAGCCCGCGCACCGCACTTCGTGAGGTCCTTCGAGCGCGGCCTGGCCGTGATCCGCTGCTTCGACGCCGGCCACCCCGTGCGCACGCTCAGTGAGGTCGCCCAGACCTGCGGCCTCACCCGCGCCGCCGCCCGCCGGCTGCTGCTGACCCTCGCCGACCTCGGCTACGTCCACCAGGACGGCCGGCACTTCCGGCTCACCCCGCGCGTCCTGGAACTCGGCTACTCCTACCTGTCCAGCTACACGCTCCCCGAGCTGGCCGAACCGCATCTGGAACGACTCGTCGCCCGGATACGGGAGTCGTCGTCGCTGTGCGTCCTCGACGGCGACGACGTCGTGTACGTCGCCCGCGTCCCCACCCGGCGCATCATGACGGCGTCCATCACGGTCGGCACCCGCTTCCCGGCCCACGTCACCTCGGTCGGCCGCGTGATCCTCGCGCACCTGCCGGAACCCGAGGCGGAACGCCTGCTGGACCGGGCCGAGTTGCGGCCCCTGACCGCCCGCACCCTCACCACCCGCGCGGCCCTTCGGGCGGAGCTGGCGCGCGTCCGCGCACAGGGCTACGCCCTCGTCGACCAGGAACTGGAGGAGGGGCTGCGATCGGTCGCCGCCCCGGTGCGCGACCGGGACGGCACCGTCGTCGCCGCCGTCAACATCGCCGTGCACGCGGGCCGGCACTCCGTCGACGCCGTGCGCCGCGACCTCCTGCCGCCGCTGCGCGCCACGGTCGCCGCGATCGAGGCCGACCTGCGCATGGCCCCGGCTCACCGGCCCTGAGGGAGACGGCGGTTCACAGATCGAGGAGCAGCCGCCGCCCCCGGCACCGGGACACACAGATCATCATCGTCTCACCGCTCGCCTGCTCCTCGGCGGTCAGCACCGAGTCCCGGTGGTCGGGCGTGCCGTCGAGGACGTCGGTCTCGCAGGTGCCGCAGGTGCCCTCGGTGCAGGAGTACAGCACCTCGACACCCGCGGCCCGCACGGCGTCCAGCACGGAGACGCCGGGACCGACACTGACGGTCAGCCCGCTGCGGGCCAGTTCGACGACGAACCCGGCATCCCCCTCCCCGGGTTGCTCCTTCGGCTGGAACCGCTCGACACGCAGGGCGCCCGGCGGGCAGCGCTCCTCGACGGCGTCCAGCAGGGGACCGGGACCGCAGCAGTACACCAGCGTGCCCTCGGGGAGCCCGTCCAGCACCGGGCCGAGGGCCGGCAGCCCACACTCGTCCTCGGGCACCAGGGTGACCCGCCCGCCGTACGCCGCCAGTTCCGCCGTGAACGCCATGGACCGTCGCGTGCGGCCGCCGTACAGCAGGCTCCACTCGGCGCCGGCCGCCTCGGCCGCGGCCAGCATGGGCAGGATCGGGGTGATCCCGATGCCGCCCGCGACGAACCGGTAGGCGCGGGCGGGCTCCAGCCGGAAGTGGTTGCGCGGGCCGCGCACCCGCACCTTGTCGCCCGCCCCCAGCCGGTCGTGCACGTGGGCGGACCCGCCGCGCCCGGCGGGCTCCCGCAGCACGGCGATCCAGCCACCGCGTCCGGTCCGCCGGGTCGCCGCACAGCGAGTACTGCCGCTCCAGCCCCGGCGCCGGCAGCAGGTCCACATGGGCGCCGGGCTCCCAGGCGGGCAGAGGCTCGCCCGACGGGTCGCGCAGCAGAAGCACGAGCACGCCGTCGGCCGCGAACTCGACCCTCTCGACGACGAGTTCGGCCTCGTACGCGTCCGTCACGAGTCGTCCTCCGGCAGCCGGTGGCCCTGCGGGTGGGCGAGCATCCACTCCCACATCCGCACCGGGTCCTCGGCACGGTGCTCCCGGCCGCAGTGACAGGTCCCGTGCAGCAGGTCGGTGCCCGGCACCCAGTCGACGCGGTACACCTCCCCGGTGCCGCCACTCACCTGACCTTCTCCTCGGGCTTGGCACCCTCCTCGACCAGCCGGGCGAGGATGCGGCGCGCGGCCAGGCCGCCGGTGTCGATGTTGATGCTGAGCTCCTGGTAGCCGTGCCGTTCGGTGCCGAGCGTCCGCTGGAGCAGGTTGAGGGCGTCGACGTCCTGCATCACCACGGTGTGGTTGCTGGCGCGCAGGAACTCGGTGACCTCCTCGTCGTCGGTCGCCCAGTCCCGGGACACCGCCCAGAAGTCGTACACCGTGCCGTCCCCGGAGGGCGTGATGGCGTAGGTGACCTCGGTGTGGAAGGCGTCCGGGTCGCTGCCGTCCGGCCGGGGCAGCACACCGACCGGCGCGACCCGGCTGTGCAGCACGTACAGACAGGGTGCCTGGTACTCGATGTCCTGCCAGCGGGTGATGCGGCCCTCGATCCCGGTCGAACGGGCGTAGAACGGCGGGCACTCGGCGTCGTCCATGCGCCGGCTCACCCGCACGACGCCCGCACCCTCGTCGACCTCGGTGGTGATGGGCGTCTCGGCGACCTCGGGGGTGCCGATGTAACCGCCGTGCAGATACGTCTCGTGGGAGAGGTCGAGGAGGTTGTCGACCAGCAGGCCGTAGTCGCAGTCGATGGGCTCCATCCCGCGTACGGTGACCCAGCCGGGTGCGTCCAGGTGCCGGGCGCGCGGGATGCCGCCCGGGTCGGCCAGCTCCGGGTCGCCGATCCACACCCAGATCAGCGAGTCCTGCTCGACCACCGGGTACGAGGCGACGCGCGCCGTGCGCGGGATGCGCTTCTGCCCGGGCACGTACACGCACGTCCCGGTCGTGTCGTAGGTGAACCCGTGGTACCCGCACACGATCCGGTCCCCGTCGAGCCGCGTCGGCGCCTGCGACAGCGGGTACCGGCGGTGCACACACCGGTCGTGCAGCACGACCGGCGTCCCCTCTTCCTCGGTGCGGTAGAGCACGAGCGTCTCCCCGCAGACACTCCGCCCGAGCAACTCCCGCCCCACTTCGTGACTGTAGGCGGCGACGTACCACTGGTTCCTGGCGAACGCGGTCATGTGCGGCATGGCAGCGGCTCCCGTCCTTGGGTGGTGACGACATCATCCGGAGGGGCTCCCGGGCCTCGCAATACTCCTTCCGCCTCACGGAAGGAGCGGGGGCTCCTGTGAGCGGCGCGGCCACGGACGGCTCCGGCGGGCGCTGGGCTCCGTGCTAGCGTGGAGCGTTTGCAGCGTCGCTGTGTCGGTGCCCGGTGAAGGGCCCCTGGCGACCCCGTTCCCGCCGCGCCTTCCTCGGTACGGTCCCTGGAGGAAGGCCTTCCATGAGCGAGTCAGTACGCGTCGGTGCCCCGCAGGACGAGGTGCCGGGCGGCACCGCGGCTTCGCCCCCGGCGGCGTCCTTCGCGGAGCTGGGGCTGCCGGCCGGGATTCTGCGGGTGCTCGCCGAGCACGATGTGACCGTGCCCTTCCCCATCCAGGCGGCGGCGCTGCCCGACGCCCTCGCGGGACGGGACGTACTCGGCCGGGGCCGTACCGGTTCCGGCAAGACGCTCGCCTTCGGCCTGGGGGTGCTCGCTAGGACGGCCGGGCGGCGCGCACAGCCCAAGGAGCCGCTGGCGCTCGTCCTGGTGCCCACCAGGGAGCTCGCGCAGCAGGTCGGTGAGGTGCTCACCCCGTACGCCGAGGCGCTGCGACTGCGGCTCACGACCGTCGTGGGCGGAGTGTCCCTCGGACGGCAGGCCGCCGGGCTGCGGGACGGCGCCGAGATCGTCGTCGCCACCCCCGGGCGGCTGCACGACCTCGTCGACCGGAAGGCCTGCCGGCTGGGACGGGTGCGCATCACGGTCCTGGACGAGGCCGACCAGATGTGCGACATGGGATTCCTGCCGCAGGTCACGGAGATCATGGACCAGGTGCGTCCCGACGGGCAGCGCATGCTGTTCTCCGCCACCCTGGACCACGACGTCGACCAGCTGGTGCGGGACCATCTGAGCGACCCCGCCGTCCACTCCGTGGACCCGTCGTCCAGCGCGGTCGCCGCGATCGAGCACCACGTCCTCGTCGTCCACGGTCCCGAC
>Ga0164243_10014763_pt1 | contig 10857 bp, 5 predicted proteins | sample OricompcompostOP_FD_108781 | JGI IMG/M metagenome (GOLD analysis project Ga0164243, IMG submission 108781) | Organic Plus compost microbial communities from Emeryville, California, USA - Original compost - Organic plus compost (OP) | ecosystem: Engineered > Solid waste > Mixed feedstock >...
GGCTCGCGACGGTGGGCGCGGCATGGGTTCCTCCAGTGCTCGACGGGGGTCGTGGGCCGGTGCGGGTTCCGCCGCCTGCCTCCGGCGGCGGACCCCGCACCGGGGCCGGGCGTGCGGGGCGGGCCGCGCCCGGCGGGGCACGGCCCGGCGCACTACTGCTTTCCGCCGAGCGTGGTGTACGCCTCGGCCGCGTTCTCCTTGGTGATCTGCATGGTGCCGAGCGTGGTGGTCTTCGGGACGTCGGTGGCGCAGTCGACGAGGATCTTCTTGGCCATGTCGATGGCCTCACGCCCGCCCGTCGGGTACTGGAACGTCGCCTGGAGCCGCCCCTGCTCGACGGCCTTGATGCCGCCGGACGGCACGGGCAGGGCGTCGATGCCGGTGAACTTGATGGTGCTCTCCTTGCCGGCGGCCTTCGCCGCGAGGTACGCGCCCTCGGCCATCGGGTCGTTGTGGGCGTACACGGCGTCGATGTCGGGCTGCGCCTTGAGCATCGCGTCCATGACGCTCTGGCCCTTCTCCCGCAGCCACTCGGCGGTCTGGCTGGCCACGATCTCGATCTTCGGGTTGCTCGCGATGCCCTCCCGGAAGCCCTGGGCGCGCTCGGCCGCCGGGGTGGAGCCGGGCAGGCCGGAGATCTCGACGACCTTGCCGCCCTGCGGCAGCAGCGTCTTCGCGTAGTACTCGCCCGCCGCGCGCCCGATGGCGACGTTGTCGCCGCCGATGAAGGCGGTGTACGCGTCGCCCTCCACCTTGCGGTCCAGCACGATGACCGGGATCCCCTGGTCGTACGCCTTCTTGACGACCGCGGTGAGCGGCTTCGCCTCGTTCGGCGAGATGATCAGCAGGTCGATGCCCTGGGAGAGGAAGTTCTCCACGTCGGCGACCTGCTTGCTGTTGTCCTGGGCCGCGTCCGAGACGACCACCTTGAACCCGGGCACGTCCTTCGCCGCGTTGGTGACGTCGTCGTTCATGACCTGCCGGTACGGTTCGGCGTTGTTGGCCTGCGACATGCCGATGAGGAAGTCCTTGCCGCTGCCGCACTTCGCCGAGGCGTCGGTGCCGCTGCCGGGTTCGTCCTTCTCGATGCTGCACGCCGAGGTGGTGGCGAGCACGGTGAGCGCCAGGATGGCGACCGCTCTCCGGGCGTAACGCATGGTGTCCTCCGGGTTGGTGGTGGGGGTCAGGCGATGCGGGGGCGGAGCTTCTGCAACGCGGCGGCAGCGACGATGACCAGTCCCTTGACGACCAGCTGCACGTTCGCGTCGATGTTGTTGAGGGCGAGGATGTTGTTGAGGATCCCGAGCAGCAGCGCGCCGGCGATGGTGCCGCCCATCGACCCGCTGCCGCCGGCGAGGCTCGTCCCGCCGATGACCACGGCCGCGATCGCGTCCAGCTCGTAGCCGGCGCCGTCGTTCGGGCTGCCCTGGTTGAGCTGCCCGGCGTGGATGATCCCGGCCAGCGCGGCGAGCAGGCCGGAGATGGCGAAGACGGTGATCCGGACCCGGCGGACCGGCACGCCGGAGAGCCGGGCGGCCTTCTCGTTGCCGCCGATGGCGTACACGTGCCGGGCGAAGGCCGTGCTGCGCAGCACGAGGAGGGCACCGACCCCGATGGCGAGGAACAGGACGGCCGGCACCGGCAGCACCCCGTTGATCGACCCGCTCAGCAGCGAGAACGCCTCGGGGGCCTCCTGCGGCCCGTCGCCGTACGCGATGGGGATGCCGAGCCCGCCGGACCACATCCGGGCGATGCCGCGTGCCGCCTGGAGGCCGGCGAGGGTCACGATGAACGACTGGATGCCGAGCCGGGCGACGATCGCCCCCTGGGTGGCGCCGAAGGCGGTGCCGATGAACAGCACGATGAGCACCGTCGGCAGGATGCCCAGGCCGCTGTTCACCATCAGCGTGGCCGACCCCACGGCGGCCAGCCCGAGCACCGCGCCGACCGAGAGGTCGATCCCCCCGATCAGGATGACGAACGTCATGCCGACCGCGATGATGCCGATCTCCGAGACCGCGCGGACGATGTTCGCGAGGTTGCCGGAGCTGAGGAAGACGTTCTCGCCGTTGCGGACGGGCGACACCGCGATGGCGATCAGGAACACGGCCACCAGGCCGAACAGGCTCTGGAACCGGAAGAAGCTGTCGACGATCGCGTGCCGGTCCCGGGGCAGCCGGAGCGGGCGCCGGGGTGGCGTCTCCGGCGGCGCCTCGGCGACGGCGGTGGGGTTGGGCGGGTTCATCGGGCCTCCTTGGCATCGTCGCCGTTGGCCGCGGCGAGGATCGCTTGCTGGGTGGCGGACGCCCGGGGCAGCGTGGCCACGGTGCGACCGCGGTGCAGGACGACGACCCGGTCGCAGAGGCTGAGCAGCTCCGGCAGCTCGGACGAGGCGAGCAGGATCGCCATGCCGGTGTCGGCGAGCCGGTGCAGCAGCCGGTAGATCTCCGCCTTGGCCCCGATGTCGACGCCTCTGGTCGGCTCGTCGAGCAGGAGCAGGCGCGGCCGCGTGAGCAGTTGCTTGGCGAAGACGATCTTCTGCTGGTTGCCGCCGGAGAGCGTGGCGGCGGCGACCGCCGGCGAGGCGGCCTTCACGGCGAGGGCGCGCAGCTGCTCGGCCACCGTACGCCTCACCGCGGTCCGGCGGACCACGCCGAGCGCGGTCAGTGACGACAGCGCGGAGAGCACCACGTTGTCGGTCACGGAGTGCTCCAGCATCAGCCCGGCGCCGCGCCGGTCCTCGGGCACGAACGCCACACCGCGCGCGAGCGCCGACCGGGGTCCCCGGGGCCGGTACGGGCGGCCGTCGATGGTCACGGCGCCGCTGCGCCGCCCGGCGCCGCCCGCCCCGAACAGCGTCTCGAGGAGTTCGGTGCGGCCGGCGCCCATCAGACCGGCGAGCCCCACGATCTCGCCGGAGCGCACCGTGAGGTCCACCCCGGCGGGCTCGGTCCGCCCGGGTGTCGGCCGCCGGGGGGTCACGGCGAGCCCGCGTACGTCGAGCAGCACGTCCCCGGGCTCGTTGCGGCCCTCGCCGTACAGGGCGTCGACGGACCGCCCCACCATCAGCTGGATGATCTCGTCGCGGGAGGCGGTCCTCGGGTCGACGGTGCCCGCGACACCGCCGTTGCGCAGCACGGTGACCCGGTCCGCGACGACCTCGATCTCGGCCATCCGGTGGGAGATGTAGACGATGCCGACGCCGGCGCGGCGCAGTTCAGCGATCGTCGCGAAGAGCCGGTCCACCTCGGCGTCCGCGAGCGCGGCGGTCGGTTCGTCCATGATGAGCACCCGCGCGTCCAGCGACAGCGCCCGGCCGATCTCGACCAGTTGCTGTTCGCCGACGCGCAGCGAACCCACGAGGCGGCGCGGGTCGAGGTCGGCGCCGAGTGTCCGCAGGTGCTCGGCCGCCTGCCGGCGCATCCGCCTCGTGTCGACGGTGCCCAGGCGGGTGCGCGGCTCGCGTCCGAGGAACATGTTCTCCGCGATGGACAGGCCCGCGACGAGGTCCAGCTCCTGGTGGATCGTGGCGATCCCGGCGCGCTGGGCGTCCGCGGGCCCACCGAAGGCGACCGTCCGCCCGTCGACCTCGATCGTGCCGTCGTACTCGGTGATCACCCCGGACAGGATGTTGATCAGCGTCGACTTGCCGGCGCCGTTCTCGCCGAGCAGCGCGTGCACCTCACCGGCGGTGACGGTGAGGTCGATGTCGCGGCAGGCGTGCACACCGCCGAACCGTTTCCCGATGCCGGTCATCCGGACCAGCGGGCCTTTCGTCATGCGGCACCTCGTGGGGCTCGTGCGGGATCTGCTGCGGTCGGGGGCGGTGTCGCCGGGCCCGGGGGCGGGCCCGGCGACACCGTGCCGGTCACGAGGTGAGCTGCGCCTCGACGTAGTCGAGGCCGGCCAGGTACCCGACGGACGCCGGGGCCTTGCCGGTCACCGTGAGGGTGAGCGTGTGCGCGCCCGCCGTCAGGTCCCGCTGGCCGTAGTCCAGCGGCTCGCTGACGACCACCTCCGGCGAGTGGTACGCGTCGAAGGGGTCACCGATCGGGGTGCCGTCGATCGCCACCGTGTTGACGCCGTAGTCCCGGGCGAGCGTCTGCACCAGGCGCAACCGGTAGGTGCCGGTCGTGGGGACCGTGAACGACACCGTGACGCTGCGGCCCGGCGCGTCGGGCCGGAACCACAGTTGCGCGCCCTGGGACCAGTGGATGCCGCAGCAGTCCCCCTGCACCTCGGCCGGCGCGTCGGCGCTGACGGCGGGCAGGAGCGACTCGGCCTCGATCCGCAGCGTGGTGCCGGTCCTCGCGGAGGCGACCGCCGAGTACGCGCCGGCGTTGCCGGCCGCGTCCACGGCGCGGACCCGGTAGTACCAGGTCTCGCGCAGGCCCAGCCCGGAGTGCGTGAAGCTGGTCCGGGTCGTGGTGCCCACACGGTTGCCCGGGCCCGGCGTGAAGCCGGCCTGCCGGGAGGCGTACACCTCGTAGTGCGGGGCGTACACGTCGTCGCTCGCCGGCTCCCAGGACAGCGACACGGCGTTGGTGGTTCCGCTGGTGGCCGCAAGACCGGTGACCGGGCTCGGTCGGGTGTGGTCGGTGAACGGGGTGACCAGGCTGAGCGCCGCGTACCGGGCGGCGGACCAGGCCGGCGCGCCGTCGGTGGGCGTCAGGGTGACGGTCACCGCCGACCGGCCCGCGGTGAGCGCGGCCGGGAGCCGGTACTCGTCCTCCAGCCACCGGTGGGTGCCGTTGGCCAGGGGCTGGGTCCAGGTGCCGGCGTCACGCCCGTCGACCCGGACGGCCACCGACTGGTACCCGGCCGACTGGTCGCCGATCCGGCGCAGGACCGCACCGTGGTTGTCCGGGTCGAGGGCGACCCGGAACCGGATCGGGGTGGTGGAGGCCCGGGTGTCGTCGGTGACGGGCCGGGGGGCGCCGTCGTCGCCCTCGAAGGTCGCCGTGAGCACCTGCCGCTCGCCGCCGGAGGCGTACGCGTGCGCGGCCTCGCTGGCGGCGTCGCCCACGTCGACCGTGTCCGTCCAGCGCTGCGCGACGGTGTCCTGCCCGTACCAGTACGCGGTGGAGCCGTACCGGGCCGGGTCCTGGTCGCCCGGGCCGTGCTCGATGCCGAACCGCAGGGCCGTGCCGAACGCCACCGAGTCGGCGAGCATGAGCCGGTACGCGCCCGTGCAGTCGTACCGGCAGCCGTAGTCGGCGACCTCGTGGGCCGGGTTGCCGTTGGTGGGTGCCGAGAAGGTGCCGTGGTTGAAGTACCAGCCGCTCTCGTAGAAGTCCTCGGTCCCGGTGCCGTGGATGCTCGGGCTCTGCGCGCCGTCGACGTAGACCCGCTCGTCGCCCTCCAGGTAGTTGCGCTGGTTGCCGGAGGGGATGTGCCCCTCCATGGTGTGGGTGACCCCCACGAACTTGCCGCGCCCGGCCACGTCGAGGAAGAGGTGGTCGGCGCCGGGCACGGTGTCCGCGCTGGTCGCCGTGGCGCGGAAGTAGCCGGCGTCACCGGTGGGGCGCAACGCCGGAGCCCAGCGGGCGGACCGGGCGGTCGTCACGGTGGCCACCGACGGCGCGATGGGGACGTCGGAGCCGTTGCGCAGCTCGACCGTCCAGCGGGACCGGTAGGGCATCGGCCACCAGGACGACAGCGTGCTGGTCGCCGGGTCGACGCCGAACATCAGCGACCGCACCGGGTGCAGCCCGAGGCCGGTGCCGAAGAACTCGCCGAGCGGGGCGTCCACGGTGGTCCGCCCGTCGAACGTGATGCGCAGGCGGGTCTGCCGCAGCACCGCGTCGGACGCGGCGACGGCCGCCTTGCGCTCGGCGTCCGCCGGGTAGGACAGGGTGTTGCTGCCCTGCCAGTTCTGGGCGGTGATCCGGTAGGCGTGTGCGGCCTCGGCGTCGGCGTGCGCGGGGCCGACGTCGACGGTGTCGGTGCGCCTGGCCGTGCCGGAGACGATGCTGTCGACCCAGTAGGTGAACTCGTTGAAGTCCAGGTCGGAGGAGACGAACTCGTTGGTGACGGTCAGCGTGGACTTGCCGGCCGTGGCGCTGGCCGGCAGTTCGACGGTCTGGTCCAGCCAGGTGCCGAACGGCACCGGGTCGTTGGCCGGCCACTCGGCGACCGGTACGCCGTCCACGAGGATCCGCGCCCGCTGGTGACCGATGTGCGGGTCGAGCCGGCGGGTGAGCCGGACGCCGGTGTTGGCCGGGTCGACCGTCACGGTGAACCGGCTGCTGCCGCCGGGGCCGAAGGCGCGCCCGTCGTCGGCGATCGGCTGGGGTGCGCCGACGAGCTGCGGCATGCGCAGCGTGAGGGCCGTGATGGCGCCGGGGCCCACGCCGCTGGCGAGGGTCGCGCGGCCGCCGGCCGGTACGGAGAAGGGGCGTTCGACGGTGGTCGCGCCCGGCTGCGCGGGCTTGGGATCCCGGGTGCCGGCGGCCTTCAGCCGCTCGACGACGTCGAGGGCCTTGTCCGACGGGTCGAAGGTGCGCACGCCCTCGGCGCTGGTGAACTTCCGGTAGGTGACGTGGTAGAAGACCGGGTTCTTCTCCGTCACGACCCGCATGGAGCCGCGGTACGTCATGGGCGCCTTGATGTAGACGCCGCCGGAGCTCTGGGCCGCGTTGGCGACGACCGGGTAGACGAACGGGGCGCCGAGCTTGCCGTCCACGACGTCCTGGAGCCGGGCGTCGAGCACGGTCCGGCCGTCGAGGACGACCTTGATGGTGCCGGTGGCCGAGACGTTGCCCTCGTCGCGGGTGAACCAGATGGAGTCGATCTCGCCGGCGCCGGTGGCCTCGGCGAGGACGCACCCCTCCGCGGTGGTGCGCAGGCAGGAGTACCGGCCGGAGAAGCCGTCGTCGTTGCCGCCGGTGCGGTCGAAGCTGGAGAACTGGTAGGCCCGGGAGCCGTCGGTGAGTTCCGGGAGCCGGTCGAGCCGGCGGTAGACGTCCCAGCCGACGGGACCGTTCGTGGTCGAGCCGGTGGCGGCCGCGGCTGGTCCGGGGAGACCGACCAGGGCGCCGCCGGCGACGAGCGTCGCCGTGGCCGCGGCGGCGAGCAGCCGGCGGCCGGGGGTACGTGGTGCGCGGGTGGTGGGTGTCATGAATCGCCTTCCACATCGGTGGGTGGGGCGGGTCAGGTGCGGCAGGGCAAGGAATCGATTTCTCGCTGCAGTAGCGTCAGGGTAGGCAGACGCCGCGCGGCGGTCAATCCTCGACTGTCGATTACGAGGTCGCGGACATCCCGGCGTTGACAGCCTCGCAGGCCACTCTTATGGTCCTCGATCAGAACCGAGCAAACGATTTCTCCGTTTGCGAAGAGACGCCGCGACCGCTGCGGCGGGCTGGGAGGCGCCCGTGCCCCGACTCGTCGTCCTCACCGGATTCCTCGGCGCGGGCAAGACCACCACGATGCTGGCCGCCGGGCGGCTGCTCACCCGGCTCGGCGACCGGGTCGCCGTCATCACGAACGACCAGGGCAGCGACCTCGTCGACACCCGGCTGGCCCGGGAGGCGGTACCCGACGTCGCCGAGGTCACCGGCGGATGCTTCTGCTGCCGGTTCGACGAACTCGCCGACCTCGTGACCGACCTGGTCGACGCCGGACGGGTGGACACCGTCCTGGCCGAGGCCGTCGGCAGCTGCACCGACCTGCAGGCGACCGTCGTCCGACCGCTACGCGCCCACTACGGGGACCGCCTCGCCCTGGCTCCGCTCACCACCGTCGTCGACCCGGCACGCGTCGGCGCCCTCGACGGCGACCTCGGCTACCTCTTCGACCGCCAGCTCGCGGAGGCGGACCTCATCGCGGTCAACAAGTCGGACACCCTCCCCCGGGCCGGGCTGGACGCGCTCCTGCACCGGATGCGCCGCGCCCACCCCGACGCCGACGTGCTCGGGTACAGCGCGGGCCGGGGCGAGAACCTCGACGACCTCGTGTCGCGATGGACCGGCGCCGGACGCCGGCGGGACGTCGACCTGGAGGTCGACTACGACCGGTACGCCGCGGCCGAGGCGCAGCTCAGCTGGCTGAACCAGGTCTGGCAGGTCACGGCCGACGGCGGGTTCCCGGCGCGGCGCTGGGCGCACGTCGCGCTCGACTCGCTCTCCGCCGCCTGCGCGCGGCGCGGCGACGTCATCGGTCACGCCAAACTCGCCGTCCAGTCACCCGCCGGGCTGGTCCGCATGAGCGTCGTGGCCGCCGGTGACCCGCCGACGCACGAACCCGCCGGACCCGAGGAACCACCGGTGGCGAGCGCCACCGTGCTCGTCAACGTCCGCGCCACCTGCCCACCGGCCGACCTCGAATCGCTGGTCCGGGCGGCCGCGTACACGGCCGACCTGGCCGTCGGCGCCACCGCCCGGCCCGGCCCGGCGCGCGCCTTCGCCCCGTCCTATCCCCGGCCCGTGCACCGCCTTCCCGCCGCACCGGCATGACCCGTCAGGAGCCACGAATGGCCGACCAGTCGTACGACGAGTGCTGCCCCGGCAACGCCTGCAGCCCCAACCGTCGCCAGTTCCTCACCATCACCCTCGGGGCCGCCGCCGGCACGGTGCTCGCCGGCTCCCGGGCCGAGGCCGCCGCCGCCCTGGGCGTACCCGAGGACCGGCTGATCGCGGTGCCGGTCGACAAGGCGCTGCCCCCCGACTGGTCCGCGGAGCTGTACCGCCGGGGCGAGCCCACCAGCTACGAGGGAGCCGACCTGCGCTGGATCGGGATGCCGATCGGCGGCGGCGCCGCCGGCCAGCTGTACCTCGGCGGCGACGGGCGGCTCTGGAACTGGGACATCTTCAACCGGCCGGCAGCCGGCACCACCGACGCCGGCTACGCGAACCCGCGACAGCCCTCCTCCCCGATCCGGCACGGTTTCGCGCTGCGGACCCGGTCCGCCGGCCGCGTCCAGACCCGGGCCCTCGACGCCACCGGCTTCGACCAGGTGCGCTTCACCGGGCAGTACCCCCTCGGCCGCGTGCGGTACCGCGCCGCCGACGCCCCCGTCGAGGTCACGCTGGAGGCGTTCTCGCCGTTCGTTCCGCTGTCGGTGGCGGACTCGACCCTCCCGGCGACCGTCCTGGCCTACACGCTGCGCAACACCTCGGGACGGACCGTCGACGCCACCCTCCTCGGGTACGTGGAGAACCCCGTCTGCCTCGACACGCGGACGCAACGGGGCGTCACGCTGCGGTCGTCCGCGTTCGGCGACCGGTCGCTGCGCGGGATCGCGTTCTCCGCCACCGAGCAGACGGAGACGGCCGACCGCCCCGACATCGTCTTCGAGGACTGGGAGCGCGACACGTACGAGGGCTGGACCGTCGAGGGCACGGCGTTCGGCGCCGGCCCGGTGCCGGTCTCGGCGATCCCGGACTACATGAAGCGCAGCGGCCCCCTCAACGCCACCGGGCAGCGTCTGGTCACGTCCCACGACTTCCGCGGCGCCGGCGGCGACATCGGGCGGGCCGACGCGCCGACCGGCCGGCTCACCAGCAGGCCGTTCACCATCACCCGCAGGTCGGTCCGGCTGTCCCTCGGCGGCGGCAACCACCCCGGGCAGACCTGCGTCAACGTGGTGGTCGACGGTGCGGTCGTGGCCACGGCGACCGGCCGGGACACCGAGGTGATGCACACCGTCTTCCTCGACGTGGCGGCGCACGAGGGGAAGTCCGCGGTCATCGAGATCGTCGACGACCACACGGGCGCCTGGGGGCACGTCAACTGCGACCGGATCGTGTTCACCGACGTCGCCCCCCGCCCCGAGATCGTGTTCGAGGACTGGGAACGGGACACGTACGATGGCTGGACCGTCGAGGGCACGGCGTTCGGCGCCGGCCCGGTGCCGGTCTCCGAGATCCCGGACTACATGAAGCGCTTCGGCGACCTCGGGGCGTCCGGCCAGCGGTTCGTGACCTCGCACGACTTCCGCGGCGCCGGCGGCGACGCGGGTCGGGCCGACGCCGCCACCGGCAAGCTCACCAGCCGGCCGTTCACCGTCGCGCGCCGCTACGTCAACGTGGCCGTGGGCGGCGGCAGCCACCGCGGCACCACCTGCGTGAACCTCCTGGTCGACGGGGTGCTGGTGGCCAGCGTGGCCGGCCGCGACGCGGAGCCGGTGAGCGTGGCGACCATGAACGTCTCCGCCTACCAGGGCCGCACGGCGGTCATCGAGATCGTGGACGCGGACACCGGCGGGTGGGGTCACGTCAACGTCGACCGCATCGTCTTCAGCGACGTACCGACGGACACCCGGCCGCTGGAGCAGGTCCCCGACCACGGCACGCTCGCGCTCGCCGCGCTGGACGGCCGGGCCGTCGCGCGGCCGTCGGTCGCCCGCTGGGACGGCCCGGACGAGGTCTTCGCCGCCGAGGACGGCCCCACCGAGGTGGACGGCTCGCTGGCCGGGCAGGCCGGGTCGGTGGCCGTTCCGGTCCGGCTGGCGCCCGGCCAGAGCCGGACCGTACGGTTCGTGCTCGGCTGGCACTTCCCCGTGCCGGACCGGGTCTCGCTCGGGTTCCTGCGCGGGTCGGACACCCTGCGCCGGCAGTACGGCGGCCGGTTCGCCGACGCCCGGGCCGTCGTGGAGCACGTGGCCGGCGACCTCGACCGGCTGGAGGCCGACACCCGCGCCTGGGTGAAGACCTGGTACACCGACGCCACCCTGCCGCACTGGTTCCTGGAGCGCACGCTGGCGCCCGCGTCGACGCTCGCCACCAACACCTGCTACCTCTTCGACGACGGCCGGTTCTACGGGTGGGAGGGCGTCTACTGCTGCCCCGGCACCTGCGAGCACGTGTGGAACTACGCCCAGTCGATCGCCCGGCTCTTCCCCCAGCTGGAACGCGACAC